>Ga0315281_10009668_pt1 | contig 13361 bp, 10 predicted proteins | sample YL17G07_0_MG_FD_204540 | JGI IMG/M metagenome (GOLD analysis project Ga0315281, IMG submission 204540) | Sediment microbial communities from Yellowstone Lake, YNP, Wyoming, USA - YL17G07_0 | ecosystem: Environmental > Aquatic > Freshwater > Lake > Sediment | place: USA: Wyoming | collected... | reverse complement strand
AATAGATTGGGTGTGAGATAAACGACAGATATTGTCAAGCAACTCGATCTCTGCAAGAATTTCGGCGATGTCTTCGAGATAGTGAAGAAGACGGTAGAACATTCGTTGGGGCAAAGACGGTCAGGTTTGATGCTCTACCTGGCTGAGCTCCCGGAGCAGATAGGGGCATTCCACGGAGTCGGCACAAACGGAATTGTCATGAACAAGAAAGCGCTTGACGCCGTCACGCGCTCGGCGCGAACGATTCGCCACATCAACTCGTACGTATACTCGATCCTCCTTCACGAGTATCTGCACTCACTGGGCTACATCGATGAAGCACGGGTAAGGAGACTAGTCTTCGAGATCTCCAAAGATAATCTGGGTGTAGATCATCCAGCCACCGAGATCGCACACAAAGGCCCAGCAACCATATTCCCAGGCGTCGGCGAACCTACTCTTCGGGAACATTCAGATAACATGGAACTCATCACAGATTTCGACAGATCCACCAGCAGCTACATCAAATAGACCTCCCAGTAGATAGCTGATGTTTGTTCAAGGAACTCGTTTGAATTGCCAAGATTCGTCGTACACAAACACGCAGCTCGAGCACTCCACTATGATCTCCGTCTGGAGCTTATCGGCGTCCTCAAGAGTTGGGCCGTGCCGAAGGGTCCACCTGAAACGCCTGGTGTGAAGCGCCTCGCGGTTGCGGTGGACGACCACGCGCTCGATTACATCGATTTCGAAGGAACCATACCCGAAGGGCAATACGGCGCGGGCAAAGTCGAAATCTGGGACAAGGGAACATTCGACCTCACCAACAGGACAGAGGCAACAATCTCCTTAGTCTTCCATGGCAAAAGGCTCGAAGGAGATTACCATCTCATAAGAACCAAGGACAAGAACCGGCTAATCTCCAAGTCACAGAAATGATCCGCTCGATCCAGGAAAATTCCCTCGTATATGAGCCCACGATTGAGAGAAAGATAGAATTAGGGACTGCGGCTCTGTTACGCCGCTTGGGGCCGTTGTCTAGCATGGTATGATACCCGGCTCGGGACCGAAACCGCGAGAACCCGGGAGGCCGTGGGTTCAAATCCCACCGGCCCCACCAGTAATTTCCAGTGGGGCCACAAATTGGCCAAGATGCCTCACAAGAGCATGGCGAGATAGCTTGTGACGTTGCGTAGGCCAATCCAGTGTCTCCTCTGCCGACCGGGGGTTTTCTTAGTTCGTTCCGAACTTGACAGGCGCTCTGACTTCTCGAACATTCTCGTCTCTGGAAATTGCTATTTCATTCCATGATTAGCTTCCGTTTGAGATAGTCGGCGTATTCTTTGAATTTCTCGAGGGCGAATTCTAATTGCCCTAGATGGTCAAGTCACGCGACTCCCCACAGAGACTATCACGAGCCTTCTCTTCACGACAAACGAAGTAGCGGGAGCGCACGAGGGAAGAGAACCGACGCGGCGATACAGCGCATATGATGTCGGTCCTGAAGTCGATGGAGATCCGAAAACACTGGAGGGAATACTTCAACGCCCCGACCTCGGTCAACTTCGGATTCAACTTACCAGTCGCACCCGCCATAGAGCGCTTGGTAATGTGTCTCCGGGTCCAAGAGGGTTCACATGAAGATGGCCAGTGACCCCGAGTCGCGTCCCTGCCTCTTGATTTCACGCCGAATTATCAGCAAATACTTTAATCCACCGTTCATGAAGCTCAAATCTCATGGAGCAGGTATTCGATTTCATAGATTCAAATAGAAAAGAAGCGATAGACACCCTCAAGAATCTCATAAGTCAACCGAGTGTCTCAGCTACTGGAGAAGGAATCAGGGAGTGCGCACATTTAGTCAAGGAGATGCTCGCACAGCTTGGCGCAAAGCCAACGGTTTATGACATGAGGGGGAGCAGTCCTGTAGTTGCCGGAAAACTAAGGAGCAAAAGGAACCCACGCAAGACCGTTCTGTTCTACAATCATTATGACGTGCAACCACCTGAGCCTCTTGAACTTTGGAAGACTCCGCCATTTACTCCGAGGATCAAGGACGGGAAGATGTATGGAAGAGGGGCGTCAGATGACAAAGCCGAACTTGTCGGGCGGCTGGTCCTTACTGAGGGTTTCCTAGAAGTCACGGGAGATATCCCTTGCAACTTCAAGTTTCTTTTTGCGGGGGATGAGGAGATTGGAAGCGTCGGTCTAGCCGAATGCGCAAAAAGGTATCCAGGTACTTTCAAGGCGGATGCCGTGATTTGGGAGTTCGGCGGTGTTGACGGAAACGAGAGACCCTTGGTCTCCCTAGGGGTCAAGGGCATGCTCTATGTTCAACTAACGGCGACAAATGCAACAACTGACGCTCATTCATCTCTCGGGGCTATTGTTCAGAATCCTGCTTGGCGACTCGTTCGGGCTCTGAACACACTATGGAAGAATGACAGGATACTGATTCCTGGTTGGTATGATAACGTAAGGCCGTTCACCAACAAAGAACTTAAGCTGATTCATGATGCGCCTCTTGAGGCAGGAGCATTAAAGAAAGAGCTCGGGATAAGGCGATTCATTGAAGACATGGATGTGCTAGAGGCGAAAAAGGCGCTCGCTGGTAAACCAACTTGCACAATCTGTGGCTTGAAGTCAGGTTACGTCGGAGCGGGACCGAAAACGGTCCTTCCCAGCGAGGCTTCTGCCAAAATCGACTTCAGACTAGTTCCAGATCAAGACCCAAAAGTCCTGCTGAAGAAGCTGAAAGAGCATCTAGTAAGAAAAGGATTCGAAGATGTCAAGGTGACCTATGCTCATGGAGAAAAACCAAAGAGAACCTCGCCTGATGAGCCCATCGCAGTTAGTGCATGCGACGCTGCAAGAGAGATATATAAGAAAAAAGCAGTTGTCATCGTTTCATCCGCTATGACTGGACCGATGTCCGTTTTCAAAGCACCGTGTGTGGCAATCGGGGGTGGGCATCCATTTTCCAATGCTCATGCTCCGAATGAAAACGTCAGGCTGGACCTCTTTGTCAAGGGAATGAAGTGGGTCGCCGAAACAGTGAGCAGGTTTGCGGCCACTTAGGACACCCGTCGTGCGTCGAACCTCTGGTTCAAGTTGTGCTCTGCGACGCTGTTCTAGGCCTGAACCGTTGATGAGTCATTAGTGGCGTTTAGCGCCAGGTAAGTGATCTTGGCGACGGCGATCGCGTTGGTCGCGTCAAGGAGCGCCCGCAGCTCCCAGCAGGGTCCAAGAACGAATCAGGAAATGGTCATCTACCTCAAGATCACCAAATACGTCTGATGCTTTCACATTCAGAGTGGGTTCTAAGCCAAATTGGATTCGAAAGAACGGGGTTCTGAACCCGGCTGGGTGTGGAAATCTCCCGGTCCACCATGAGCACCCGTAGAGTCTCCGTCCAGAAATCTCGCCACAAGCACCCACTATCGCACCCTGATGTCAGACGATGGCATGACAACATCGCACGTGGTTCCATAATCACAGCGGATGTGTACCTCCGCTGCTTGGGATTGTTATGCAAGAGAAACAACGTCCAGCCAAAGATGCTCACGGAAATGTACGAGGCCTCACTGACCGCCCTGAGCTTTGACAACAGCTGGACAGGCCTCGCACCGAGATGACGGGGCCGGGATGACGCTCTGCATGCTGAGCTGTCAAGTCTCATAGAAACCTGAGCCACCCGAGCAGCGTCCCTTTGTCTTCCAAGGTGCCTGCCTCGGAATCACTCGGGTTCTCATACTCTAGGCACAAGGGTCCACGATACCCTCTTTTGTTGACCAGTTCACGTAGCAGCGCCGGATAGTCGACAAGCCCCTCGTCTAGGCGACAATAGACTTTCTTTCCCTCAGTCTCCTTGACATTCTTGCAATGAATAAAAAGAACCGGCACGCGCAGCTTCGCCAGGGCGCGCTGGGGATCAACACCGTACATGAAGAAGTTCGCGGCGTCGAAGTTCAAGCCGATGTTCTCTTCTCGTATTCCTCGGAAGAGGCGATTGATCTGTTCAGCCGTGCGCGTTATTCCGCCATGGTTTTCCACGATCACGTTAAGGTCGCGGGTACGGGCCTCCTGCGCGATTTTCCTCAACGCGGCGTTGACCCTACGGTACGTCGACGCCGTCGCGAGCTTTGGGTCGATCCATCCAGCGAAGATCCGCAGATATCGTCCACCCAGGCGCTTCAAGATGTCCAAGTGCAGCACAGTCTTGGCCACTTCGGCCGATACATCTGGTAATGTGTAGTCGCCGCCGCCGGCGGCTTCCAAAATGGAAAGGCCGTGGCTTTCTGCTCTAGAGCGGAGGATGTCGAGCGTCCGTTGTGAACCCGCGCTACGGATGGTGAGCTTTGCCGTAGATGGCGAGATGTCGATCATCACACAGGCGCTGCGAATTCCGGCTGCGCGGAGGAAACGGAAGTACCGGCGGTGCGTATAGAAACGAAACCCCCATGGCGAGGTGGTCAGTCGGGATTCAAGATCCAGTTTCATTTGCATTCTCTCTTCCCGGTGGAAACGTACCCGTGGCGGGCAACCCGAACACTCGAGTCACTGCCTTGACGCCAAGGCTCTCACATAGATCCTCCTAGAGGACCTTATCAAATATCACGGACTGAACAAGCGCACGCAGCGGGCGTTGACTCCAAGGATTATTCACTATTTTACCGCCTCGGCCTGTTCGACGCGTAGTCCGGTCACTCTCGAATGACGAAGTCTTCTCTTTCAAATGAGTATCGCATCTTTGTGTGATCATCGTACGTCCCTTCCAGGAGAGCCTTGGTATCTTCGACCATTACTAACTCTTCATTTGTCGGAATCACGAACACCTTTGTGCGAGAATCGGTGGTGCTGATGTCCGTTTCTTTTTTCCTTCCAACAGCACCAGCGTTCTTTAGATGATCGATCCTCATCCCCAAGAATTCGAGGTTTGTGCATATCCTCTCTCTGTACAGTGGTAGGTTCTCTCCGACTCCCGCAGAAAACACGACCGCGTCAACTCTTCCTAGGCTCGCTGCGTATGCACCAACATACTTGCCCAGCCTGTAGCATTCCATCTCGATCGCCAGCTCCGCTCTTTCTTCCCCGCGGTCTGCAGCGGCGATCAAGTCCCTGCGATCATAGTAGTTCTCAGTAATCCCTAGCAAGCCGCTCTTCTTGTTCAGCAAAGAGTCCATTTCCGATGGAGCATAACCTTTCTTTTGCATTAGATAGAGTGGGATAGCGGGGTCGATGTCTCCGCACCGCGTGCCCATTATTGCACCCTCAAGGGGCGTGAATCCCATGCTATGATCATATGCCAAACCTTCCTTGACAGCCGTAATGCTAACCCCATTGCCGATGTGAAGTGTTATCAGATTAACATCGAAGGTTCCCTTTCGGAGAAGCACCGCTGCTCTCTTAGACAGGTATAGATGAGACGTACCATGGAAACCGTATTTTCTGACATGCAAGTCCCTGTAGAACTGATAGGGGATCGCGTACATGTAGACATGTGGAGGCATTGTCGAAAAGAAAGCTGTGTCGAAGATTGCGATTTGGGGCACGTCGGGCATGGAGCTCTCTGCGGCTCTGATGCCCTCTAAGTTAGGTGGATTGTGTAGCGGGGCCAATGCGCAACAGTCTTCAATCGCTTCTATTGCTGTTGCATCGATGATGACAGAACGTTTGAACTTCTCACCGCCGTGGACAACCCTATGACCGATTGCCGCTATTTCTTGCAGGTCAGTGACTCCGCCAGACGTCTCACTCGTGATGAAACTCAGAATGATCTTGACCGCATCAGAGTGACTTGGGCACTCCGTAGCGAGACTGAGTTCCTCTCCTTTGGAGCCGGCATGTTTCAGGAGAGACTTCTCTGTGCCGACTCTTTCGAGTATTCCGCTGCATAGACGCGTCATGGCTCTCTTATCCCAAAGAGAGTACTTCACTGAAGAGCTGCCGCAGTTCAATGTCATGATCTTGGATCTGTTTTCGGTCATAGCTTCGCCTCAGTGTCAACAAGAGTCATTTGAAGCAGCGGTTGAGGACACAATTAATAAGTCTGCTGGGGAAATCCACGGACCGATGTTTGCTAGAGACAGCCGGACTCGCTCAGCAAGATGCACATGAAGTGTTCGAGTTGAAGGAACGTATCGCAAATCGGATAAGAAATGTGGAGCCTATCGCTGCCAGAGTCATGTTTGAAAAGGCCCGCGCCATGGAAAGCAAAGGGGAGAAACTGGTTCATTTTGAACTCGGAGAGCCTGATTTCGACACACCCAAGAACATTGTAGACGCGGCGAAACGGGCCCTTGACGAAGGCTACACTCACTACACGCCAAATTCTGGCCTTTTGGAACTAAGAGAAGCGATCTCTCGCAAGCTGAAGAGGGACAATGAGATCGAGGCCGATCCGAATTCTGAAATCTGCGCAACCGTTGGTGCACAGGAAGGCGCCTTTCTCGCCATATTGTCAACGATTGAGCCCGGAGATGAGGTCATAGTTAGCGACCCAGGATATTTTACGCACCCCAACTGCGTAAGAATGGCGGGCGGCAAGGTGGCGACGCTACCGGTCAAGGAGGAGCATCGTTTCAGAATCAACCCTGACGCACTGGAGGAGAAGATAACTGCAAGAACCAAGATGATAACACTGAATTCTCCGGCGAATCCGACCGGGAGCGTTCTCACGCGTGACGATCTAGAATCGATAAGAACAATTGTGGAAAGACATGATCTGCTCGTTCTGTCAGACGAAATATACGAGAAGATAGTCTACGAAGGCAATAGACACTACAGCATTGGGGCTTTGCCCAGCATCAGCGATCGGGTCATAACCATTAACGGCTTTTCGAAGGCTTATGCCATGACCGGGTGGCGCGTGGGCTACCTAGTAGCGAACAAGGAGATTCTTCGTGAGATGGTGAAGTTGCATCAGAATGTTGTAACCTGTGCGTCAGCGTTTGCTCAAAGGGGGGCGATAGAGGCATTGAACGGGCCGCAGGACAGCGTGCGTTCCATGGTGAGAGAGTTCGAGAAGAGAAGAGAGGCAATTGTGGCAGGCCTCAACGGGATAGATGGCGTTTCCTGCACCAAGCCTGGAGGTGCCTTCTACGTGTTCCTCAACGTCAGGAAATTCGGCAAGTCCTCTTGGGAAATTGCAGACTATCTACTTGAGCAGTGCAAGGTGGTTACGACTCCCGGATCAGGGTTTGGGAAAGGCGGAGAGGGATATCTGAGGCTATCATATGCGACATCTCTAGATCAAATCGAAGAAGGCGTAAGAAGAATCGAAACCGGCGCAGAGAAGCTCATGAGATAGGATTCGGGACGGTCATGGGATTCCAGTACATTTCTACGAGCCTGGTCAGATAAGCACAGGATCTTTGGACATCTCTATCTATTATTTCCGATCAGGCTGGCGTGTCCGGAGACGTACTGAACTATGACCCGAGCTCGTTCAGAGTTCTTTCGAGTTGTCTGCAGTCTTCTTCCTGCGTCGTCTCGGGGATAACGTGCTCTACATATCCGTGGATGCATGCGCGCCTGATCTTGTCAAAGCCGGCCTAAGGGATTCCACACAGCACTCTCTAAAGGGAGCAGCCCTCGTAAGCTCCGATATGCATTGCAATGGAACAATTCGTCTTCAGCATTCCACATCGCGAGAGGCTTCCGGTCAGACGGATATAGAGCCTTACGATTGACTCCGGACGGGTGAGGAACGGTGTATCACAAGGTATGCTGCGGACTATTGCTTAGTTAGGATCTTCTCTGCAGTGAATGGTAACCGACTTTTCCTCGGGCTTCAGAAAGCGTGGCCCCTTTTCTTATCTCTGATTCGATAAGCTCCTCAGCTATAGCAATCTCCTTTGCTGCGGTCAGAATGTCCTGCGCCAGCTCAGATGGAACTATGACGACTCCACTATCATCCGCAACGACGATGTCGCCTGGCTGTACTCTGACTCCAGAGATTGAGACCGGCACGTTGGCTTGATCCAACTGGACCCTGTCTTTCCCAGTAACCATGAAACATCCTCTCGAAAACACAGGATACCTCATCGCTTCTATGGTGGGCGCGTCTCTACAAACGCCATCTATGACGGTTCCGGACAACCCCATGGTCTTGGATCTCAGAGTTAGAAGGTCACCCCAGACAGTACAATCTGTCCTGCCGTTGTTGTCGATCACGATGACGTCTCCGGCTCTTGCGGAATCTATGTAGTCGCCGACGCTGCCCGGTTTGACGCTTGCGGCTACATACTTGATCGTAAAAGCAGTGCCAGCGATCTTAGTTCCCTTGACGACCGGTTTGATGCCGTGGCAGCCTGACTTCACGCCAAACCTATCCGCAGCGTCAGAAATGTTGGACGTTGATAGGGTAGCGATCTCGTCAACCAGTCTCTTTCTAAGAATGTCGGATTCATTCCTTTTCAAGGTCATTGAAATCAGCTCTATTGTCCGCGTGATATGCTTTCGATGACTTTGTCAAGACCGTATATCTCGAGTGTCGTCTTGCCTTGCTCTATTAGCTCCCTCACTCTTTCCTCTTTCTTCTCCCTCTCTTGGCATTTCATGAGAACGTCTCTGGCCAAGTGTTTGGGGACCACCACAACTCCATCATCATCCCCCACTATGATGTCCCTAGGGTTGACAAGCACTTCCCCGCACACAATTGGCTGATTTATCGGCCCCAGCGAGTTCTTCGTCGACCCGTAGGGATTGAGCCCCATTGAGAAGACCGGAAACCGCATCCTCTCGACCGCCTGAACGTCTCTAACCGCTCCGGAGACTACGAGGCCCCTAACGCCTTTCTTCTGAGCGGCCAAAGACATGATTTCACCCCATAGGCCACAGTTCCTGTAGCGTCCAGCGTTCACGACAAGTACGTCTCCCTCACGAGCTATCGCTATGGCCTTGTGAATAGTCAGGTTGTCGCCCACATGGCACTGCACTGTTAGCGCAGGTCCTGCTGTTCTTGCTCCTTTCCATACGGACCTAATCTCGGAGTCCATATGGCCCCGTCTGCCCATTGCTTCGCAAATGGTGGGGGTGCCAAATCGTTCAAAGGCCGCAATCATATCGTGAGAGTTCTCTTCGGTCATGAAAAAGCGCGGCGCCTCCTACACATGTGTATCATCTAGATCTCCAGCGCGATCCGGTATGCATCGTGCACCGCATCGATTATCTTGCGTGGCTCAACACAATCGCCGATGACGTAGGTCTCCGTTATGTTATCCTTGACCGATTTGTAGAGCTCATTGTCAGATATCATACCACAGGCTAGCACTATGCTATCCGCTTTGAAGATGTGCTTGTTCCAATTCTTGTCCACTGCCACCAGTCCGTCCTCTGCAATCTCGGTGACTTTCATTCCGACAGAACACTTGACCTTTCTTTCCTCGAGTAACTGGAGCAATGCCATTCTGGTGATCGGTTCGACATCTGTTGCTATGTTCGGAAGCATCTCCACGACCGCTACTTTCTTGCCGCGTTGGCCAAGGTACAGGGCTGTTTCACATCCCACAAAGCCTCCGCCTGCCACAACAATCTCTTCTCCAATCTTTCCCTTCCCAAGCAGCACGTCGATGGCTGTCACTACCCTGGGGCTGTCGATGCCATCTATTTTCGGGACAAGGCACTTGGATCCCGTCGCGATGATCAGCGCTTCAGGCCGCCTTTCTTCGAGGAGTTTCGGTGTGAACTCATTTTGAAGCTCAATTGTCACCCCAAGTTTCCTGACCTGGTCGACTAACCAATCCTTGAAGGCTCCTACATCGCGCTTGAAATCGGGAACTGAGCCTTCCACCATGTGGCCGCCAAGTTGGTCTCTCCTCTCGACCAGTGTGACTTTGTGGCCTCTGAGGGCAGCCACTCTCGCCGCTTCCATTCCGGCGGGCCCTCCTCCGATTATGAGGACATTCTTCGGGGTCTCCGATCGAGTGATCCTGAGGAAGCTCTCTCTTCCTACTCTCGCGTTGACGGTACAGGTTGCGTACTTGTTGCCCAGCCTGCCGACACAGCCTTCATTGCAAGCTATGCACTTTCGGATGTCGGCTATTCTGCCCTGTCTTGCCTTGCTAGCCCATTCTTCGTCTGCAAGTAGACCTCTTCCGATGGCCACGAAATCGGCTTTTTTCTCCCGGAGTATCTTCTCGGCAAAAAGTGGGTCAAGTATCTTGCCTACAGTAATGACCGGGATGTCCACAACATTCTTCACGGCTTCCGCGACGTATACGAGACATCCTTGCGGGAAGTATATGGGTGGGAACAGCCAGGGCTTCGTCTCGTAGCAACCCACGTCCACATGGAGCGCGTCGATGCCTACTTCCTCGAGGCGAGTTGCTATTTCCTTCCCTTCAGCAAGCTCGCGGCCTCCCGGCATCTTGTGGTCTGCCGTGTATCTGAAGAGTAACGGAAAATCTTCCCCAACAACGTGTCTTACACACTCTATCATCTCAAGCGCAAATCTAAGGCGTCCCTCTAAGTCTCCCCCATACGCGTCAGTTCGCCTGTTCCAGCAGGATGACATGAACTGGTCAAGAAGATATCCGGTGTGAGCATGTATCTCGATGGCGTCGTATCCCGCGAGCAGAGCTCTCCTTGCCGCTTCTCCGGAGGCTTTCACTATTCTGGCAATGTCATCAACCTTCAGTTCACGTGCCAGTATCTTTGGGTTTGCAATGCACGGTATTGAAGACGCCGAAACCGGTCGAACTTCCGGCGTTGCAACGTCAGCTTGGTTGCCATACCCCGGGGTCAGTTGGATGCAGATCTTGGAACCATACACGTGAACCGATTCGACCAACTCAGAGTGCTCCGCTATGAACCTGTCATTGTCAAATCTCGGCTGATTGTACGAAAACGGATAGGGCTCAATATCGGGCGGCATGTAGAGGGTGCCGCATGTCTCAATTAAGCCGACGTTGTTCTTTGCGCGTTCGACAAGAAAATCTATGTAACGCTTGCCCAACGTGTTGTCGACATTCGTAAACCCCATGACCATTGGGGCCATTACGATTCTGTTAGGTACTTCGAGATCACCAATCATCCCAGGCTCAAATAATCTGACAAGTTCTTGCACTTGAAGCGCCACCGAAATGCTGCCTTGGGTTTGAATATAAAACTAGCCTTTCGCGTGACACGTCGTGGGCTCGGGAGACCGAATTCAGAGATCAATTAATCGTGGTAGTTTGGATTACGGTTCTCTGTTGCACCTAGGCGTTTGACGACAGTGGTTCGCCGCAATGATTCACTTGAGCGGCTGGGTGAGTGAAGGAAGCGAGAAAAACCATATTAGGCGATCATGTGTATGGGCGAGGTGAGCTTACGAGTGCACTATTCGGAAGGATGGCGAGTGTCGGTAAAAGGGTATCAGAACAGACTCCTGCGAGTTGATCTGGATAGCGGATCTTTGAAGAATGAGGGGCTGCCTCCCAAGGATGTCCTCAAGAAGTTCATCGGAGGCACCGGCTTGGCAGAGTGGGTCTACTGTCAGGAAGTCAAACCAGGCGTCCGCCCGTTTGACTCCGAGAATCGACTTGTCTTCATGACGGGTCCTCTAACTGGTACCGCGGCCCCCTGTCCAAACAATTGTGTGTGTGTGACTTTGAACGTAGAAGTGAATTATGCATTTGGCGTGGCGCACAGTCACGGCTTTTTCGGGGCGGGTCTGAAGCGCGCAGGTTATGACGGTATCATCGTTCACGGGGCCTCTGAGAAGCCCGTGTATCTCTGGATAGACAACGACCACATTGAACTGAAGGATGCAATGAAGTTCTGGGGCATGGACACTCATGAAACAGCACGTGCAATAGAGAAAACGCTCAAAGAAGACAGCAAAGTGAAGCCTCGAATTAGCGTTGCTACCATTGGACAAGGTGGCGAAAACATGTGCGCTGGTGGCATGATCGCGAATGACGAACATCATAATTTCTCAAAAGGGGGCGTGGGCTCTGTGATGGGTTCAAAGAAGCTCAAAGCGATAGCCGTCACCGGAGACAGGAAGGTCCCGTTGCACGATGAAGAGAAGTTCATGCAAATGATGAAGAACTGGCGCGAGAACCTGTTCGAGCAGCCGTCTTTCGCGTGGTGGGTAAAACAGTGGTATAGTGGTGCTGATGTGATAGATTGGAAGAAGGAACACTCGCTGATTGCTGTAAAGAACCTGTCGACTGCGAATGACAAAGGCTGGCATAGCATGATGGCCGAAATGCGAGCGGGCAAGACGGCGAAGGTGGCAGTAGTTCCGTGCTACGGGTGTCCAATAGGCTGCTCATACAAGGTCGAGATTACGGATGGTCCATACAAGGGGCTTGTGGCAACGCCGAGCGGCGGAGGAGAGGGCATCGAGGGGGCGGCGGCGATCGTCGGCGTTTGGGAAGCGGGCGCCGTCTTTCATCTGATGGAGCTTTATGATCGATACGGCCTTGATTCGAGCACTGCCGGATGCGCCCTCAGCTTGGCTTTCGAGTGCTACGAGAAAGGGCTGCTCACGAAGGAGGATACAGGCGGGCTGGAACTCACATGGGGAAACGTAAAAGCCGCGGAGAAACTTCTCGAGATGTACGTAAAGAAAGAAGGCCTAGGAAGAATCTTGGCAATGGGCATCAAGCGCGCAGCGGAGGTAATCGGTAGAGATGCTCCCAAATACGCGGTCCACATCAAAGGCATGGGCATTAACCTGCACGATTGGAGACCTGTGTGGGGAATTCTTCTCAGCCAGATAGTGGCGGGTGCTGGGCCTAGATGGGAAGGCGACGGCATAGATAGCTGGGCTCCCGAAACAGACCTGGGCTACACTAAGATCTTGTACGGGCCCGCACACGAAGGAAAGCCGAGAGCTGTCAAGCTCACGGCATCGAAGAAAGTCTGGGAAGATTGCACTGGATCTTGCTGGTTCTCGGCTTGGGGAGTCAAGGGATCGCTTGATTTCATCCCCAAGGCAGTCAACTACGCAACTGGCTTTGACTTGACCCCAGATGATGCCATGACGGTCGGTGAAAGGATCCTCAACTTCGAACGTGCCTTTAGCGTCGAAAGAGGCTTTACAGTAGAAGACGATTTCGACATAGGCCCGCGGTTTCTGGAGCCTCCGGACATGGGGTATGGTGCTGGAAAGACCATAGCGCCGTACCTTCGAGGGATGGTCATGGAATATTACCGGCTTATGGGGTGGGATGAGAAAACCGGGAAACCCTGGAGGAGCACTCTTAACCGACTAGGACTGCAACAGATGGCAGACAGCATATGGAGGTAAATCGCGTACAGTTCCCACACGGTGTCTCTACGATATCACAGGCGTGAGCTAGTGTTTTCGTTTCCGACTTGGGGTTATTGCGGTTCCGGAAGGGCGTCTCAGTATCTTTCGAGTAGTCTCGTGACATAGTCGTAGGATC
>Ga0315281_10009667_pt1 | contig 13361 bp, 8 predicted proteins | sample YL17G07_0_MG_FD_204540 | JGI IMG/M metagenome (GOLD analysis project Ga0315281, IMG submission 204540) | Sediment microbial communities from Yellowstone Lake, YNP, Wyoming, USA - YL17G07_0 | ecosystem: Environmental > Aquatic > Freshwater > Lake > Sediment | place: USA: Wyoming | collected... | reverse complement strand
CAATTGACGGCACGCCCTAGCAGGCGGCACCAGCAGTTCCATGGATATCCCACACAGTTTCCAGCAACGTATCAGAGGGGGCCTTTCATGGCATGTTTCTTCTTGAAATCGAACTGGTAGCCGAGGCTCGCCGTCAGCTGGCCGGCAACGAAATGGTGGCTGGCGCTGCCGTTGCCCTTGCCGAGGACGAAGGCGTTGACGTAGTCGGCGTAGACACCCTTGCCGACGAATTCGGCGTAGACGCGGTCGCGCACGGATACGCGCAGGCCGGTTTCGACGCCGGCGATCCAGCCCGCGACCTTGTAGTTGTTGTTCAGCTCCTGGCCGAACAGCGTCACGTCTGTGCGCGGGATCACCACGCCGGCGCCGGGCTTGACCATCCAGGTCACGCGCAGGTTGCGGTCCTGATAGAGGTTAAACTTGCGCACCGCGTTGATCATCCAGAAGTTCGCGCCGTCGGTGTGTTCGAAGTGCAGCAAGCGCGCGGGATCGAGGATCGTATCCTTGTCGACCGGAACGCCGTTGAAGTGGCCGGTGATGCGGACCTTCTGGTAGTCGTTGACGACGTATTTCGCATGGTCGTAGTTCAGTTCGATCGCCCACTTGTTGTTGATGTGATAACCAATACGGATGACTTCCTGCGGGATGGTCGGGTTGAGGAGGTCCTTGATGATGCGATTGAACTGCGGCCGATCTTTCGCCGTCGCGTCGTGGATGGTGAAGTCATAGTTGTCGACGCGTCCGGTGACGGGGTTATAACGGTTGCTTTCGTTCTTGAAGTTGATGGTGCTTTTGCTGTACCACGCACGGGTATATCCCCAGGCAATGTAGAAACGGTGGCCGTCATAGCTGTTCTTTTCCTTGAGGTCAGGCAATGCGTCTGCACGCGCCGGCGCTTGCGCCTTGGCGTTGAACAGGGTCGACACAAACAGGGCCGCGCCCAAAATCGTCTTCTTCAGATTCATCGTCTCGTCTCCTTTTAAAAGTTCAAACGTAAATTCACATCGGCCCCCCGGCCGGAACGGGGGGCGCACTTTCTTGCGATCGCCGGTCGCGACATAGTCCGCTAACGAATCGTCCCGGGGTTTTGCCGGTTCATTGTATGGTAAATATATCTTATGTCAATAAGATATATGAATTATTTTTATTTATCAATGCAATAGTCAGGCAGGGATTATTCAGAACCAAAGATAGCTTCTTTCATCAGCCGCCATTGGTTCCGTAGGGCGCGGGAGAGGGCTTTCCAGCTCTTTGAGTGTAGCCCGTGCTTCCATGCGTTCTGGCTGCTACGGCCCTGATAACGGCGCAACAAAAGGCTTCTGTGGGTATTTTTGTGGGTATCTACAAATGCCTAACGAGATTTAAATAATAATATCAATGCGTTATTATTTGCGTTCAAATCCGTCACCGGCACCATTTTGAAGTCCCGAAAATTTCAGTTTTTTAATAACATGATGCACGACACCTCCGAACCGCCGCTTAAGCGGAGATCAGCTTGCCGCCTTCGCGGGGGCTGCCGGCGCCGGCAGCGCTTCTTGCTTTGGTTTAACCGAACCGGTCAGTTCTTCAACGATCTGGTCAATCACCGCCCCGACCGTTGCTTTTTCCGGGTCGACGCCTTTGTCCGACAACGTCGTGACACGGCGGCGGATTTCCGCCCGTGCCGAACCGCCGGGGAAACTAACCGCCAGCAAACGGCGCGCCGCCGAGGCGCCGAGACGGGCATAGAGGCGGGAACGGATCGTCACGTCTTCCGCCGTCGTCGAGAACGCCCAGAGCTCGATCGGCCCCAGCGTATTGATCAGGTGCTGTTCATACTTGCCGTCCGTCGTGCCCAGGATCAGCAGGCAGGGGGCGCCGCTGGCCTTGGGGCCGGTCAGTTTATGGCGGATGATCCAGCGCGCCGTATCCGTCAGCCCGAAACGCTTTTGCGTCGCATCGACGGCGGCGTCCGAAATGGCCGTACCCAGCACCCAGACGCCGGTTGCCAGGTCAACCATATCATCGGAAAAATCCTGCAGCATCTGTGAGGACAGGACGATCTGAATCCCGCGCTTGCGGCCCTCGCGCACATCGCGCACGATCTGGCCGCGCACCGCTTTGGAGCTGCTGGTGCGGTGGAACTCGTCATAGCAAAGACGTTTTGGCGTTTCGGAAAAACTGCGCAGGCGCAATTCATGATAGGAACGGTATTTGACGGGCATTTGCGCCAGGGCTTCCTCATTGATCCACCACGGCGTGACCAGCGCATGACGCGCCAGCATATACATGATGGCGGTCTGCCGGTCTGACGTGGCGTCGCCCTGCGGGCAGACATCCGCCAGATCGAGGGAGCAAATGCGGTTCTCCGCCAGCGAGAACCTGGTCACCGATGACAAAATCGGGAATTCGCGCACGGCGGAAGTGATCATCCGCTCGAAGGCATGAATGACGCCCTCGGCGCTGGCGCCGATGGACGTCTCGTCGAGCAGGTTGCGGATCTGCGGCCGCCGCGCCGCCGATACCGCGTCGCCCAGCGTCGGCGCCGCGTAGCGCTGCGCCAGGCTGGCTTCAAAGGTCAGGCCCTTGTCGAACAGGAGATCCACCACGTCCCACCAGTAAGACCGCGCCGGCAGGGTAATTTCATGCTTGCGCAGGGCGTCATCCACGGCCTGGTCGATCCGCGGCAAATAAGGGCGCGGTTCGGCGTTGGAGGCGCTGTCATCCCGCCAGCGGAACATTTCGTCAACCACCATCCCGGACAGTTGCGCGATACCGTCATAGGGGTCGGCCTGTCCGGCCGGCGTGCAGAGCAGGGTCAGGAGCTCGATCAGGAAGCTGCGCTCCGTGACCTGCGGAGAACGCATGCCGAGCTTGGTATCGAAAGGGTTGATGGCAAACTGCTGGTTCATCTGCAGGCGGAAGGAGACTGCTTCGTGCCGGCGGTTCGGCGGCAAAGCATCCTTGATCAGGGAAATCAACCCCGCAGATGACGGACCGATATCAATGACGGCCACAAACGGCAGGCTGGACATGCCCGCCGTCAGGCAGGTGCCGAGGTTCAGCGTATTCATCAAAACCGATTTACCGCCGCCCGGCTGCGCAAAGATCAGGTCGAACCATGTCGTCGTGACGTTGGTGCCGGTCTGGTACGGCCACACCCTTCCATCCGGGGTGCGGAACAGGATAGATCCCCTCTCAAACGGGCTGGCGGCGCGCTGCCATGGCAGCAGCTTCATCATTTCATGCAAGGGCGCCGCGCCGGGCGGCGCGGTTGAGGCGCAGGCGATTCCCAGAGCCGAGGACATGACGCAATCCAGGGGATCCCCGGCCAGCTGCGACACCTGGCAATAGCCCCAGCTTTCAGCCGCCTGCATCAGCGTCGACAACCTGTCTTCCAGAAGGTTGACATTGTTCTTGGGCGCCCAGGTACAGAACGAAATCCTGAGCTTGACCACCGGTTCGCTGCGCGACATCTCGATCAGGTTTTTTAAAGCATCGCCGATCATCTTGTTTTCGGCATTCGTGACCGAAAGGATGGAGGAGAGGAATGACTGCATCGCCATCCCCTGAACGCCGCCGCCCTCCAGCAGGAAAGAGATGCGGAACGGCGTCTTGCTTTCGGCCAGGCGGTTGAGCAGCGCCGGAAAAGGCAGGGGATCCTGCGGGCCCAGCACCATGTCAACCCCGCCCCAGACATACTGGCCTATTTCAACCATATGGTCGTTAATGACACGGGCCGATACCTTGGACAGCTGCTGGCGCAACGGCGGCCAGAGCAGTTCGGACATATCCCCCCTGTGCTCGGGCGAACGGGCCGGTATGCGGTCTCCCGGCAGGCAGGCCTTCCACTCGCTGTTCATCCCCTCCTGAAAAAGATTGGCGCGGATAATGCGCAACGCCTCATGCACCTCCACTGCGGCCGCCCGTATGCCCATTTCCTTCAGCGCAGAAATGATCGCCGTCGAAAAGCTCTTCTGCTTGGTGCGCAGGCCCTCGACGGCGGCAAAAGGATATTGCGCCTCGGTCGCCTTGACCCACTTGCGCTTGCGGGCCAGTTCCGCCTCGCGCGCAAAATCCGCCTTGGTCAGGATCGAGGGACGGGTCCACAACACGAAATAAATTTCTTCCCAGGCAAGATAATTACTGAGATGCGTTGCGCGCTCTTCAAAAATATCGTCGATTTCCAGCCCGATATTTCTTGCCGCCTGCTGGTTCGGGCGCAACAGCCTGCGGATTTCCTCGCCGATACGGTCATAGTTACGCACAAAATAAACCTGCAGCGCATGCCCGGGCCGGTCAAAGCGCGTGCCGAATTTCACGACGCAATCATCGATAATCTTTTTATATTCCTGATCGCCGATGATCTGATATGACCCATCCACGCGCACCAGCGTCACCAGAGACCCGTCTTCGGCCGCAAAAGTAAACTCGTCGTCGGAGGTTTCAAGGCGAATAAACGACTCAACCGGCTGGCGGAGCGCTTTTATAAAAGGCTTGAAAAACCCGTCTAAAATACCCATGAAATTCCCTGAGACCTATTTCCTTGAACAATCCCCTGCCGTGATCAAGACACTGGTTTTTTTATTTATACCAAAAGCTTACCACTTAAAAAACAAGCTTCTTCAAGATTACAAGGAACAGGTTTCCCTAATCTCTATATTTGTCAACCGTTGACCACCCTTTCAAGCAGGTCTAAAGTCCATCAACATTTAATTTCGCAATGAAAGGTTCTGACAATGAAAAGGCGCATCTCACTTTTAATTGGTATTGCAACAGCACTGGCATTTACCGGTGTTCTGTCACATGCCTCGCCGGTTGCCGCACAGGCAGTAACAACAGCGGATCGTCCGCCGGGATTTGAGGACCTGGCGGAAAAACTGGTGCCGACAGTTGTGAACGTCTCGACGACCATGAAACTGGAAGCGCCGGCCAAGGGCGAATTGCCGCCGATGCCGGACCTGCCGCCGGGATCCCCGTTTGAGGAGTTCTTCAAGGATTTCTATGACCAGTACCAAAACGGCAAGCCGCCTTCTGAAGAAAAAGAATCTTCGCTCGGTTCCGGCTTTGTGGTCGATGCCGCCAACGGCTATATCGTCACCAATAACCACGTCATCAAAGATGCGGAAGAAATCAAAGTCATCCTCAATGACAACACGAGTCTGGATGCCACACTGATCGGCACGGACGAGAAAACCGATATCGCCCTGCTGAAGGTAAAAACCGCCAAGCCGCTGACCGCCGCGGCCTGGGGCGGCAGCGACAAGGCGCGGGTGGGTTCATGGATACTGGCCATCGGCAATCCGTTCGGTCTTGGCGGAACTGTCACCGCCGGCATCGTCTCCGCCCGTCACCGCGACATTAACGCCGGACCCTACGATGAATTCCTCCAGACGGATGCCTCGATCAACCGGGGCAATTCCGGCGGCCCGATGTTCAACATGAACGGCGAGGTCGTCGGCATCAACACGGCGATTTTCTCGCCTTCCGGCGGTTCGGTCGGGATCGGCTTTGCCGTTCCTTCCAATCTGGCCAAAGGCGTCATCGAACAACTGATTAAATACGGCAAGACGAAACGCGGCTGGCTGGGCGTCCGCATTCAGGAAGTCACGCCGGAAATCGCCGAAAGCCTCGGCCTGGAAAAACCTGCGGGCGCCCTGGTTGCCGGCGTCACGCCCAAAGGTCCCGCGGAGAAAGCCGGGATCAAATCCGGCGATGTGATCCTGAAATTTGACGGACGCGTCATCAACGAGATGCGCGAATTGCCCAAGCTTGTCGCCGAGGCCGAGGTCGGAAAAAAATCCACCCTGACCCTCCGGCGCAAGGGCAAGGAGCAGACCGTCAGCGTCGATCTGGGCCAGCTTGAAAAGGCCGAGGAAACGGGAATGATTGCCGGAAAAAAGGAAGAGAAAAAATCCGAGATCAAATCGACGGCAGTGGAAAGCATCGGCCTGAGCCTGGCGGCGCTCAACGACCAGCTCCGCGACACGTATAAAATCCCCAAGACCGCCAACGGCGTCCTGATCACCGAAGTCAAAAAAGACGGCATCGCCGCCGAGAAGGGCATCGCGCCGGGCGACGTGATCGTTGAAATCGACCAGCAGGAAGTCACCACCCCCGAGCAGGCCGCCGACAGGATCGCCGCGGCGGAAAAGGCCAAACGCGCCTCGGTGCTGCTCTTCATCGCCCGCAAGGACGACATGCGCTTTGTGGCGCTGAAGCTGAAGAAGTGACGCTTCCCCTGAGGGAAGTGTCATCCTGAGAGCGCATAGCGCCTGAAGGATCTCCTTCATACACAAGAAAGATCCTTCGCTAACGCTCAGGATAGACATGATGACAAAAAAACCCGTTCTGATCATCGGCGGACCTACCGCCAGCGGCAAATCGGGCCTCGCCCTGACGCTGGCGGAAAAGATCGAAGGCATCGTCATCAACGGCGACTCGATGCAGATCTATCAGGGCCTGCCGATCCTGACGGCGCAGCCCCCGGCGGAGGACTGCGCCAAAATCCCGCACAAGCTCTATGCAACCCTGCCCCCGGGAGAGATATGTTCGGCGGCAAGATGGCGGGAACTTGCCCTTGATGAAATCAACAAGGCGCATAAAGAAAATAAACTGCCCATCATCGTCGGCGGCACCGGTTTTTACCTGAAGACACTGCTGAAAGGCATCAGCCCCATCCCCGACATCCCGCACGGGCTGCGCGACAAGATCTCCGCCCTGCAAAAAGAACTGGGCAACCCCGCCTTCCATCAGGAACTGGCAAAACGCGATCCCGTCATGGCGGCCAAACTGCCGCCCTTCAACACGCAGCGGCTGGTGCGCGCCTGGGAAGTGCTGGAGGCCACCGGCAAGAGCCTGGCCGAATGGCAGGCGCTGCCGCCCGTTCCGCCCCCGGACGACCTGCGCTTCCTGACCGTCACCCTGCTGCCGCCGCGCGACAAACTCTATGCCGCCTGCAACACCCGCTTTGAACAGATGCTGAAAGCCGGCGCGCTGGAGGAAGTGAAACAGTTTAAGGCGCACTGCCCCGCCGGCGCGGCGCTCAACAAGGCTCTCGGCTATCCGGAACTCTCCGCCTATCTCGACGGGAAAATCAGTCTGGAAGAAGCCACCATCGCCGCCCAGCAATCCACCCGCCACTATGCGAAACGCCAAGTCACCTGGTTCCGCCACCAGATCGCGGCGGATTTGACGGTAGACAGCGCCGACTCGTCCCGCGTCATGTCATGGATGAAAGAACAGGGGATTTGACCATTTATAATTGAATCTAAAGTTACTTATAAAAAACTGTCACCCCTGCTTGCGCAGGGATGACTATGTAGTGGTAACTTTAGATTCAGTTTCAAAAACTACCGGACACAACGGACGGACAATTTGTTGTCCCTAAAGAGGTCGCCGCGCTGGTCGAAGCCATCGCCGTACCCCTCTCCTCCGTCACGGCTGAACCGCTTATACCACGCAACGTAAGCATTGTCAGAGGTGGACGACCAGTGTAACTCTGGACTTGAACTGGTTAAGTTAAATGTCCCCTTCAGGGCGCCTTTATCGCGGCTCTGAAAGAGCACATTCAGTTCATTCAGTGAAGGTACACGAAAATCCTTCTTGCCGCCAACTTCCAGACCTTTGGCGTATTCCGCAGCTTCGTTAAAATCCATCGACATGGGCGCGTCAGCAGGGGCAGCATACATCGGTTGCTTTGTATCCGGCGAGATGCCTGCATAGATGGTGCCATCAGGCATTCTATTGCCTATTTCGAGTATTGTGGATGTTGGGGTTGCAGCACCGTCTTGTACGGTCGTGCTGTGTGGCGTCGCTGTGTCGTCAGCAGGATTTTTACAAATCTTGTAAGACCCAACTATAATTCCCGAACCCAAAACAAGGGCCGTCGCCCAGGTAAAGAAACGCTTGAGCCCCGATCTTTTAGCCGTTAGATCGGCGGTCGGTGCAACAGTGTCGTTTGCAGCAGCGGTCGGCGTAACGGTGCCGTTTACAATAGCGGGTTTCACTTTAACGCCGCCGTTGGTATAAACAGTAAGAATGCCATCGTCGGCCAGTTCGACTTTCGCGCCATACATGACGAAGGTATTGGCTTGCCTGTCTTCTAGCGTCGCAACGGCTTCTATGGCTGGCTTTATCCGGACTCTGGCACTGGAGTAATAAACGACGACGTTGCTGTCGGGGGTGATTTCAACCCTGATATCATTGATCGTCGCCGTCCCAATCTCCTTCCTTGCGCTGTCTTCGGTCATGATCTGTAATCCTTCCATAAATGTTATGGAATATAATATATGATTCTCCATAAAACGGTCAAGGTAAAACTTCAGATTTTGGTGAAACCATTTGCCGTACTGATTATCTCATTGAAAATAAAAAGAAAAAATAACTACACAGCCCCTCGAATAATTAATCGGACGATGCAAAAAAAACCATTGTCACCCCGCACTTGTTGCGGGGTCCAAAAGGCTGTCCAGCCGTCATATGACGCGCTGACGCGCTTTTGGATGCCGGAATGAATCCGGCATGACAAAGTTTTTCTGATCAAAATGAAAATGTTTTAAGCCGCCGGCAACTTCTCCGCCGCGGTCATGCGCAGCGGCAGGCGGCAGGCCACAAAAGTGCCGACGCCTTCCCTGCTCTCGACCGTCACCTGGCCGCCGTGCAGCTCGACGATGTTTTTCACCAGCGTCAGGCCGAGGCCGGCGCCGCTGCGCTGCTGCACTTTACGGCTGGTAATTTTGTCAAAGGGCGTGAAAATCCGCTCGATGTCCGCCGCCGGGATGCCGATGCCGGTATCGCGGATGCCGAGGATGACGAAATCCCCCGACCTTTCCGCCGACAGGGTCACCTTTCCGCCATGCGGGCTGTAGTTGAAGGCATTGCTGATCAGGTTGAGCAAAACCTGCTTGAGGCGCCGCTCGTCCGCGACGATGGCCAGGGCGGGGTCCTTGCACTGGATGACGATTTCCAGCTTTAGCTTGCGCGCCCATTCTTCAGTCAGGGCCGCAACGCGTTCGATCAGTTCTTTGACGTTGATTTCGGAAGGATATAACTTCAGATACCCGGCTTCGATCGTCGAGAGGTCCAGGATGTCGTTGATCAGGGAGACCAGGCGCTGCCCGGCCTCGATCATGCTGGTGGTATATTCCAGCTGGCGCTCGTTGAGCTTGCCGAAGTATTGCTGGCTGAGCATTTCGGCAAAGCCCATGATCGTGTTCAGCGGCGTGCGCAGCTGGTAGGAGACATTGGCCAGGAAATTCGTCTTCAGGCGCTCCGCCTCCTCCAGCGCCGCATTTTTCTCCAGCAGCGCCTGTTCGACCTTGACCGTATCGGTGATGTCGATATAGGCGTTCAGGATATTGCCGTCCGGCAGGGGCACGATGGAATATTCAAGGATCGAGCCGTCATTGCGCTGCAGCCGGCCGCGGCGCGGCGTGCGCTCCAGGCCGTTGCCGAGAATGATGTTCCGCGCTTCCGGCCAGAGTTTTTCATCGAAAAACCCCTTCATTTTTTCCACCAGCTTCGAGATATGCACCGTGCCGGCCAGATCTTCAGGCTGGACATTCCACGTTTTGGCAAAGGCCTGGTTGGAGAGCTTGAGGCGGCCGTCCTCGCCGAACACCGCAATGCCCTCGGCCAGATTGTCGATGGTCTCCTGCTGCACCGCCATCAGGGTGTTGAAAGACGTTTCCAGCTGCAGACGGCTGGTGACGTCTTCCAGCGTCAGCAAACTTCCGCCCATCGGCCGCGGCACGACAACCATGCGGATGACGGAGCCGTCGGGCAGGTACTGCATTTCCTCGTAAGGCTCGATCAGCGCGGTGAATTTGTTGATCCAGCCCTGCTTGAACTGCTTGTAGTCGGCCTGCTCGGGCAGCTTGCGGAGCTCGCGCATCCTGTCGATGATTTCCCCCAGCCTGGGCCGGGTATCCAGCCAGGCGCCGGACATCCCCGTCAGCTGTTCGTAAGAGGAATTATAAAACTCCAGCCTGCTGTCAACGTCGAACATTGCAATCGCGGTACGCAGCTGCTCCAGGGATTCCTTGTGGGAAGCCACCAGCCTTTTATAAGATGATTCCCATTCTTCTTCGCGGGTAACGTCAACCGCAATCCCCATCAGCTTCTTTTCGGCGCTGAACGGTATTTCGATCATTTCGATCAGCCGCCGCTGGCCGTCGATGATGGTGTGGGCGCGCAACGACTGCGGCGCCTGCTGCTCTATGGCCCGCTGCGCCAGGGCGCGCTGGCTTACATCATTCTTGCCGGCGCCCGTCATCGGCAGTTCTTTCTGGTCGGCGATGACCGCCGCGGCGCTGTCATCCACCATCCGGGAGTAAAACTTGTTGCACCAGGTCAGGTCCAGCTTATGGTTGCGCATCCATACCGGGAACGGCAGGGCATTCAACGCGCTGCGCAATTCATTCTCCCGTTTTTCAACGGCGGTCACCGCCTCCATGCTGCGCATGGCGGCCTGAGCAAAGTCGGTGATATCGTAAATCCAGATCACGGAGAACTCCTGCGCGCCGCCAGGCCGCGCGCCGCGCCTGCCGAAAATCTTCAGCGTTTTCCTGCCGACGACGGTATTGACGCCGATCTCGAAATTTTCCCCCTGCTGCTGCAGCCGCTCAAACAACCCCTCCAGGGCGGCGGCGTCCCCGGCCGTGATCGCCGTCTGGATGTCTTCCAGGGAACTGACTTTCTCGATCCCCAGCATCGAACAGAACCCGGGAGAGATAGCCTGCGCCCCCGACCGGTTCCACCCGCAGTATTCAATCGGCACGGCGCGCAGAAAAGATTCCAGCCGCTGGTTTTCCTGCGCCAGCCGCCTGTTCTGGCGGCGGGAGGGGATCAGGGCATCCAGCAGCCTGCCCGGCACCGACGGCTTCGCCTGTTTCAATGGGATATCGGAATCGGCATAGCTCATGCCTTCATGTTAAAACATTTTTGAAATTATTTACACATCCGTCATGCCCAACTGGTTCGGGCATCCAAAAAGCAGTCCTGCCGTCATATTGACTCAATTCATAAGACGCGCGGACGCGCTTTTGGACCCCGGATCAGGTCCGGGGTAACACCTTCTCTTTAATACCGGTAATGCCCCGGCTTGAACGGCCCTGCTTCCTCGATACCCAGATATTCCGCCTGTTTTTCCGTAAGTTTTGTCAGGTGGACGCCCAGTTTATCGAGGTGCAGACGGGCGACTTTTTCGTCGAGGTGTTTCGGCAGGACATAGACCTTGTTCTGGTAGTTTTTATGGTGGAGCCAGAGTTCGATCTGCGCCAGCACCTGATTGGTGAAGGACGCGCTCATGACGAAGCTGGGGTGTCCGGTGGCGCAGCCGAGGTTGACCAGACGGCCCTTGGCCAGCACGATCAGGCGCTTGCCGTCGGGGAAGATCACTTCATCGACCTGCGGCTTCACTTCTTCCCATTTGTAGTTTTTAAGAGACTCGATCTGTATCTCGCTGTCGAAGTGGCCGATGTTGGCGACAATGGCGCGGTCTTTCATCTTGCGCATATGCTCCAGGGTGATCACGTCGATATTGCCGGTGGCGGTCACGAAAATATCGCCCTGCGGCGCCGCTTCGTCCATGGTCACGACCTGGTAGCCTTCCATCGCCGCCTGCAGGGCGCAGATCGGGTCGACTTCCGTCACCAGCACGCGCGCGCCCTGGCTGCGCAGGGAGGCCGCCGAGCCTTTGCCCACATCGCCGTAGCCGCAGACAACGCCGATCTTGCCGGCGACCATGACGTCGGTGGCGCGCTTGATGCCGTCCACCAGGCTCTCGCGGCAGCCGTAGAGATTGTCGAATTTCGATTTGGTCACGCTGTCGTTGACGTTGATGGCCGGCACTTTCAGCAGGCCCTTTTTCTCCATCTCATACAGGCGGTGCACGCCGGTGGTGGTTTCCTCGGAAAGGCCTTTGACGTTTTTCAGCAGCCCGGGATATTTGTCGTGCATCAGCTTGGTCACGTCGCCGCCGTCGTCCAGGATCAGATTGGGAGTCCAGCCGTCAGGCCCCTGGATGGTTTTCTCGATGCACCACCAGAATTCCTCCTCGGTCATGCCCTTCCAGGCGAAAACCGGAATGCCTTTCACAGCAATGGCGGAGGCCGCATGATCCTGCGTCGAAAAAATATTGCAGGACGACCAGCGCACCTCGGCGCCAAGCTCGACCAGTGTTTCAATCAGGACCGCGGTCTGGATGGTCATGTGCAGGCAGCCGACGATCCGCGCGCCCTTGAGCGGGCTTTTGCCCTTGAATTCACGGCGCAGCGCCATCAGCCCCGGCATTTCGGTCTCGGCGATGGCGATTTCCTTGCGGCCCCATTCGGCCAGGGAGAGGTCTTTCACTTTAAAATCGCCGGACGCCTGTGTTTTCGCTTGTACTATCGCCATTATTTGCTCCATTATACTGACCAGATCATTCAATCGCCCTAAAGTAAGGAAAAATAGCGCCTTGTCTATAGTTGGTGATGCCAATTTGGTGTAATAACTTACATCTTTACATAATTGATAGAATCATTATATACTCCCCTACCGCCCCAACAGGAAATTTTATATGAGACGAATACTCAAGATTGTCAGAAAAGTTGTTCTTGGCGCAATACTCACCTTCGCCGCCTTTGCCGGCGGGGATTTCGGGATCAGGATGCTGACACAAGACAGCAGTCCTTTGACGGCGGACCAGATTAAAAAAGCCAAGGCCGTATTCGGCAACACCATCGATTATTCCAAAGTGCGCATTGCTTTCGGGAGAATAAGCTACTTCCAGCCGCCGAATACATCGGTGACGATCGGCAACACCATTCATTATCCCCCGCCGGACCCCCCGCCGGAAACTAAAAAAACGAACGATAACAAAAAAGCTCCGGAAAATAAACCGAGCGCTCCCCTCATTACCATCGGCTATTCACAGCCGGACATGAAGAAAGAGAGCGATTTGTTCATTCATGAAATGTCGCATGTCTGGCAAAACCAGAACAACATAAAAGGCACCGGCATAACCGGCGCCGTCGTGCTTTGGGCAAAAGGGATGCTGTCCTCATCTTCCAGGAACGTCTATGCCTATACGCTGGACAGCACCAAAACCCTCACGGACTATAATATAGAGCAGCAGGCCAAAATCATCGAAGATTATGCCATCATGAAAAGGAACATGGCCAAACATCCGGATCAGCCGCCGCCCAAGGAATATGCAACGCTCAAGAGAATTGTCGAACAATACATACCCCCGGCCAAACCCCACAAGAAACCAGCCGCCAGGCCCAGTGCCTGAAGCCGTCAGGAGCAGCTACATGAAGCGCCTGTTCAAAATCGTCAAAAAAGCCCTTCTCGGCCTGATACTTGTCACCTCCTCAGCTGTCGGCATGGATCTGGGA
>Ga0315281_10009666_pt1 | contig 13362 bp, 8 predicted proteins | sample YL17G07_0_MG_FD_204540 | JGI IMG/M metagenome (GOLD analysis project Ga0315281, IMG submission 204540) | Sediment microbial communities from Yellowstone Lake, YNP, Wyoming, USA - YL17G07_0 | ecosystem: Environmental > Aquatic > Freshwater > Lake > Sediment | place: USA: Wyoming | collected... | reverse complement strand
TCTGACGACATTGCCTTGGTGGATGCCTGTGCGTAGTAGCACTACACCTTGCGATAGGAACTCTTCAAGCTGGAAACGTCGGCTAAGCATGGCGGTTCTCAGCTCGCTAGTGACCAAGCATGTTGCACCTGTGGAAGATAGCGCGTCAAACAACATTAGCATTGCACGCCTTCTCTTGACCGGGGACTGATATCTGACTGAAAGTGAGGTTATCGGGTCAACGGCCAGGCGCGTCACATCCTCCTCATCAGCGAGACGTTTCACAGTATCGACGAGTCCTCCGAAACTGATTTCAGGCAGCACCTCCTGGAACGAAAGGCTTCTCTGTTCTTGGCGCTCAACCGAGCCTGCGCGTCTGAACGGGGTTGCGTCCACGAACATTATCTTGCCTTCCCCCTCTAATCGGTCCAGATCCCAGCCGAATTCAGATACGTTCTGCTTGACCTGCTCAGGCTTCTCGTCGAACGTAATGTAGATCGAACGTTCACCCGCAACAGCTCCAGCATGCAAGAACTGTATTGCTAGGATAGTCTTGCCCGAGCCAGGGCTTCCCACAACAAGGATAGTTCTCCCTTTAGGGAATCCTCCCCCGAGAATCTCGTCTAATCCCTTGACTCCAGATGAAACGCGGTCCATCGTCATCACCAGCGACTGTCAATCGTACCTCTCTTGATCGTAATAAGAATTTGACCCGTGAAGGCAACTACCCGTCATATGTTATGGTTATATCTTGAGGTACCATGCCATGATGGGCAGCGGATCGAGGCATGCGCTTCCAAACAGTGCTTCTGCTATTGCTCGTTGCACTGGTGGTCTGGCAGCCTTTTCTCCCATTGACGCCCGCGAGCGCGGTCACTACCGAACTCACTCTTTATGCCCACACGGATCCTTCAGCAACATCGGTCGGAGGCAGAGTCCTCAGCCTTGGCGACAACGCGACCTCACGACATTCCGCAGATGTACGTGATGGTCTCACGTTCACGTTGGTTCCACCGCTGTCGGCACCGCTGCGTATGCTAGGTGGAATCGATGTGTATGTTTGGCTCATTTCACAGCGGACTGTCCGCGGGACGCTACGGTTCACTCTATCGGAAATCTCGGCGAACGGGTCCATGACCGAGATTAGGTCCGGCTCAGTGACGGTGTCAGTTGGAACAGCGCCCTATCAGGTGGCCTTCGGCCAAGGCCCAGTCGATCAAATGATCGAATCAGGCTCCACTCTTGCACTGGAGGTCCAGTTCACGCCCCAGACCCCTGTCTCTGTCCTTCTACTTTGGGATGACCCGGCGGTGCCCACACGGCTCATTTTGGATGTCGAGTCCATCCCGAAGATTGATCTCAACGTCAAAGACATTTCAGGAAGGTCTTTGATCGTGTTTCCTGAGAATTCGCTAGGCACAGCTAACCTCATCGTTTCGGTCTCGATCGAAGACCCGTTCCATGGTACGAATGTCCGCATGGTTTCGCTGAATCTGACAAATTCTTCTGGAGGCTTCCTCCTCGTGAACGCCCCGATGAATCTTACATCTAGTGTCGAACACCCGTTCCATCTTGGGTATGAACTACCAATCGCCGTTCCTTCTGGGGTTTTCAACATAACAGTTTCAGTCCGGGACATTGCAGATAGAACTTTTCTGGCCACAAGGAGCATCACAGTGACCCGATTTCACACACTTGTAATCATTCTGGTTGATGGGCAGAGGCGCCCTCTTCCTCATCTCAATGTGTCAGTGATCACAGCCGGTACGCTTCTGGACGAAGTCACGACCAACTCCAGCGGGACCGCAATCGTCAGTGTGCCTTCGACTCGAATCATTGGTCCGCTCACTCTACAAGTGAGTAGTGGTGGGCAGGTAGTTGTGTCGCGCTTGGTGGAGTCAGAATCAGACACAACAATCCAACTGGAAGTGCCGCTCTACGATTGGAACATAGTCGTGAGATACCAGGGCCTGAATATTCCTACCTCTGGAGCTAGAGTGTTCCTGTATCTAGATGGAACTATGGTTGCGTCCGCGACGACCGACCTCAACGGTATTGCCCGATTTGTTTCGGTGCCTTTGGGATCATACCAAGTCGTGGTGAACTCTACGCTCGCTTCTGATGACTTCCTCAATGTGACTCACTCAGCTGAGCCTAGCGAAACCAGTCTGGAGCTTCCTCTAGTCGACCTCTCAAGCCTATCCCGTATTACAGCAACCACGATGCTCATGCTCGCCGCGATAGCCGTCGTTGCAGTTTTCGGTGTCATTGCGGTCGCGCGTCACAGAAAGAAAGCGCCCATGTCTAGACATGCAGCCGAGCTGCTCGGGGGGGCGATTCCCGAGTCTTCCGTGATTCTGCTCGTGGGTCCTTCGGGAACCGGAAAGAGTATTCTCCTTCAAAATATCCTAGCTGATCTACTCGAGCTCGACAGGCGTTGTGTCTATGTTTCAAACGCAGAGCTGCCATCCAACGTTAGAAAGCAGTTGGACCGAATGGGGATGAAGGTACAAGACTACGAGAAGGAGAAGAAGCTGAAGTTCATCGACGCATACTCCGGCGAAACCGGCAAATTATCAGGCGAAGAGTACTCGACACCTTCTCCAAACGACCTAACAGCGCTCGGTATTCAGCTAACATATTGCATCGATGAACTTGGAGGCAAGGCCGACGTTTTTCTCGACTCGCTTACACCGATCCTTACCTCAGGTAACGCCGAGCGAGGGCTCGAGTTTGTGCGGTACTACGGAGCGAGAGTCGCAAAGTCCGGGGGCGCCTTCCTGTGCGTCGCCACGACGGCGACTGAGTCCAAGACACTGAGTCGACTCGAAGAGGTTTCTGATTGCGTGCTCCAAATCGAGAGGTCAACTGGAGTTCGCAACGTTGTCGGCCGTTTGCTGGTGAAGAAGGCGCGCGGTGCAGACCATGAGCGAGAATGGGTTGGTTTCAGGATCACATCAAAGGGGAGAATCGAATTCGTTTCGCTCCCGAGCGACATTCGCTAGATGCACGAGATTACTACGCTACCGACTAGGGGATTTGGACCTTCGCGAACCCGTGGACATGGCAGACGACGTTTTCCCGAAATTGCTTAGTCAGCGCGACGACGCCGAAGCATCATCGTTGCAGCGAGCGCGGTTACGAGAAGCAGAACTGGCACGAGTGGCGCCGGGTACTCCGGAATCGGCTTACCCGAGGGCTCAAGTGCGAAATCCACGCCTCCAGCTACGCCTCCGGGCGAAACGGTAACCATCTTGCTCTGCGGGATATAGCCCGGATCTGAAGCGGCTGTCACATTGTAGCTGCCTGGAGCGACGTATAGCATGTAAGTCCCGTCAGTGGTAGAAGATGCCACCGTGATCCCGCCGTCCGTGCTGGTGGCGACGACCTGGACCCACGGAAACGGATGAAGATCCCCATACTGGTCATACCAGTAGACCGTGCCGCTAATAACGGACATTGCGCCGTAGGATGGAGGGATCAGAGACGTCGAGGCGACTGCTAATAGAACCACAAGTACGACAACTAGTGCGCGCCTCATTTGACCTCACATAAGGCTAGATCTTCGGGCCGGCCGATAAGGTTTTTCCGTGACAATTCTTCGTCCGCCAGACCGCCTTCTTCGTCGCAGAAGAAGGTACGCAAAGACAAGAACCGCGATAATTGTCGGTACAAGAATAGTAGTATACGAGAACTTCTCGGGTTGTACGAGCGGGCTTTCATGGAACAGGTATATGCTGCCCGTGTCGCTTGATGCTGCTAGGGTCATTCCATCGCTTGAGATCGAGAGTGAATGAACTATGGCACCAGCATTGAAGGTCCAGAGAGGACTCGCCAATGACCGATTGAATACTGAAATTGCTCCATCAAGGCTCGCAAATGAGATTCGTTTGCCGTCCTCGGAGAGAGTCGCTGAAGTGATCGGTTGCCGGATTTCGAGAGAACCCAACACTTGAAGCCTATCCTTGATGAGGCAATGCAGTACGTGTCCGTTCGTGCTTCCCGCGATCAAGCCGTGTGCGCCGTCAGAGACCGAAAGAGCAGAGACCGCCCCACCGAGCTTCTGATTGTCAGCCGCTTGACCTGTGGCATTGATCATGTAGACGTAGCCATCCGATCCGCCAGCGATCACGAAACTTGCATCCTTCAACAACGCGAGGCCAGGGAAACTGGTGGACTCTTGGAAACTCCAAGTGTGACCTGACTGCGTCGGGACAACATCGTAGAAATAGATCCCCCCCTGAGTCGAGGATGCAGCTAGTGCCCTAGATTCGGAGAGGGACAAATCCAAGACGCCTCCCGGGAGCATGCCACCCCATACCGGCGAACCTGATGAATCTGTGTCAAACAGGTAGATCGCACCATCCCGACTCCCTGCGGCCAGATATCGGCCATCGGCGCTCAAGTCAAGCGCATCTATCGCTGATGTCGCCCGGTAGCTCCAAACCGGAGTTCCCGAATTCTCATATCGAAAGAAATAGATGTTCCCCGCATAGTCGCTTGCAGCCGCCCTGGTCCCGTCGCTAGAAATCGCGACATGCCTCACGTATCCGTGTGCGGAATAAACCCAGATGGGGCTACCCTCGAATGAATCCGCAGAGAAGAAGTACGCACGCATATCATCGCTACCAGCGATCACATATCGCCCGTCGCCGGAGACCGCCGTAGTCCAAGAATAGTTGCCGGTAGCATAGGTCCATGCAAGCGGCACTGAGCCCGTTGTCGCCGCAAGCGCAAGGAGAAGGCCCGCGTCGGCCCACCTCCATATCGGCAGCCCTAAACGCGCCAACATGTGCGATCCACCCACCAGCCACAGGCAATTTGCAGCGGCATTGACTTGCTCATGCACATTTCCTGATGCAGGAGCATTCTTCTCCCGTGCAACTAAGATATAGCTGAGTAGTCAACCGTGGCTTTTGCTAACAAGCATCTGCTGAGGCACCCATGACCGTCACAGCTCAGATTGAATCGGTCGTGTCAATGACGTTTGAGCAATGCATTACACCATGCATGAATGCCAACTAGTGGCCTATCCTCATTGAGTTCGACATGTGAAAGCCATCTTATTCCTTAAAGAGCACGAAGCTTAACGCAAGAAGGGTACGCAATGGCTCTGAAAAGAATCCTCCTCGTCACACTCTGCGTTTTGAGCGTCGTCGTCAGCGCAAGTAGTGGATTTGCCATGCCACTGTTCACCGGCGCAAGCAAGCAAGCCGTGTTTCTCTCGCCGCTGGAGAAGTGGATGCCCACTTGGAGGCTCGACGTATACAAGTCTCTACTCGAGCATGCAGGTTACACTGTGGATGTCTTGGTCAATGAAAACGTCTCGATCTCGTTCCTGAAGACCGGCCTTGCAAAATACGACCTCATCATTCTAAGGACGGACGCTTTCACACGGGAGGGATTCAGATACTATTGCGCCGGAGATCCAACAGGCTCCCAAGCCCGCACAGAGTTCGCTGGTGACATCTCATCGCACGAGGTGGAAGTTGGTGCGTGCGTTGGTTTCAACATTCTTTTCCTGAAGCACTACTACACGACAAATACTCTGAAACCCGGATTAGTATATGTGCTCGGAAGCATGTCGGCAGAGCTATCATCATCTTTTCTCTCAGCTGGTGCGGCGGCGTTCATCGGATACTACGACGCACAATCCATCCAGTGGGGCAGAATGGATGCGTACTCGGTGAAACTGCTCTACTATCTCTCCCAAGGATACTCGGTGGCTGACGCAGTACTTCAGCTGTACATCTACTTGAACACCGGACATGGAAAAAGCGCCGATTGGCCCATGCCGTATTGGTGCGGCGACGCGACACTCGTGATCTAACAACGATCCTATATTCCCCCGCGTGTTGCGCATCCCCCGGTCAAGGGTTATCGAACTCTTCCGCAGCGCCGCCTCTGTCTAATCCATCCGATCTTTCCGCCATACCTTCCTGCGAGACATGACAAGCACAGTGCCACCAACTATTGCCGCGAAGAGAATCACCAGTACGTTTAACATCAATGCGGTCCAGTCGTCGCTCCAGATGGCTGTGATCGTGGCGGGTTCCCGCATGACTATGGCGCCGTGGATTTCCTGCTGCGTGCCAAGAAAATTCTGAGATCCAACCCACCCATCGAATGATTTCCTCAAACCCAGCACGCCGAGAGACCCAGGTGCAGGCAGCAGAGCTGTGTCCACTGAAAATGGTGCTGTCGTGTCCTTCTTGTACCATCCAGATCCGGTCGTGATCCCAAAAGGACTTGTGACGTTCAGATAGTACTCGGTTCCGTATCTTGCCTCGAGCCTGATTGGCTCGCTCACTATCATTGCCGTCGGCTCCGTGGTCAGTCTCCGGTCGTTCATGTACCATGCGTCAAAGACCAGCCGCGTCCCTTGAGTTGTGTAAACGACGTCACCACCAGTAGGTTTGACTGAGAGGGATGCGCCTGATCTGTACCACCCGAACTGTGGCATATCGAGAATCCCATTCGGTTCACTTGTAATGTTAACAAGGTACTCCGTAGCGTAGATGAACACCTGCGAAGTTGCGTTCGAGACATTCGTCTGGTTGGTGTCGCACATGTACCTCACACCAGGCGGCCCAAGCACCAGCTTACTCGCGGCTATAGTATGAGTCGTCCCCCGATCGAACGCGATCTTGATGTCGCGGGCAGATGATAATGACTTGTAGGGTTGTCCGTCGACGCTAACGTCTGCTGACAGCGCATTTGGAAGGCCGGTGACACTCACCGTTACCGTGTAGACCATGGTGGGCTCGCCCTGAATTGCAACGACAAGCCTAGGCCTCCACTGTTCATGTGGGCCGACGGGATACTCTCTTGACCAGAAACCGGATGAGGCCTCGCTCGCCTGTTCCTCTTTGGCGACTTTGATCATTGTTCCGTAGTTCGGGGCTTCTCCAGTATACCACGCCTTCACGTCGCTGGTGATATCCCACTCTACGGCCACCTCCGTTTGTGGAGGCGCAACTGTCTCGGATGTTTCCTTGGGAGCCCATGAAGGTTGATCGGTCCAGCTCAGCGTAGCTTCACTCCACTTCGAAAGTACACGATGGGCCTCGTACGTTTGATCTGATTTCGGAGCATAATACTGCCATAAACGCAGAGTGGCCTGCAGGATCACGTGATTCTTGGCGAGGTCGGCTAGGTCGAAGCGAATGTATACTCGCTCGGAGCCCCAAATGTTCTGTTCGCGATCATAGCTGTTTCCAACATATAGGAAAGTCGTGCGCGCACTGTACGTCATCTTTGGGTATTTGCTGTCTGCGTAGCCGTCGGCGATCGGATACAATGTCACATTCGTTTGTCCCACAGCCAGTGTCGCGTTTTGAAGAAGCATGCCCGCGATCAAGAGAGATAGGATGAGTAGACGTCTCATCGCTCACGTACCTTGCGCATCGCCACTTGGCAATGGCCTCAATAAACATTCCAGATGGTCGTCCGTCTCAGCGTTTCAGAAGCTCCGCTAGCAGTTTGAAGGTAAAGAAAAGGAGGTTAAGGGATCTACGTGCGATCCCTTACTTCATCAATACGGGTATGTTTGTGTTTGCGTTCTTCCGCAGTAGCCAGACCGATGCCGCGAGGGCAGCGATCAGGGTTAGCGGAAGTAGGAACGCGGGTACTTCTGGGACTGGTGTTCCGCTTTCAGCTAGGTTCGAGTCGTAGCCGCCTCCAACCCATCCGGGTGAGACGACTACTGTGTACGCTGTATTGTACGTAGGTGCTGACGAGTATGGTCCTGTCGAGCCTGGTGACGCCCAGATGCTTGGTGCTTCGGTCGTGTCGACGCTTATGTCATGGCTTCCTGGTGGGAGCCACATGACGTATGCGCCTGCCGAGTCGCTGACACCAGCGCCAATGGCGCCTAGGCCGGAGGTGTATGCTGGGTAGCCTTCAGCTGGGCTAGTTTGTGCGGGGTCGGTTGCTTGTATGCGTGCCCATGGCAGTGGACGTAGGGTGCCGAACATGTCGTACCAGCGGACTGTGCCCTCTAACTTTGCCATGTCATTCATGCCGATGTAGAGTTCCTGTACGCCGCCCCACGGTACTTGGACGTTCGTCAGGTCATTGGCCATGGAGTACATGCACCAGTCGTCGGAGAAGCCGGTGGCTTCGAAGTCGTTGTTAGGTCCGAACGGATCGAAAGCCCACACCTTAACAGTGTAGAGGCCTCCTCCGCTGCCTGGCCAGCCGGGTATGTCAACGGTGCCTTTGATTCCTCCGTCATTCTGTAGCGTTCCATCGGTGGTTGGCCAGCCGCCTGCCCACGTGCGTGCAGGGCCTCCGTAGTACCAGTAGAAGCCGTAGACATCAACCGCTCCGACACTAGAGGTAGGTATCTCGACGCGGTTTGCCTCAGATGGAGTCATCGCAGTCCATGAAGCCCATGTCTTGGACGGGACGCCGTAGAGCAAGTACGAGAGCCATGCGCGCTGTTCCGCACTGCTTGATGGGTAGTTCGCGGAAGGCGTAACTGCTCCACCCGCGTCGATGGTAATGTCATTGAAGCCTGCAGCTTGTGATGGCCCTTGGACTATCTGCCAGTCTAGGTAGGGCTCGTACATGTGGTATGTGCTGTCGTAGATGTTCGGCTGTGCTTGACCGTAGATTGATGCGCCGACCAGATTGCCGTTGGCGTCTAGGACGTCAACACGTATCCAGCCGTTGAAGATGGTCTTCACTCCTTCGTGGAAGAACTCTGGGAGTACTCGTATCTGTCCGCCTTGTATCAGATCTGCCTCAATGTCAGCCCGTCCGGATGTTGGGATGTACATTGGGAAGGATCTGCGCATTATGTAGGCGTGCGTGTAGGCTTGGTACATGTATTCGTCTGCAGGCATCCTCGTCGACCTCCAGCCTGGAAGCAACGCGTGCACTAAGCTCGCTCCACCGCCAGGTCCACCGTAGTATGATGCCCAGTCAGTTCCATAGTACCAGACACCAACGTGGCTGTGCTGGCCTGGTGCGTGTACATTGTCAATGTCGAATGGGCTTACACCGTATACTCCAGCTGCTGCGGGTGGAACTATTGGGAAGCCAGGGACGATTGTGCCTGCGTCTTGGATCAGCCCGTAGACTGTTGGGTCGAGCGTGTCAACCACGTCTCCTGCCATGTTCATGAACTGGACCCATATCTCGGAACCTGGGAAGGTCCATGGGCGCTCGTGCGCTGGAACTTCAAAGTCCACTGATCGTAGACTTATCCACGCAGATGCGTTGACGATGGAGAAGCTGAGCATGGTGGGGCTGTTGCAGAGGAAGACTGACACCTGTGGGTCACCGGGTACGATGGTGTACCAGCCTGTGCCTTCCTTATGGCCGTCAATGTGAGGCGACGTGTCAAGCCAGTTCCAGCCGCTAGGCGCACCCATGTCAGCCATGTACAGTTTGATTGTGTATGGGTTACCTGCGAGAGAGACTAGACCTGGACTCATTGCTTGGGCGCTGTGCGAAGAGTCAGTCGGGTTAAGTCCGTAGTCCTTGTGGTTATCATTGATAGTGCCCTCCAAAGATTTGCTCAAGTCGTTGACTCCTCTGTGGTTGAAGTTCGGGAAGAGTGTGTTCCATCCTTCGATGACGATACCGCCAGCGTAGAGCTCCCAGTAGGGGGTGTCGCCGTCCGGGCCTGTCCAAAAGTCCTTTCCGCTTATTGCTCCGTCGTCCGCAGCCGATTCAGGCCGAACATAGAAGGATGCAGCGGCTCTCTCGTTCCCTCCAACGTCAGTTGCGGTCAGGGTAACGGTTGTCGCTGGCCCTGCTAACTGGTCGCTTGGAAGGTGGAGCGTAGTTTCTATCCAGTTGCTCCTGCGAAGATCCATCTGAAGCTCATACTGAATGCCTGAGTATTGGTTGATTGCGAAGGATCGTTGGTATGCATCGGCTTCATCCATTATGTAGCCGGTTACATACGCTTCGAGACTGTACTGGCCTTGTACAACGCCTGCAACATAGTCAGGGGTGTCCCATGGAACGTGGCCTTCCCAGTTTGTGGATGTCATATGTCGTGCGTTACCAAGGAGGTCGCGATTGTCCGTCAGTGTGTAGTGGGAGTTAGTCGCGAGCGGGTCTAACGCGCTTGGCAATAGGTTGTTCCTTGGAATCCATCTAACGGATGAGGGGTTCGGCCAAAAGCCTGCGTCCAGCCAATCTGATCCCCAGAATCCCAATAGACCACCACTGCTGTCGTAAAGGCTGAAGAAGATGTCTCTCTTCGGACCTGCTGGGTTCGGCGGTGCAGCTGGGTCGTTTGTGCCCTTCGGCAACTGCCAGAGGTTATGCCATGGAATTGCGCCGGTGCCATGCTTCGACCATACGGTCACACTCACTATTGGGGAAGTGAAGATGACGATTTGTGTGTGATAGGATTGGCCGGCATCGACTGTGAATCGTTCGCTCACCATGGGGTTGAATCCGGACGCTATGGACGTGATCTGGTAAGTACCTGCAGGTAATCCGAACAGGTAAACCCTGTAGAGTGCACCTGGCGGGCCTGGCGGCGTGGGTTGGTTACCCACGAATTCGTTGGGACCCCAGTATGCGATGCCTTTGACGGCTCGTCCTTCTGGTGTGGTGCCCTCGGCAGTCACTACGCCCGAGACATACGCGGGGACAGTCACGGTGTGTGTTCGGGTAGTCACTTCAACCCAAGCTGGGTTAAGTTCGCCCTTCACCATTATTATTGGATAGTTGCCTGCGCCAATGCTAGTGATGTGAGCGCCTGCGTCGGTGCTCGAGTAGATCTTGAAGAAGTAAAGTCCTACAACATCAGGAGCTCTGAGGTTGAAGAACCGGACATGGTAGACTCCTGGTTGTATTCCGAGGCTGTTGTATCCAGTGTAGCCTTCATTTCCAATCCAGACTCGAGTCCAGTGAGGTGCAACAGGGTCGTACTCATTCAGTGTGTTGACGAAGACGTATGAGTAGTCGTTTGTTATGTCAGTCCAGACTGACTCCGTCTTGGTTGGAGCCAGAAACTGGAACTCAGGTGGAAGATAGAAGATGAGGTCGCTAATCGCCGTCACGATAGTGATGTCGAATTGCAGATCGCCTATGCTGTCCGAGCTGCTTGCAAGAACCGCATAGTCCAAGTACTTGTCAAAGACTTGGCGAGTCTGATCATTTGTGTCTGGCTGTCCAGGGTTCGGTGCTCCTTTCTGTGTTCCCCAGAGGGTGTCGAGTGTGTGGCTCCAGCCTTCCTTGTATGTGTCACTTACACCAGGGTGAAGGAACACGCACATAGGCGCTTCATTTTGGATTGCTTCGTTTTCTCTAGAGCACGAATCTACGGCAGCGCTGATATTCGGTGCTTCGATCCGAGCTGTTCCGTCTGCCTGCGCTGTTGAGATTAATGCCGGTAGTATGCTGATTATCATTAGTGTAGCTATTGCTACTGCTAAAAATTTCTTATTCAATTTTCAATTTCACCTATTTTCATATAGGTACACACGTTCGCATACGCGTCGCGTGCGTACCATGAAAGGAACATGAACTCCCCGGACCATATATAAGGGGAACACTCGGCCCCGGACATATCGCACGCATTGAATCTCCTCGGCGACATCGGCGCATCTCAATGCAACATCGGATCGAATGTCTGGATCTTGTTCACCAAGGCAAACAAGAATCTCCGTGGAGAAATGTGCCGACGCCATCCGAAATCTGTGAGATCGAACGTACACTGCGAGATTCCTACGCCACCAGATTCCGGTCTGGACGAGGTCTTTTAATGTCTCATTCAAAGTGACAGTCCACGGATGCGTCATGAACAGGAGCATCTTGTTTTGGGCGATGATCGCCTCTGCGATAGCAGGCTTGTTAGTATCGGCATATCTGATGTATCTTTCATTGATTCCGCCGACGAGTTGTCCCGTCGGGAACTTTAGCTTCTTCTCCTGCAACGAAGTCATCTACAGCGCTTACTCAAAGTTCTATGGTGTCTCAGTTGCTTTGCTCGGTCTCGGCTGGTTCATCATCGCGTTTGCCCTGATCGTTCTCACACGATGGGATTGGCGTTTCATACGCGGCGTCGCGGCGTGGTCGCTCTTGGGCACCGTCGGCGTCGCGGGGTTCGTCTACACCGAAGTCTTCTTGATTCGATCCATTTGTCCACTTTGCACTATCGCACACTTGGCGGGCATAGCGATTCTAGTCCTCTCCATCCTCAATGTGCGACATCGCACCACATTCACTGAATCCTGAATCCCATACGATTAAGCAACTCTGCAAGGAGATGCACAGTTCCTCAACGATGTGCGACCAACAATCAGAGAACCCTCAAATAGAACCAAACGGGCAAAGCACCAACATTCGTTATCAAAGGCATTCGAGACGCAGGGATCAGCGATGGACAGACCGAGGATCAGTAGCAGGATCATCATGCTGGGGATCCTGTTCCTCCTCGTCTCGTCCACATCATCGCATACGGGACCGGCGGTTGCTCATTCTCAAGGATGTCACCTTGACAAGACCAAAAAGATTTGCGGAATCTTCCTCAGGCCCGGAGTCCGAGACGAGTTCAAGTCCAATTCAACTGTTGCATGGAGTCACACGCTCGACACGTTGCGGGGAACCCAATACAACGAAACGCACCCTGGCACGTTCCCTGGGACGCCTAGTACTAATGGTCAGACTCGTCAACTCTTTGACAAGTACTTGGATTACGCGATTCTTGCAAGTGCTTCAGACAGCATCGGTGACCTGCAATTCGACATCTGCGTTGAGACCCCGATCTCGGATATCCGAATCTATGTGCCCTCGAACTTCACCTTCGGCTACGTTTCAAGCGGGTATGGAGACGCTACGACGCAAGACAAAGTTTACTCGGTCTGGACAGACATAACGAACGACTACCAATACATCTCCGTCCATACGCTTACAGGGGATGACCCAATTGCTCCCGGCTGGGATGTAGTCGAAGTTGGACGAATGCCGACTGCATTGTCAACCTCTCCAGTTTCATCGTTTGTCGTTTGGCCCGGCCTGTATCACATCCGGCTCTTCCAGATGCGTGCACCGTTCACCGCTGGCCTCTATCACTTCAAGATCTACGTTGACGGCGAAAGCATCGGTGACGGCAACTTTCCTATCATCATCGTGAAGTCAAATCTGCAGCCAGCATATGTGACTGGATTGGTATCGCTTCGCAGATTCGCTCCTGCGACTAACGCTTCAGGCAGAGTCGTGGCGACGGGCACAACACCCCAGGGCAAGTACGCGGAGGCCGTTGCCTACTTCGGTCCCGAGGATTTTGAGAAGATTGATGGAAAATATGGTGATGACAGCTCATTCCGATACTGGTTGTTCGGTTTGCCGGCAGGCACGTTCGAACTCACTGCGTCCGCCTCCGGGTTTCTGAAGACTTCTTCCCGCATTATT
>Ga0315281_10009665_pt1 | contig 13362 bp, 13 predicted proteins | sample YL17G07_0_MG_FD_204540 | JGI IMG/M metagenome (GOLD analysis project Ga0315281, IMG submission 204540) | Sediment microbial communities from Yellowstone Lake, YNP, Wyoming, USA - YL17G07_0 | ecosystem: Environmental > Aquatic > Freshwater > Lake > Sediment | place: USA: Wyoming | collected... | reverse complement strand
AACAGATCACCCCTAACGGGGCTATAGTGTTTTTTATGTCCCCCTGGATTTTTCAAAAAACTAAAGTGTTACGAAAATTGTTTCATATTTCGATATTCGGATTTCGGATTTCGAATTTGGTTGTGGCCAGAGGCCGCGCCAGGTAATCTGTGGTTTCAAACGTTTTTATTAGTCTGAAGTTTTGATCCGCCGGTATTTGTGCCTTTTCTGATATTAGTTGGGAACAAATTATCGGTTGTTTCTTGTTTTTTGCGTATACTATATTGTTATACAATAACATGTTATTACCATAAACATTTTAAGTAACAGTTCATCCGGCATTAACAGGTACCGCGTGAATTGTTACCATTTTAATTATCAAGTAATTTAATGGGGAGGGTTAGATGGAATCTGATGTCAAACAGATTACCGAGAAGGTAAAGAGGGAAAGTGATTTTGCCAATACCCTGATGTTTGAAATGGGCAAGGTGATCGTAGGCCAGAAATATTTGATAGAGAGGCTTCTCATAGGCATGCTTTCAAATGGACACGTCTTGTTGGAGGGCGTACCGGGACTGGCAAAAACACTGTCGATTATGACCCTGGCCAGGGCAATGCAGGCAGGTTTTCAAAGGATACAATTCACGCCGGATTTGCTTCCTGCCGATTTGATCGGTACCCTCATTTATAACCCCAAGAACGGTGATTTTACCGTAAGGAAAGGCCCCATTTTCACCAACATTGTGCTGGCCGACGAGATAAATCGCGCCCCGGCAAAGGTGCAAAGCGCGCTTTTAGAGGCAATGCAGGATAGGCAAGTCACTATCGGCGATCAGACGTTTAAATTGGAAGAGCCATTCCTCGTGCTGGCCACCCAGAATCCCATTGAGCATGAAGGCACCTACCCGTTGCCTGAGGCGCAGGTAGACCGGTTTATGTTCAAATTGAACGTTACCTATCCGGACAAAAAGGAAGAACGGGAAATTTTGGACCGTATGGCGCTGACTAAAAAGGACATTCAGGTAAATCCGGTAATTACCCCGAAAGACATCCTGCGGCTGCGTTCGATTGTGGATGAAATTTACATTGACGATAAAATCAAGAATTACATTGTTGATATCGTACTTGCATCAAGAGACCCAAAGGCCTATAACCTGAAACTCGAAGAGTTCATAGAGTACGGGGCGTCACCCCGCGCAACGATATACCTTGCGCTTGCGGCCAAGGCGCATGCCTTTATAAAAGGCCGGGGATTCGTTACCCCACAGGATGTGAAGTCGATAGGGATGGACGTCCTCCGCCATCGCGTGATTATAACCTACGAAGCTGAGGCCGAGGAGATAACCGCCGAAGACGTTGTGCAAAAGATATTTGATACCGTGGAAGTGCCGTAGGGACAATCAAAAGGAACTGCTGGAACCACAGATTTTACAGATTACACGGATAAAAGACGTAACGGTTTTACGCAGGCAGGCAATGTCTGCCCTACACAAGCTGGAGCTGGTGTAGGGACACGGTGCCCGTGTCCCTGTGTGTGAATATAAAAAATACCGAAAGACTATTAAAATTGTTTTTTCCCGATAAAATACCGGGGTACGCATGATTTCAAAAGACATATTAAAAAAAATTAAACAGATTCAGATACACACCCGGCACCTTGTTAACGATGCGTTTGTAGGGGAATACCACAGTGTTTTTAAGGGACGCGGGATGGAGTTTGACGAGGTGCGGGAATATCAACCGGGGGATGAAATCCGGACGATTGATTGGAACGTAACGGCGCGCATGGGGCGTCCCTTTATCAAACGCTTTGTGGAAGAACGGGAATTGACGGTGATGTTGCTGGTGGATATCAGCCCTTCGGGAAACTTCGGGTCAGCCGAGCAGTTGAAAAACGAGGTGGCAACGGAGATATGCGCTCTTTTGGCATTTTCCGCCATAAAAAACAACGACAAGGTGGGTTTGATTGTATTTACCGACAAAATTGAAAAATTCATTCCCCCCAAAAAAGGAATTAAACACGTATCGAGGGTTATCCGTGAGTTGCTGTGTGCACAACCCACCGGGAAAGGCACGAATATTCCCGTTGCGCTGGAATACCTGAACAAGATATCTGCCCGCCGCACGATTTCTTTCCTTGTGTCCGATTTCATAGCAACCAACTACGCGCACGCGCTCCGCATTGCAAATAAAAGACACGACGTGATTACCGTTTCCATCACGGACCCCAGAGAACAGGAATTGCCCAACGTGGGGTTTATTGAGTTGAGAGATGCGGAGTCGGGGGAGACGCTTCTGGTTGACACGTCAAATCCTCATGCGAGGAAAGAATATAGCGCCCTCTGTAATCGTCAGATGCAGGAACGGTCAAGGTTGTTCCGCTCAATGGGTGTTGATGAAATTGTAATCAACACCGGTAAACATTATATTGACCCTATCGTGCGGTTTTTTAGAATACGGGAAAAGAGGTACTAATTTTGGTTGAATTATGGTTATAAAGGGATGTAACAGATTCTTTAGTATCCTGTTGATTTTACTCTTGGTTGCATATACACTGATAGCTTCTGGTGGTGCGGCTTTTGCAGGAAAATTAGATACTACGCCGGCTGTGACGTTGATAGAGGCAAGGGCAGCGGTGGATAAAAAAGAGGTGACGATTGGCGAAAAAATCAAATTAACCATTTGTGTGAACTACAAGGCAGGCCTTGTTGTGGAACTCCCGGTACTTGACCAGCAGATCGGGGTATTTACCGTAAAAAAAATGGAGGGGGGGGGATCACCAATACCTGAACGGAACGGATATTTCACTGTCGAGCGGAGTTGGGTGCTATGCGCCTACGAGATCGGACGCCAAATGGTGCCACCGCTGAAGATAAAGTACAAAGACAGCAGCGGTGAAGAAACTGTTGCCACCAACGAGGTAGCCGTCGAGGTTAAGGGGGTTTTAAAAGAAGGAGAAGTGGCATCTGATATCAAGGACATTCGCCCTCCCCTGGACGTGCCGACGAATTTCAAACGGCTAATACTATGGCTTTCGGCGGGGATTGCCACCCTTCTGATTTCCGGCGCCGTTTTCTGGCTGCTGTGGAAACGCAAAGGGGCGCAAAAGACGCCGGAGATGAAACTACCGCCGCGAGCGCCTCACGAAGTTGCTTATGAACTGTTGGATAAATTAGCGAATGAAGGCCTGATTGCAAAGGGGCTGGTGAAGGAGTATTACTATCGTCTAACGGACATTATGCGGCATTATATCGAAGGGCGGTTTGGATTACTTGCGCCGGAACGGACTACCGAGGAGTTCCTCGCGGAAATGGCGCATGCGAACACGTTGGATAAGTCCCACAAGGTGTTGATTCAGGAATTTTTAAATCACTGCGACATGGTGAAATATGCGAAATACGGGCCGTCTCTGCTGGAAATAGAAGAAACCTATTCGGTAGCCAGGCGGTTAATTGACGAGACGAAGGATGCCGGAGAAAAACTCGACTCATTTGTGAAGACAAGCCGCGGATAAAGTATTTAGGGATAACGATCGTAATGTTGTTTTACCTTCATAGAGAAAGGGGAAAAAATGCTAAAAGCGCCTGAAAAATTTTTGGACGAATATTTAAGCCATGAAAAAGAGACCGCAAATAAACGTAGGCCGAGCGCGAGACCGTCAAAAACGCCAAAGCGTACGGTTTCAGAAGAACAACGGTTACGGTTGAGGCAAAATTTGCAAACATTATGGGGCATTTATGGCACCCCGGAAATAAAAGAAATTCTAGTGAAAAAAAAGAAGATTTGTTTTTTAAACGTGGAAAGCAGCCAGGTATGCCTGTGTTTGTGTTATGTGGATAAAGGTATTTCAATGGAGTACGAATTAAACCTCGGCGCAAAACAGGAACTTGCAGGTGCGCGGGTTTATAAACAGTCGGAAACGATGATCAACCGGTATTGCTCCAGTGAAAAAGGAGCAGATGCAGCTTTTGATGCAGCCAATAGCGCAATCCAGGCTTTGGTTGACGTCTTGATTGAAAAAGATATATCAGAAACGGATATCTGGAATGCTATTGCAAAAGGCACCCAAATTCATCCGACAGTGGTAGTGTATCCGGAGTGAAGAGATTGCATTAGGTCTTCAGCACCTTTTTTGTGTTCACACATAATGGACACGAGGATATGTGTTCCTACCCCCACTCGTTCCCAGGCTACAGCTTGGGAATGGGATTACAACAAAGGTAGGACAAGCGTCCCCGTTTGTCATCATAATGTCAGGCGAGAACGCCTGACCTACCCGTTTGCTTTGAATAAAAAAAATGAAGTTCCCTGGAAAAAACGAAGCAGGAGCTTCTGGTACAGGCTCATTCCCGAGCTGGAGCTTGGGAATGAGAGAAACTATGAATTCCTATACGTTAAATTATGCCTAAGGCGGCTTTCATTTATGCGACTGAGACGGTTGCGTTACCGGTTTGAAATTCCCAATCACCAATTTAATATTCAATGATTTTTCGCGACCCCTTAATCCTGTTATTAATCGTTATCATACTGCCGCCTCTGGTCTATTTTTACTTTTATTCCAGAAGGAGCAACCAGGTACCCTTTCCCTCCGTTGAAACGTTGAGGAGGCTTAAGCCTTCGTTTGCACAACGGTATCGACATACCCCGGGCGTCCTTAGGGTCATGTCTGTCGTACTGATTATTATCGCGCTGGCGCGTCCACAGTCCGGAAATGAACAGACAAAGGTGCTGACGGAAGGAATAGACATTGTTCTCACCGTGGACGTATCAGGGAGTATGCTGGCGGAAGATTTTGAGATTAGCGGCAAAAGATATAATCGGCTATACGTTATTAAACAGGTAGTAAAAGATTTTATTCAAAGACGCAACAACGACCGCATCGGCCTGGTTGTTTTTGCCGGGTTGCCGTACACCCAGTGTCCTATGACGCTTGACTACGGGATGTTGCTCCAACTATTAGAAAAGATCGACATCGGGATGGTTGAGGACGGGACGGCAATCGGCTCCGCTATCGCATCTTCCGTCGATAGGCTGCGGAATACAAAGGCGAAAAGCAAGGTGATTATCCTGCTGACGGATGGAAGAAACAACGCTGGAGAAATAGACCCCTTTACTTCCGCAGAGATTGCCAAGGCCTTCGGCATTAAAATTTATACCATCGGGGCAGGTACAAAGGGGCTAGCACCATTTCCAGCAGTTGACCTGTTTGGTAACAGGGTGATGAAGCAGGTCAAGATTGATATTGATGACAACGCCCTCCAGGAAATTGCAAAAATTACGGACGGAAGGTATTACCGGGCAACGGATACTAAATCACTTCTGGAGATATACGAACACATAGATAAACTTGAAAAAACCGAGGCGGAGGTGACCCAGTACACGGAATACACCGAATTGTTTCATTATTTCCTCCTCCCCGCCTTCGCACTGTTATTATGTGAATTGGGTTTAAGAAAAACAAAATTCAGAAGGATACCGTAATGTTTTTGTGTAGGGCGAGGCTTTAGCCTTGCCTTTGGAACGTGTAATAGGGTGAGAACATGCACGATTTATGCAAAACACAAGGATATCGCCAGACGTGAGGCAAGCCTAATGGTTCGCCCTACGTGGTTAAACGTGTTAAACAAGGAAAATAAAATTCAGCATGAAATATGAAAATCTTTGCTATCTCTATTTGCTGCCTGCCGTTCCGCTGTTAATTCTCGGATACTTTCTTGTCTTCAGAAAAAAAGCAGCGGATTTAAACACATTTGCGAATAGCAAATTACTGCAAAAAATAGGATTTTCACTGAATCTGAGGATGTTATGGTTCAAGGCTATATTGATGACTGTGGGTGTGCTTTTGCTGGTTTGGGCGCTCATGGGGCCGAAATGGGGCTATCACTGGGAAGAGGTGGAAAAAAAGGGGATTGACGTTGCCATTGCCGTTGACACCTCCAGGAGTATGCTGGCGGATGACGTCAAACCGAATCGCTTGCAGGCGGCCAAGCGGGAGATCGAGGATTTACTTAACGTGTTGGAGGGCGATCGCGTTGCCCTGGTTGCCTTTGCCGGCTCGGCCTTTACCTATTGTCCTTTGACGTCAGACTACGGGGCGTTTCGGCTTTTTCTGAATGACCTGAGTACCAATCTCATTCCACTGGGCGGTACTTCCCTATCGGAGGCGATAAGGAAAAGCATCGCCGCTTTTGACGTAAAAACAAAGAACCATAAGGTTATTATCTTAATTACCGATGGAGAGAATCACGAGGACGATCCCATCCAGGCTGCCGTAAAGGCAAAGGAAAGCGGCATTGTTATCTATACCGTAGGCATAGGAAAAAAGGAAGGCTCATATATCAAAGTCGCCGACGAGGGTGGACGGGAAACGTTCCTTAAGGACAGGCAGGGACAGGTGGTGAAGTCGAGACTGGACGAGATTGCTTTAAACAAGATTGCCTTGGAGACGGGCGGACGCTATACCCCTTCTTATGGTACGAAGTGGGGATTGGAAAAGATTTACAAGGACAGCATCGCAAAAATAGAGGACACCACTTACAAAACTCAACGGGTAAAACGATACATAGACCGCTTCCAGATACCTCTTTTTGTTGCGCTGATACTCATCGTAGCAGAGGTTTTCTTTCCCGAGAGTAGTAGAGGTAGGGTAAGACTTTAGCCTTGCCTTTGGAACGGGTGAATACGATCATGTATATAACCGTACCGTAGGGGCGGGTTTTCCCCGCCCCTTTCCGAACAAAGCCATGAATGTTTACACAAAATGAATATCCTATACAACCAAATTATCGGAGGTGTGCGTGCATGTTAGAAAAGGTCATTCTTGTCGTATGTGATGGATTAGGAGATCGTCCGATTAAGGATCTCGGCTGGCTAACGCCCCTGGAGGCCGCAAATACTCCGAATCTGGACAGTCTGGCCGCGGAATCAGAATGCGGTATGATGCACAGTCTGGGGCGTGGTTTTGTGCCGGGCAGCGACGTGTCGCATCTCAACATCCTGGGTTATGATTATGAAAAATATTATTCCGGCCGCGGCACTATTGAAGCTGCCGGTGTGGGGCTGCAACTGTCCGATGGGGACGTGGCGCTACGGGGTAACTTTGGAACCGTAAACGACCAACTCATTATCACCGACCGTAGGGCTGGCAGGATTAACAAAGTCAAAGCGTTAACAGAGGCCTTAGATGGGTTGGAAATTGACGGGGTAACATTTATCGTCAAACCCGGCACCGCACATCGTGCTGCGGTTTTGATGCGCAACGGCCCGTCGAATGTGATGCGCGGAATAGGCCTTTCAAATGCAATAATTGACGCCGATCCGCACAAGGGCGACGTCCCGATACGCGACGTCACCCCTATTGACAACACCGCCGAGGCAAGCTTCACCGCAAAGGTATTAAACAAATTCTTGAAGAAATCGTATGAAATACTGAAGGCGCATCCCCTTAACGTTGAGCGGCAACGCAACGGAGAGATGCCGGCAAACTATCTTCTGGTTCGCGGCGCGGGTAAATATGGCAAAGTGCCTGGTTTTAAGGAGCGTTTTGGCTTTTCCGGGTGTTGTATCGCGGGTGGTGGGTTATATAAAGGAGTGGCATCCTTTTTAGGAATGGCGGTTTTGGACGTACCGGGCGCTACGGCTTTGCCTGATACGGACATCGAAGCAAAGTTCCGCACGGCAATTAAAAGCCTTGCAACGTACGATTTTGTTTTCGTCCATGTAAAGGCGGCGGATTCGTTGGCCGAGGATGGAAATTTCAAAGGGAAACGGGACTTTATTGAAAAAATTGATAAAGCAGCCAGCCTTTTTAAAGAACTGTCTAAAGACGTATTGCTGATAATTACCGCAGATCACTCAACACCGTGTGAGCAAAAAAGCCACTCAGGCGATCCGGTTCCCATTTTATTTCGCGGGCATGGGGTTCGGGTGGATAAAGTGACGGCCTTTAACGAGCGTGCATGCACCGAGGGAGGGCTTGGTTTTATTACAGGAAAAGACGTTATACCTCAAGTATTAAATCTCTTTGGTACTTTACATTTGACCGGGGCTTAGTTCCACAAACGCTAAGTTGTTTTGATGTATTTTATTTGAAGTCCAATATCGAATGTCGAACAAGGAATGGAGAATGATGAAATAGGTATTTTCTTCGACATTCGATATTCCCTGTTCTGCGGTTCGATATTCGTTGTTTATTACTCGGTTAAGTTAGGCATTCGGCGGCTTTTCGATGTAGAGCGAAGAGGCTCTTCGCTCTACAAACATAACTTTGAAATTCCTATACGTTGAAGAAACCAGTGTGGCTTTACCCATACCACACCTGATCAAATATGCAAATACGACTAAATAAAATGGCGTGGATAAAAGGGATATTGATATATGGCGGTATAACCATTTGCCTTGCGGTAACGGCTATCCTTGTCATTATTCCTGCGTATGTCTCGGAAGACTTTGTGAAAGAAAAGGTTGCCGGGGAGTTGGAAGGCAGGGCCTACCACGTATCCAAGCTGGAAGACATTTCCTTCCATTGGCCCGGCAACGTTCGCATTTCTAGTCTTGTTGTTCAGAATCAGGAACGCCATACGGATGCCCCGATACAATTTGAAGACGTATCGATATCCGTAAAGATATTGCCCTTACTATTTAAAAATTTCATTGCTAAAAATATTTCCATACGTAAGATTAACTATGAAAATCAGTTGTTAATTCAAGACCTTATTACCAGCAAATTTTCGTTTAAAAAGAACGTCCTCTTTATACAAGCTCAATTCCTTTTGAATGAAGGCGCTACCAGTATCGAGGGAACCGTTGATGTCAGCCAAGGGACGCCCACCTTCGATCTCTCGCTCACAGCGAGTGACGTTCACATCACCCAGGATTCCCTTTTTCTTTGCCTCCTTCCGATGTTTGAGGTAAAGGACGGTGAACTGGCGGGATTACTTAGTCTTAGAGGCTCCATACGGGGATGCGGCACGGGCAAAGAGATGTTTAACAATTCACTTGTTGCCAACCTGGCGCTGACCATAAAAAATGGTTACGTGAAGGGCAACAAGTTGATTTCTTCTCTTTTAGATATCATGGGAACAAAGAAAACCTACTCGTTCGACTTGATGGAGGCCTTAATCGAGGTTAAAGACGGCAAGGTTAGCACCCCCAAAGTCGCCATGAATGGTCAGATGTTGGGACTTACAGGTTCCGGCACGGCAGCGTTTGACGGCACAATTTCGTATGATGCAACAATTCGATTTAACAAAGAGTATCTCAGCAAGGATATGGAAAAGACTTCAAGGATGGCCTTGTCAAACAATGAACTACCGGTGGAAATACGGGGTACGGCGAAAAACCCAAAGATTGCCATCGTACTCTATAAAGACAATATGGAGCAGCTTATCAAAGGACTGATAACTGATTTTAAGAAGGGATCAAAAAAGGCTAAAAAATGAGAGGAATGCGCCATGAACTGGATAGACTATACAATCTTTAGCACGTTGTTCTTTGCAGCACTCTTTGGACTTGGCAGCGGGCCGATAATTCAGATGTTGAGGATAATTGGGGTTTTCTTTTCGTTCTTTTTGGCCATCATCTTCTATGAAACATTAGGCAAGGTATTGCAAGGAGTATTTCCCATCCTTACTGCCTATTTAGTAGGTTATTTCATCATTTTTTTTGTTGCCTCTATCATTACTTACATCATAATCGACGTAATAAGAAGGCTGTTGGGAGAAATGACCGTTGGCATAGGTCTCCGCATGCTTGGCGGAGTCTTGGGTATTATAAAGGGGCTTGTTTTTTGTGGCGCAATTATCTTGGGAATTTTATCGTTTTCTTCAAACACAACCCAGATGGTAACTAAAACGTCAAAAACTGCGGTACAGATTGGGAATGCCATGCAAACCATTGTCTCTATTGTCCCCAAAGATATTTTGGACAAAATGAATGGTGCTGAAGAAGAAACGAAGGAAACTAAACCGTCCAAAGGGGGAAAAGCTAAGAAATCAGCGGACAAGAAAAGCAAAGAACCAGTAAAATCCGATAAATCGCGTGACAAAGAAAATGAAAATAACGAAGAAGGCGTTGTTCCTCCACAGGAGTGAAGGTGATTACATTATGTTCAACAAAGTGAATAGGGATTGTAGAATACGGTTTTTCAGTGTTTTACTGTTAGGGTGGTTATCGTTTGGATGGATAGACCCGACGGCGGATAAAATAAGGAGCGGAAACCAGTTGTATCAGAACGGGAAGTATGACGAAGCCTACGGTAAATATGCGGATATACAACAGAATGAGCCCGAAATTCCCCAGGTGAATTTTAACATGGCCGACGCCCTCTACAAAAAGGGTAAATTTGACGAGGCTACCCGGTTATTCCAGAAGGTTGTCGGGTCTGATAATGCGGAGTTGAAGGCGAAATCCAGCTATAATATCGGCAACACGATGTATAAGCAGGGAAAGATGAAAGAGTCCCTGGAGTGGTACAAAAAAGCCCTGGACGCCATTGACGAGACGTTCCCACCGCTGGACAGAGATCTCGATGCACTGAGAAACGATGCCAAATATAACTACGAGTATGTTGATAAAAAAATGAAGGAGATGGAACAAAAAAAGCAAGAACAAAACGAGCAAAAGGAGGACGATAAGCAAAAGAAGGAAGAAGATAAGCAATCAGGGAAAAACGACAAAGATAACCAGGAAGAGAAGGAACCACAGAAGGAAAACGATACCAAAAACAAAGAAGACCAACAACAAGATAAAGACAAAAAGGAGCAAAACCAACGCCCTGAAAAAGACAAACAAAAAGAACAGACGAGTAAACAACCGCAACAATTACCGCAAAACCAGGATCAAAAGCAAATGACGAAAGAGGCTGCCGGGCGGTTATTAGACGCAATAAATCAGTCGGAAAAAGAGGCCAGAAACGTAAAAAAGGACGAACAAAGATCACAACACCGGTCTGTTGAAAAGGATTGGTGATTTAGCGTTTTTGGGGTTTTGTTGAAGCAGAATGTAAGGCCAACGTATTAAATTAGGCCTTTCGACGACGGTAAACAGTGTAGTGGTAACTCATGAATTATCACCGAATGTCGCCTATTGAACAAGGGATTTCGAATTATGAGGGTTTCCTATCGCATTGCCATCGTAAATACTATAATCATATCAACCAGCAAACCCGCTTAAATAATTTTAGAACAATGCAATATTTGGGGCAACATGGGGAAACGGCAGGCTATGTGCCATTATCACCGATACCACGCAAGCAGTTGCCTTAAACCTGCCACCCTTTACACAAGGTGTCCTTGGTATCACGGTTTGGCCTGTGCGCCATTCTTCTCTGCATAAGCAGCCTCAATCACCATTTGTGTCCTCTTGGTAAATTTGGCAATCAGCTTGTCCAACTGTGGGTTCAGGATCGGACTTGTTATCACGGCAAGCACGGCAACGGCAGGATTGTTGAAACCCAGATATACACCCATTTTCACATCCGCATAGCATCCCGCCTTGTCGTTTAGCATCGTATAATCAACTTCAAGCACAATAGTACCTGCAAAGTGAAGAAAAGATTCGGCCTTCCCGTGTCCAAAATAAATAGCCTTGTTGGCCTGTTGCTCTGCCAGTGAAAAGTCCCCGGTTATTTTTTTTGATGGAATTTGTATGTTGTACTCCCCATTTCCCTTTGCTTCGAGTATTAATTCTTTATCAGTGAAGCCTTTTTTGTGTTTTGTAAGTTCGCCCACGTGTCCAATAAAGTATTCCAGTATCTCCCTGTCAGTGCGTATTTTTAAGGGCTTCTGAGTTCTGGTAATAGAGCTCTTATCAATAGTGTTTTGTATTTCGTTCGTATGAACAGCTTCCGCCTGGGTTTCTTCCTGCTGTGTAGATTCTGCCCATAAAGGGGTAATGTATAGAATGCAAAGAAGAAGGTTAAGTAGTATCGTATGAATAATATGCATGGTGCTTATGTCTTAGATGGAAAAGGCAAAGAAATTTATTTAACAAAACAATATATTTTATCATAAAACGGAATGAATAAAAATCTTTCCCGTTGACACTCTTCCTTAAAATTTATAAGCTCATTATAATGAATAATTTTTTATGGACGCTCACCTTCTTAACGGTTATTCCGATTGGCGGCAAGAACAACCAGGGATTTCATCGCTCAGGCTCCGTTGCCTGTTGGTTCCCTGTGGTTGGCTTGTGTATTGGCGCCTTTCTATCCCTCTTTTCCGTGCTGTTTTCAGCCTTTTTTCCGCCGTTTATTGCCGATGCACTGGTTCTTGTCGTTTCCATCGTTATAACTGGTGGTTTGCATCTGGATGGTTTTGCTGATACCTGTGACGGCATCTGGGGTGGACGAGATAAGGAAGCCAGGCTGGCCATCATGAAAGACAGTCGCATCGGCAGCTTTGGAGCGCTAGGGCTGATCTGCTTATTAGGCCTTAAATACGCCTGCCTGGTCGGCATCGGTGGTATTACTACAAGCGGGCAGACCCTTTACGCTGTCATCTTAACGAAACACTTCGTCACCGTTTCACCTCTTTTGGCAAGCCTTGTTCCCGCCTTGTTATTAATGCCCGTTATGGGCAGATGGTCGCAGGTATTCGCAGCATCGTTATTGCCGTATGCCAGAAGCAAATCAGGCACGGGAAGTTTTATTGTGGAAACCACTACGGCAAAGCACGTGCTGTACGCGTCGCTTTTGCCCTTATGCCTGCTTTGGTTCTTTTATGCCATGCTAGGATTCGTTCTGTTTGCAATAATTATTGTTTTTGCCCTGATATGGATTTGGTATATTAAAAAGAAGATAGGTGGAATGACCGGTGACACACTGGGCGCAACGAACGAGATGGTGGAACAGTTGTTCATTTTGTGTCTGACAACCGCCCTTGAAAGAGCATAAATTTGCGATTTTCTAAAACTGACGCACGCTTTCGCGGGCGTGACGTGATTCCTGCGTAAGCGGGAATAGAGAAAATAAAAATCACTATTCGTGCCCTTGCTGAGTATATTTATTGCCGGGTTGTATAGCGCCGTTTATCTCCACCGCTTTCCTCCGTTCCTGGCTTTTCAATGATTGGTCGGTCTTTTCAAGTTTGTCCGTCATAGATACAAATCTATATCAACAATCGTGCCTTCTACAGGCTTTTGTGTGGGTACAAATTAAGTTTTCTACAGTGAAATGGGATAGCAGTTCTATCGTTGTAAAAGTTTCTGAACCCTCTTGCAGCAGATTTTATCTGTTGTCTTTTGCTATTCATCCCTTCTGCTACCGCATTGGTTATTCTATGTTTTAAATACGTTAAAATATTAGGCAGATATCCCTTTATCATCTTCGTGACCTTTGCTAAGGGGTTTAACCTCGCATGCGTTGCCTACCCGTACCATTTCTTA
>Ga0315281_10009664_pt1 | contig 13364 bp, 16 predicted proteins | sample YL17G07_0_MG_FD_204540 | JGI IMG/M metagenome (GOLD analysis project Ga0315281, IMG submission 204540) | Sediment microbial communities from Yellowstone Lake, YNP, Wyoming, USA - YL17G07_0 | ecosystem: Environmental > Aquatic > Freshwater > Lake > Sediment | place: USA: Wyoming | collected... | reverse complement strand
GCGCCGGACGACGCGCCGCCGACGGCCGAGATGCCAGCTGACAATTTGCTACCGATGGCAGGTGACTAGCGCGAATTCCAGTTGCATTGGCGAAACCCGAAGGGTACTCAAGACCTTTCGGGTCTGCCAGGAGGAATTGACAATGATTGATTGGAAAGTGTTTGATACGGTGCTGTTCGTGGCCTTCCCTTATGTGGCGGTGGTCATCGCCATCCTCATGGGTATCTTTCGGTATTACAGCGACCGCTTCTCCTACTCCAGCCTCTCATCGCAGTTCCTGGAAAACCGAACGCTGTTCTGGGGCTCGGTGCCGTGGCACTACGGCGTGATCCTGGTGTTGACCGCTCACCTGCTGGCATTGATTTTCCCCAAATGGTGGGGCGATCTGATCTCGGATCAGATTCGTCTCTATGTACTGGAAGTGAGCGGGCTGGCGCTGGCGCTGATGGCTGTCGTCGGATTGACACTGTTGGTGGTGCGCCGAATCACGAACCCGCGCGCCTTCGCCGTCACCTCAATCATGGATTGGCTCCTGCTGGCAACGTTGTTGACTCAGGTCGGGCTGGGATTCTGGATCGCCCTCGTCTATCGCTGGGGATCGGACTGGTATCTGCACACCGCCGTGCCGTGGCTGCTCTCGCTGTTGGTATTCAATCCCCAGATTCAGTACGTCACCGCCCTGCCGTGGCTCGTCAAACTGCATATGCTGGGCGGCTTTTTCATCATACTGCTCTTCCCGTTCACGCGCCTCGTGCATCTGGTCACCTTTCCCATAACGTACCTGTGGCGACCCATTCAGGTGGTGATCTGGAATCGTCGCCCGATGAAATAGGAGTCGCCTGCCCGTTGTCATGATCCGCGTGCCAGCCGCCCATGAATTCTCTAGAGGAATGTCTTCAAGCCAGCGCCGCTTTGCATGCTCGTCTTTGTCCGCGCCAGGTTCTGGGCGTGCGGATGGGATTGCTCGCCGGGCGGCTCCTTGAATTGGATTTGCCGCAGACCGACAAACGCCTGCTGACCATTGCCGAGACCGATGGTTGCCTGGTGGACGGAATCTCGGCAGCGACCAATTGCTCGGTGGGACGACGCACGCTCCGCATTGAGGACTACGGCAAAGTGGCGGCGACGTTTATGGACACAGACACTGAACGGGCCATCCGCATCACTCCCCGTGCCGAGGCCCGCGCCCTCGCGTGGGAGTATGCTCCCCAAGCCCGCAACCGCTGGGGAGCGCAGCTCACCGGCTATCAGCGTATGCCCGATGAATTGTTGTTGTCATGGCAATGGGTCTCGCTGGCTGGGTCGCTTCACGTCATTCTCGGCCGGCACGGCAAGCGTGTGATCTGCGAAGTCTGCCGGGAGGAGATCATCAATCAGCGCGAAGTGGTGATCGAAGGAACGGCGCTGTGTCGCGCTTGTGCGGGCCGGGCTTACTATCTTCTGCCGCCGGAGAGGCAAGCGGCAGCCCCCGCCTGTTGCGACAGTCTGGTGTGAGGAAGAGTCGCTGCGAGAGGGTATGAGACGGACGATTGAGCAGGGCATTGCCAACTTGTACCCCGGCTATTTTGCGCTGGTGATGGCCACCGGCATCGTCTCCATTGCGGCCTATCTGGAAGGGATGGCGTTGATCGCATGGGCCCTCTTCGTGATCAACATCGCGATCTACGGCTTCCTGTGGCTCCTCACGCTGACCCGCCTCCTGCGCAATTTTCCGAGCGTCATAACCGACCTGACCAGCCACACACGAGGGCACGGATTCTTCACGATAGTCGCCGGGACGTGCGTGCTGGCGCGGCAATTTCAAATCATCGCCAAAGAATCCGCCCCGGCAATTTTGCTCTGGTTCCTGGGCGGCCTGCTGTGGGTGATCCTGATGTACACCTTCTTCACGGCGGTGACGGTGGGGGAGCTGAAGCCCGCTCTGGAAACCGGATTGAGCGGCGGCTGGCTGCTGGTGGTCGTGTCCACCCAATCCATCTCCGTGACCGGCGCGCGAATTGCCGACAACTTTGGCGGCGTCTGGCAGGAGGCGATTTTTTTTGTGACGCTGGCGATGTTTTTGTTGGGCTGCATGCTATACGTCCTCATCATCTCGCTCATCTTCTACCGTTTCACGTTCTTCAGCCTGACCCCGCAGGCGCTCGCCCCGTCCTATTGGATCAACATGGGCGCGGTCGCCATCACCACGCTGGCCGGATCGACGCTTGTCTTGGAAGCGAATCAATGGACGTTTGTGCAGGACACCCTGCCCTTTTTGAAAGGGTTTACGCTCTTCTTCTGGGTGACGGCCACGTGGTGGATTCCCCTGCTCGTCATTCTCGGCCTCTGGCGGCACGGGGTCAAGCGCCTCCCGTTCACGTATGAGCCCTCGTACTGGGGCATGGTCTTTCCCCTCGGCATGTACACCGCCTGTACGTTTCAGTTATCGAAAGCCACCGGGCTTTCTCTCCTGCTTCTGATCCCCCACTATTTTGTGTACGTGGCGCTATTGGCCTGGGCCATTGTGTTTGTGGGGATGATCCGCAAACTCATGCGCGACCTGAACACTGCCTCTCCCGCCAAACGTCTCTCCGGGGCGTGAGCCGCCTGCCCTGTGCACCGCTCGGCCGCTATTTGGCTCAGCAAAGCACACCCCGCAAGACAATCTCAGCCGTCGTCATGAACGGCGTTCGCCATCCCCGATGAAAATCTGGCTGCGGGCGAACGGCTCCATACTGGCCTATTGCCAACTGAGGTCCAAGCATGTCTCGGCCTCGTGCTCAACTGACAAGTGCAAAGAGAGGGGATGATTCAATGCCCTAACGTTCCTTGGTAATCCAGCCGATCACCGGCCAACCGCGTTCGGTGGCGAGGGCCGCCAGCCGCGCATCGGGGTACACAGCCACAGGATGCCCCACCAGTTCCAGCACCGGCGCGTCTGTGAACGAATCGGTATAGAGGAACGACGCGGCGAGGTCAATCCCTTTCCCCGCTCCGCTCAGATACTCTCGCAGCCGCGCGGCCTTGCCCCGGCCCACACCGAGTGGCGGAACGATCCGGCCAAGATAGCGTCCGTTCCCCACCGCCAGCGGTGTGCCCACCGCGCCCTCCGCGCCCAGGCGGGCGGCGACGTGACGATCTGGGAGATCGTCGAACGCGGCAACAAGGTCGCGCACCGGTTGCAGAAGACCGCGTCCGGTAGCGCGAAATGAACATGGGAGACAGCAGATGCCCCAGCTCATCAACGAGATGATCCCCGAAGCCATCCGCGCGGCCGTGGCTGAACAATATGGCCGCGTTGTCAATCGCTCAAACGGCCGCCTGCCATTTCCCGTCGGGCGTGCATTCGCCGAGAGCCTGGGCTATCCTCCCGCGCTCCTCGATAGTCTGCCGCGCCCGGCCGTCGAGGCGTTTGCCGGGATCAGCCATCCGCTGGCTTACGCCGGCCTGCAGCCTGGGGAAACAGTGCTGGATTTGGGTTGCGGCGCTGGCATGGATACAATCCTTGCCGGGCGTCAGGTCGGCCCGGCCGGAAATGTCCACAGCCTCGACCTCTCGGCGGAGATGTTGGAAGCCGCCCACGCCAATGTGGCCGCCGCCGGCCTCCCCAATGTTACCTTTCACCACGCTCCAGCCGAAGCGCTCCCACTCGGCGGGAACTCGGCGGACGTGGCGATCGTCAATGGCATCTTCAACCTCTGCCCGATCAAAGAGCAGGCGATGAACGAAGTGTACCGCGTGCTACGGCCGGGAGGCCGGCTCCTGGTATCGGAAATCGTGTTGCGCGACGAAGACGGCCAAAGCCGAATTGGCGCAACCTGCGGTCTGACGCTCGAAGACTGGTTTCAGTGACTATCCGGCGCTCTGCCGGAACGGTCGTTCCTGGCTTTATTGAGCGAGACAGGGTTCCAACATCCCGAAGTGTTGGCACGTTCGCGCAACGCTCGCACCACCCGCGCCGACATGATCGTGGCCGATATGCGCGCGCTGAGGCCATAGGCTGGACTGATCCCTCGCACTCTCCTTCACACACTCCGCATCAACTCTTCACACTCCCTTCACAAAACTCCGTTTGAATCGAGAGTGATCGAACTGACCGGCTCGTCAGTACTCGCATCAACGGAGGTCTCTATGAAGCAATTTCTCAAATGGACAGGGTTTATCCTCTTCGCGGTCACCATTGGTCTGGTGCTGTCTTTGGCGTACATCGCCGGTGCGCGTGCGGAGTCACCCGTTGCCGTCGTGCAACGCGCCATCACGCAGTCGCCGCCCCCGGTGGCTTTTAGTGGGCCGTCGGGCTATGGGGACTGGGGAGGTTACGGGCAAACCGGGGTGTACACGCCTACTCAGTCACTACCTTACCTCGGCTACGGTGCAGGGATGATGGGCCGTGGCATAGGGTCGGGCATGATGGGAGCTTATGGCTCCGGCCACATGGGCGGGATGATGGGCGGCTACGGTGGTTGGGGCTACGGTGTCGCGCCCCAGGGTACGCCCGCCTCGGTGGATGAAGACGCTTTCGCGCAACTCACCGCCACTGACTTCCGCTTTGACCCGGCGACGATCACTGTCAAGGCGGGCGAGGCTGTGCGATTAGTCATCGCCAATCAAGATGGCGTCCCGCACAATCTCTATAGCCCGGATGTGCCCATCGCCTACACCCCTCTTCTTGCCGGAGTCATTCGGTCAGCTACCTTCACTGCCCCCACGGCGACCGGGATGTATCTAGCGGTCTGCACATTCCATCCGGGCATGACTCTCCAAATCGTCGTGAAGTAACAAAGTAACAAGAAAGAGGCGCTAATGATGAACAAGATCAATTGGTCAGTGTATGCGGTGTTCGGCACCGTCGTTTTGCTGGCCTTCCTCGTCGGGGTAAGCCTGTTGGGCGGCTGGGGTTACGGTGGTTGGGGGATGATGGGGCCGGGCATGATGGGCGGTTGGGGCTTCGGCCCATTCGGCTGGATTGCGATGCTCTTCATGTGGCTGATTCCTGTTGGCTTTGTCGTGCTGACCGTGCTGGGCGCGGTCTGGCTGGTGCGAGCCGTCAGCAGTGGAGCCGGGCAAAGCCCGAACCCGCTGTCCCCAGCGCGCATCTGCCCAAGTTGCGGACGCGCTGGGCAAGCCGACTGGCGCAATTGCCCGTATTGCGGCGCGGCATTGACCCGCCCATAGGAGGTAAACGCAATGTGTGGACATCACCTACTGCACGGTACACCTATTCACCCCGGCGATCACCGCGATATGGAAGCTCCGGCCCCCACGCCGTCCTCAACGTGCACAACACCTTGCCCGCAGTGCCACTCGCCGTTGCCACAGGACTTCGTCTTCTGCCCCTATTGCGGGGCGGAAGTGCTGGCCGCCTGCCCGGCGTGTCATCGCGCGGTGCGCGCCGACTGGACGCACTGCGCTTACTGCGGAGCCGAACTGCTCGGCGAGAAAGCAGATGTTCCGACTCATTCACATCACTGAAAGGAGTGACCCCCATGAGTTTCATCGCCCGACTTCAAGCCATCTTCGGAGCAAAGGTCAACAAGACTTTGGACGGCCTCGAAGACCCGCGCGCCAGCCTGGACTACAGCTTGACGCGCTTGCAGACCAGCTTGCGTCAGATCAGCGACAGCCTGGTCGAAGTCTCCACCGCTCGCCGCACGCTAGAGGCGCAACGCGGCCAGGCGCAGAAGGCTGTTGACCAGACGGAGGAGCAGGCCCGGCAGGCCGTGCGCCTCGGGCGCGAAGACCTGGCGACGCGCGCCCTGGAGCGCAAAGCCACCGCTCAGGAACGCCTGAACAGCCTGAACGGTAATATCGCCGCGCTCGACGCCCAGGTCGAAAGTCTCAAGACCAGCCAGGCCAATTTGCGCCAGAAGATCGAGTTGTTCCAGGCCAAGAAGGAAGAGCTGAAGGCGCTGTACGACTCGTCGCGAGCACAGTTGCAAGTGAAAGAGGCCACCACCGGCATCTCCAAAGACCTGGCCGACGCCGGTCACGCCATCGCGCGTGCTGAGTCCCACATCCAGGCCATGCAAGCGCGGGTGGAAGCGATTGACGACCTGGTCGCCACTGGCGCGTTGGACGACGCCCTCGCTCCCGAAGGCGATGACATTGACCGCGAACTGGCGCGTCTGACACGCACAGCAAACATCGAGAGCGAACTGAACCGTCTGAAGGCCGAAGTGACGCTCGCAGATCCCGCGGCCAGGAGGGCGGAGACAGCTCAGCCATGAGTTGCGGATCGCCATTGGGCGACCTCTTCTACCTGGCCGATAGGCTGTTGTATCAATCTCCTATTCCCCCTCTCCCGCCTGACGGGACGGTCGGAGACCGGGTCGGGAGTGAGGGCCTGCGCGCCCAGGTGTACCAGATGTATGGCGAGGGCCAGATCAGCGAAGAGGTCTTCACCGCATTGCGCGCGCTGGCCGATCGCGGCCAACTGCGCCCCGCCGACCTGGCAGTGCACCGCGCTCGTGCGTGGCGTCGCCCGGACGGACATGGCGACGTTGAAGTGACGAACGCCCTGCGTGGCATCCGCTCGCGGCTTGCTCAACTGGCGCAGGCCCGCGCGGCCTCCGAGAATGTCCTAGCCGATCTGGAGGCGCGCCTGTCTGGGTTAGAGGCTCGGATCGTCGGCAAAGAGCAAGCTGCGCGCGACGCGATAGCGGTCGAGCATGATGAACCGGCCGCCCGTTCTCGCCTGGCCGAAAAGGCAGAACTCATCGGCAACCGCGACCGGCTGACAACCCAAGCGCAAGCCCTGCACGCTGACCTCGCACGGCTCAATGACCTGCGCGCGCAACTGGAAGCCAAAGCCGCCGAATTGGAAGCCACGCAGGCGCGCATTCGTCTGAGCGAGGAGGTGCTAAAATGATGATGGGTGTTGGATTACTCTTCATGCTGCTGATCGGTCTGGTGGTGATCGGCCTGCCGCTGCTCATCGTCGTACTGATCGCGGGCGGCGGGTTGGCGGCGCTGTTGAAATCGTTGTCCAGCAGTTCCCAGCCGTCAGCCGCGACTGCGCCGACATCGCCCGCTGACGCGACGCCCTCACCCGCGCGCAAGTGCCCGACCTGCGGGCGCGAGGTGCGACCGGGTTGGAATGTGTGCCCCTCCTGTGGCGCGGCGCTGACTTGATTGTGGAGCGCAGATTGCGGATGAGAAATCCGCAATTCCGAAGTCGGAATGGCCCAAAAGATACTTGTCGTTGACGACGAAGCGGAAATCGTCCGGCTGGTGCGCGCCTATTTGGAGCGCGCCGGCTTTGCCGTCGTGGCCGCCAGCGAAGGCCGTGAAGCGCTGGCCGTCTTTCGCCACGAACGCCCGAACCTGGTCGTCCTCGACTTGAACCTGCCGGGCTTGGATGGATTGGACGTTTGCCGGGCAATGCGCCGCGACACCGACGTCCCTATTATCATGCTCACTGCGCGCCTTGAAGAGACCGACCGGCTGATCGGATTAGAACTCGGCGCGGACGATTACGTGGTCAAGCCGTTTAGCCCGCGCGAGATCGTCGCCCGCGTCCGCGCCGTGCTCCGCCGCGCGGAGGCGGCCCCGCCTCGCCCAGAGGTGGTTTCGGCGGCAGGCGTCACGCTCAACCTCACCCAGCGCACGGCTTCGGCGGATGGTCGCCCGCTCGATCTGACGACCCTTGAGTTCGATCTGTTGGCGCTGTTGGTCGAACACCCGGGGCAGGTGTTTACCCGGCTACAACTCCTCGACCGGGTCCAGGGCAATGCCTACGAGGGCTACGAGCGGACGATAGATGTCCACATCAAAAACTTGAGAAAGAAACTCGGCGACGATCCGCAGAACCCGCGCTACATCGAGACGGTGCGTAGCGTGGGCTATCGTTTTTGCCAGAATGAGGGGCCGAAGTAGTATGCGACACAGCCTGTGGACGCGGCTGATGGGTGCTTTCCTTGGCGTGATCGTCGTCGGCGTCGGCGTCATGGTCATCTCGGTGCGGCTCTCGACCGCCACGCAGGTGCGCCGCCGTGTGCTTTCCGATGATGTCGCGCAAGCCAATGCACTCGCCCCACTGTTGGCGAGTTATTACGATCAGCAAGACGGCTGGAATGGCGTCGAAGCCTTTCTCGCTTCTGCGCCGGGCACGCCAGCGCCCCAGGCGACTCCCTGGCCTAGTGGCATGATGGGGCCGGGGATGGGGCCTTGGATGATGTGGCAACAATGGGCTCAGGTGACGCGCACCACCGGGCCAATCGCCGAGCGGGTCGTCGTGCTTAACACAGCCGGCAAAGTTGTCGTTGACACAGGCGGGGCGAGTCTGGGTGAGCAGCATCCCGCGGAGCACGCCGAGGGGGGGGTGCCCATCACAGCGAATGGCATAGGCGTAGGCACAGTGTTGGTCGGTTCGATGATTGAACCGGTGCTCAACCCGGCGGATGAAGACTTTCTGAGTTCCGTGAACTTCTCCATCTTCGTGACATCCGCGGCCGTGGGGCTGCTGGCCCTGGTGTTGGGGTCACTGCTCTTCCGACAAATTACCTCGCCCTTACGAACGTTGTCTCAGGCTGCCGGAGCGATTGCGGGCGGCGATTTGAGCCGCCGCGTAGTCGTCCGCTCGGACGACGAGATCGGGCGCGTTGCCCAATCTTTCAACCAGATGGCCGAAAGCCTGGCCCACGCGGATGCCCAGCGGCGCAACCTGATCGCCGACATCGCTCACGAACTCCGCACGCCGCTCACCATCGTTCAAGGGAATCTCGAAGCGTTGATGGACGGCGTCTACGACCTCACGCCCGAGAACATCGCCCTTGTCCACCGGCACTCGGTCGTCCTGAGCCGCTTGGTGGCCGACCTGCGCGATTTAGCATTGGCTGAAGCGGGCCAACTCCGGCTGGAGCGCAAGCCCATTTCACTTTCAGCAGTGATGGCCCAAGTGAGCGAGGGCTTGGAGACGCAGGCGCGCGAAAAAAACGTGACGTTGAAGATCAAGGCGGACGACGCCCTGCCGCTGGTTGAGGCCGATGAACAGCGCATCGCGCAGGTGCTGTTCAACCTGATGTCCAACGCGCTGCGCCACACCCCCGTTGGCGGGACGATCACCATGGGCGCTGAACCACGCGATGGGCGCGTGCTGGTGAGCGTACGCGACACAGGAAGTGGCATCGCGCCTGAAGATTTACCGCACGTGTTCGAGCGCTTCTACCGGGCCGACCGCTCGCGTGCCCGCGCCACGGGCGGTTCGGGGTTGGGGTTGACCATCGCCAAGCAAATCGTTGAGGCGCATGGTGGGCAGATCTGGGCGCAGAGCTGGCTGGGCGCCGGCTCCACCTTCGGGTTCAGTCTTCCCCTGTCGGGGCCAAATGGCCCACCCACTATCTCCCGGCCTCGACACGTCTGCCCGCATTGTGGCCAGGTCACGGAGAGCGACTGGCGGCTGTGCGCCTACTGCGGTGTTTCGCTGATCGAGTGAGAAGATCGTGCCATGCCGCGCATTACCCTATGAGTGCCGAATCATCCTTGAGCGGCTCAAGCAGAAGGTCGGACGCCTGATCGAGCTTCCACAGGCTCAAAATGCACAAAACGGCACAAGCCGTGTCAGGTAGCGCCTCCTTCCCTCGCATCCGCGCACGCTGCCTCCATGTGTCTACGCCGCTACCTCGAGGCCGCTACGTCCACGTTGTCCTATTCATGGTTTGACCACCGCGTCGCAGTCGGGGCAAGTGCGCCTGTGCGGCGCGGTGGTCCCCGCTGTCCAATTGGTCGCATGACCCGACATCCCTGCTACCAAGGGCCATCTGGTCATTTGGGCCATTGGCAAGTGTCCTCGTCCGCACCATGTAAAGACAGGAGGGCATCATAGGCCAAATGGCGCTTTCTGAGACCCGGCTACTCCACTACAATCTCCTCGTAAAATCTTGAATGTTGCCAAACCAAAGGGACTCGACCGTTGCGAACATTCACGAGACGCGACTTTCTCAAAGTGGGCGGCACTGCCGTGCTCGGCCTGGCTTTCCGTCTGCCGCCAGCGGGAGACCATTTCTCGTCCCAAGCGCCGAAGGGGTTGGGCCGGGTCACCCGCGCGCTCCAAGCCTACGACCAGCCCTCCTTCTCCGGCCAGAAAATCCATGTATACGGCGTGGACACAATCCTCAACATTTACGAGGAAAAAATCGGCGACGCGGAAACGTCGCACAACGCTATCTGGTTCCGCGCGGACGAGGGCTGGGTGCACTCGTCTTTCGTCCAGCCGGTCCGCGACGAATTGAATACCCCCACCCTCGACATTCCGAAAGGCGGTTTCCTCGCCGAGGTCACCGTGCCCCTCACGCAAGCCTGGCACAACGACAATGGGCACGCCCACCGTGCCTACCGCTTTTACTACAGTTCCACCTACTGGGTGGACCGGGCCGTCACGGACAAAAAGGAGCGCGTATGGTATCGCGTCTTCGATGACCGCTACCAGGTGTACTACTTTGTCCTCGCCGAACACCTGCGGCGCGTCTCGGCGGAAGAACTCATGCCCCTTTCACCGGAGGCGCTCGACAAGCGGATTGAAGTGGACCTCGCGCAACAAAAACTCAGCGCCTACGAAAATGGAAGCGAAGTGTTCACCGCCCGCCTATCTTCGGGCCGCGCAGGTTCGGAGACGCCCACCGGCCAGTGGCGGGTCGAGCGCAAACGCCCCTCGCGCCACATGGCCGCCAGTGACGGCGGCGGCAACGGCTTCGATCTGCCCGGCGTGCCGTGGGTCGCTTACATCCACTGGTCGGGCGTCGCCTTTCACGGCACGTACTGGCACAACGATTTTGGTCGCCCGCGCAGTCGGGGCTGCATCAACCTCACTCCCGCCGACGCCAAGTGGATTTATCGCTGGTCTCTACCCGTCGTGCCGCCCGACAAAGTTTACGTGCAGGACCGGAACGGCACCGCAGTGGAGGTATTCTAGCCATGCCCGACCGCCGCCCCGTGGACTCCGTCAACATCGAGGAATTGGAGCAGATCCTGCATATCCGCCGCCGGGCTGAGCGCGCCGACAGGCTGACCGACATGGCCCGGCAGGGTCGAGTGATCGGTGAAAGTCCGGTGCTCTCACCCACTCAACCCCTGTCTCAATCTCCGCAACACCCCTCCTCTGGCCGCCGCCCACGCGTCGCGGACTTCTTGCTTTTCATCATTGAAATCGGCGTGGTGGCTGGATTGGTGTATGTGTTGATGAACGGCGCAACCGTCTTGCGGACTCTCAATCGGAAAGTCGCAGTGGCACTCTTCCTGCCCACCCTTTCTCCGCTGCCTCCCACCCCTCTCATCACGCCGCTGTTCCTGCCCGACAGCCACACGCCACCCACTTCGCTGGGCGGCGCTCAGCCCTACGAGGCCAGCCTACCGGAGGATATTCGCTTTCTTATCACGCCAGCTCCAGTCGCTTTTGTTTCTGTTCTCCCTACTCCGGCACCCGACCAGCCTCGGCGCATGATGATCCCAGCCATCAACGTGGATGCGCCGGTCGTGCAGGGTGTGGAATGGGAACAACTGAAAAAAGGCGTCGGGCAGGTGCCCGGCACCGCCCTGCCGGGTGAGATTGGCAACAGCGTGTACGCCGCCCACAACGATATCTACGGCGAACTCTTCCGACATCTGGATCAACTCCAGCCGGGCGATGAGATTCGAGTCTTCACGGCCTCGGAGGAATTTCGCTACGTTATCCGCGAGTGGCGCATCGTCGAGCCAACCGCAGTGAGCGTGATGGAGCCAACGCCGACCCCGACCATCACCTTGATTTCGTGCTATCCCTATCTGGTGGATACGCAGCGCATTGTCGTCTTGGCCGACCTCGTCACCGACGGTTCCGAATGATAATCAAAAAAGGAGCATTATGTCCATAACTTCCGCTACGGCTACCCGTGAACGATATTTTGCGATACTCGCCAATCGCTGGGCACATTGGCTGTGCCATCATTGGCTACTCGTCGTCAGCCTGTTGCTGGGGTTGTTCGTCGGACTACCCTGGCTCGCGCCAGTGTTCATGAAACTCGGCTGGACTGGGGCGGGCAACGCCATCTACCTGTTCTACTCGACCCAATGCCACCAACTCCCAACCCGCTCGTTCTTTCTGTTCGGGGTAAAGCCCATGTATTCGCTGGCTGAAATCCAAGCGGCCTGGAAGGTGACGGACAACCTGCTCATCCTGCGCCAGTTCGTCGGCAATGCAGAGATGGGTTGGAAGGTGGCCTGGTCGGATCGGATGGTCTCGATGTACACCGGCCTTTTCATCTTTGGGTTGCTCTATTGGCCCTGGCGCAAGCGGCTAAAACCGCTTTCGTGGTGGGGCTTCGCCCTGTTGGCCCTGCCGATGATGGTGGACGGCGGCACACACTTGATTAGTGATTTCGTTGGCATCGGCCAGGGCTTCCGCGACAGTAACATCTGGCTGGCTACGTTGACCAATAACGCTTTCCCGGCCACGTTTTATGCCGGTGATGCGCTGGGTTCGTTCAACTCATGGATGCGGTTGATCACCGGCGTGCTGTTCAGCCTCGGCGCCGTGTGGTTGGCCTATCCCTACCTAGCCAGCGCCTTTGCCGACGCCGCCCGCCAGATTGAAGACAAGTTTCAGCGGGCAGGTTTGAGGTTGTGATTGGGAATCATGAGCGGTGTCTGCTATGCTCTACGCGTAGCGGGCCCCGTCCGCTTGACTTGCCTTTCTGAGGGACCACCGGAGTGAATGCTTTTCTAACAGGAGTAAACTTATGGCCGAAACCGACCAACCCATCCGGGTCATCCTCGCCGACGATCACGCCGTTGTGCGCCAGGGCATCCGCCAATTCCTTGAGACTGGAAGCAACATCGCCGTCATAGCTGAGGCCTCGGACGGTTTGGAAGCCGTCAAGTTGATTCGCGAACACCGACCCGATGTGGCCGTGCTGGACATCCAAATGCCGGGCCAGTCCGGGATTGAAGTGACACGCGTCCTCCGCGCCGAACGCTTCCCAGTCGGCATCTTGATCCTCACCGCCTTCGACGACGAACCCTACATCCGGGCCGTGCTGCAAGCCGGAGCGAATGGCTACGTGCTCAAAACCGCCGAGGCGCAAGAGATCGTGGAAGCAGTCCAGGCGGTGAACGAGGGCAAGTCCGCGCTCGACCCGGCGATCGCGCGCAAACTCATGAGTCAGTTGGCCCGGCCCGAGACCCCGGCGGCCAGCGTCGAATCGCTCACCGAGCGCGAACTCGAAGTGTTGCGGCTCACGGCGAAGGGTTACACCAACAAGGCCATCGGAGCGCAGTTGTCCATCAGCGACCGCACGGTGCAGGGCCACCTCGCCAAAATCTACGACAAACTACACTCGACCAGCCGCACGGAGGCGGTGATGCGCGGGGTGACATTAGGCTTAATCCCGCCTGTGTTGGACGAATCCGACCAA
>Ga0315281_10009663_pt1 | contig 13366 bp, 9 predicted proteins | sample YL17G07_0_MG_FD_204540 | JGI IMG/M metagenome (GOLD analysis project Ga0315281, IMG submission 204540) | Sediment microbial communities from Yellowstone Lake, YNP, Wyoming, USA - YL17G07_0 | ecosystem: Environmental > Aquatic > Freshwater > Lake > Sediment | place: USA: Wyoming | collected... | reverse complement strand
CAAACCACCACAACGTCTTGATTCGCCTCTCGACTCCTCTTAGGTTGGTCATCTTATTTGCCTCGAATGGAATTGAGGAATCCTACCCACCTTCAGGACAATCCCGGAAAGAAACCTTTCCAGCGCATGTTGCAGCAATTGAAATGTATCAACGGGGAAATGTTCAAATAGGCAAGATTATCCGCATGTTTCAACGGATATTACATCGGCAATCGTCAATGAGGACTTAAGGGATTTCCTCACACGGCGCCTGATGGTTTCGGCTCTCCGCTTTCACCGAGCAGTCCCTGAAGAATCCCTGCTATTGTCTCGTCCGATTCCCCCTCCCCCTGTTCAAGACCGGCCCGCGCTTCGATGCAAGCATCCCGCTGCGCGCGCGTAAAAATCAGAGGCCCGTCCTCACTCTCCGGCTCGACCGGAACGCATGACGTGTAAATGAGTTCACGCAAATTCTCCATCCCCTCCTCCGTCACGCAACTCGTCCGGCACGCACGGAAATTCCCTCCCCCAAACTTTTCCCAATTGTCGGGAAATGTGCTCGCCGTCAAATCGCATTTGTTCAGGCACGCGATGACAGGCCGCCCGCTCGCCGCAATCCGCGCCAGGAAATCCATTTCCTCCCGCGTAACGCGCTCGGCCAAATCAAACACAACCAAGACGCAGTCGGCCGCCTCCGCCGCGGCCCGCGCCCGCGCTATGCCCTGCCGCTCAGGATCGTCCGCCGCCATCCGCAGACCCGCCGTGTCGCTCAGAACAAACGCCACGCCGTTTATCAGCGTCATTTCCTCAATCACGTCCCGCGTTGTCCCCGGCCGCTCATGAACAATCACCCGCTCCCGCCCCACCAGCGCGTTCAACAGCGACGACTTGCCCGCGTTGGGCCGCCCGGCAATCACCACCCTCGGCGGCTGCGTCAGCGCAACCCCGAACGCCGCATACCTGAGCAGCCCGTCCAGCAGCCCCCGCGCCTCCGCATGCGCGCCCTTCTTCACATGCCCGGCGATGCGCGCTATTTCCCCCGACAGCGCGCCCTCGAACTGCGGTATCAGATGCCGCACTGCCCGCTCGGACCGCGCGCTCAGAATCAGCCGGTACGCCTCCTTCTGCGCCGCATCGCGCCCCGCCAGCAGCCCGCCCCGTTCAAGCACCTCCTCCGGCCCTGCCTCCTCCGCTCCGCACTCCCGCAAGACCCGCATCACCTCCCGCACAGCCGCGTGCCCGCCGTGGCAGTTCACATCGTATTCCTCTTCGCCAACGCGCGCCACCAGCACCTCATCAGCCGGCTCGCCGCTCCCAGACTCCACTATGAAGCCGTACGCAATCCGGCCCGGCGCAATACCGCCCCTCGGCTTCATCCGCCCGTCAACAAAAGCCCCGCGCAGAACGCCGGCGGCATTCCCGCCGCAAAGGCGGATGACGGCGATGCCGCCCACGCCCCGCGCGGTCAAAAGGCTCATTATGGTTCGGTTGGCGTTCAAATTACAGGATATGAAAAGTCAGACTGCAAAATCTTGTCCGAGGGGCGCGGACTTCGGACGCTCAGAGAAACAGCCTGCGGAACTTTGAGGCCCCGCGGTGCTTCACTATCGTCGGCCCGCTCAGGATCGCCGCCCGCAAGTCCTGCAGCGTCTCCGCCGGAATTATCGTGCTGGCCATCCCTATCTCGCCGTAGACATGCGCGTCGCTGGCGCCGAGCGGCGTCAGGTCATATTCCTCCGCGATCTTCTCGAGTTCCATCATCGACTCCTCGAGCGTCTTGTCCCCGTCATACTGGTGCCGCCCGTTGCACACCTCAATCGCGTCGAACGCCTTGAGAACGTCCGGATGCTTCAGGAACTGTCCGAAATACGGATGCGGCAGCACCGCCACCCCGCCCTGCGCCTTGATCTCCTCAATCACGCGCCGCGGCTCCTCCGCCTCCACGGGCGTGTGAACGAACAGGCCCAGAATATCCCCCAGCGGCGTCTGCACTTCCACCCCCGGCACGACTATGAAGTCGTCCGTCGCATACTGCATCGCTATCAGCCCGCCGTCAAGGCTCCCGTGGTCCACAATCGCCACCCCCTTAAGACCCATCTTCCGGGCGACGGCCACAATCTCCTTCGGATCACTTGTCGAATCAGATGAAAATCTGGAGTGCACGTGTAGATCGAATTCCATGGCTGCCTTCGTGTTGTTCAGTCCTGTTTCTCGAAAACGTCCTTTATCTCTTTGACTTGCCGCTCGTCTTTCCTCAATGCCACGCCGTCGGCCTTCTCCTTCGGCGCGCGTTTTCCCGTCAGCACGAACATCGGGTCGCCCATGTAGCACAGCCGCCACGGTATCCAGAACTTCTCCCCGAAGCCCGCGCGGTACGCCGCGCCGAGCGGCTCACCCTCCTTGATGGCCGCCATGATGCGCTCCGGAGTCCGGAAAGACTGCAGAAACGGCTCGTAATTCGACCCGAAGTAAATGTACGCCCCGGCGTTCAGCCATCGCCCCGCAATCGTCTTGAAGTCCCAGGGCGAATCAGCGGAATAACTGTGCGTCATCTCAACCACGCACGGCACGCTCTCCGACGGCATCTCGTCAAGTTTCTCCTGCGTCGCTATGCCCGCCGTCTCGACCCACCACGTGTCCTTCCCGCCGCTTGCGTTGACGTGCAGATACCCGTACGGGTTCACCCTGCCCATCAACTCGCGCCACTTCTTTATGTTCGCGTCCCGGCCGTCCATGTTGTCCGCCGGCATGAACGGCTTCATATCCGCCGCGGCCCCGGCGGTCTTGTACTCGGCGAACCCGGCCCTCTCCAGTTTGTATGTGTTGAAGAAAAGCGCCCGCGACGGCTGGAGAAACAGCGCGCACATCGCCATGTAGTCCGCGCGCGTCGTCCCCTCCATTAGCCGCCCCGGATACGCAAACCGCACGTCGTCGTCCCGCCGCGTTACGAAATCATCCACGTTGTACTCGGGCCAGTCGTCCCCCTGGAACTTCATCGGCATCTCGCACGCGAAAGTCACAAAATCCAGGTCGTCGAACGGGTGCTTGTATTCGTAGCCCCACTTCTCAATTTTCTCCGCAATCCGCGCGCGCAACTGCTTCGCCCCCGCCGAATCAGTCACCTTGCTCGTCGCATCCGCGGCGTGGAAAAAGTCCGGCAGTTCAAACCGCCCCGCCGCCAGCGCCGCCCCCCCCGCAAGCAGGCCCTCGTTCGCCGTGTCCGCAAACACTATCCCCATCGGCGCGAGGCCCAGTTTCTTCAACTCCTTCTTTATGTCGTCCTGCGTCGCCTGCGCCTGCGAATCAAGGTCGTTCTTGTTCCAACTCGCCAGCACGGCCCTCATCACCGTCGCCTCATCAACCTTTATGTCTTTCCGCGCCGGGGCGATGATGATGCGCGACGGGTTGAACATCGCCGCGAAACGCTGTATCAGCCGCCTGTCCTGCACCGAGCCGCTGTTCACCAGCACCGGGAAATACGTCTCCGCGTCCCACAGGCTTATGTAATAAAGAAACGTCGCCGTGTCCGGCACCACGTACATCACATCCAGCACCTTCCGCGCCGGCGCGAGCCGCTTCTTCCACTCGACGCCGTTGGCCATCGCGCGGTACATGATGTCCGCCTGCTCGCATGCCGCCATGCCGCGCACCTTGCCCGCTATCGTCTCGAACAACTTCCTGCTCGGTTCATACTGCCCGGCGTTGTAAAGGTTCATCGCGACGTTGAGGATCCGCTCAATGGCGAACCTGTTGTCGGGGCGCGCCTGAAGCGCCTGCTGCAGAACGGCAATCGCATCGCCGTTCTTCCCGGCCTGCGCCAGGACGTTGAACAGCGCCGCGTACGCCTTGTCTATCACGGGCGAGCCCGCGTTGCCCGCGATGAACTTCCGCAAATCCGCAATCGCGGCGTCGCCGTCCTTCGCGGAATTCATCAGGAGCCTGCGCACAACGAGTTCGTCGCGCATCGCGGCCTCAGTCATGCCGGGCAGAATCCGCTCGATGTCCGCAAGCGCTTCGGCGTCCTGCCCCTTGTCCTGAAGCAGAGTGACGCCCCAGAACGTGATAAGCGCGTCGTACTTCTTCGCGCTGTCTGGTGCGGCGGACTTCAACTGCCCCAGCGTCTCAACCGCCTCCGGCGCCTCGCGCCGCTCCACGTAAGCACTGTAAAGCGTGTTCAGCGCCTCCGCGTTCTTCGCGTCGGCGGCGACCTTCTCCCGCAGCGCCGCGATGCTGTTCCCGGCCGCGACGCGTTTGATGACGGAGAGCGTGAGCGCCGGGTCGCCGTTGAACCGCACGCGTTCCAGTTCCTTCTTTTGCGGCGTCAGGAAGATAATCGCTCCGATGTCCGCAGGGGTCACATCTATTTTCAGCGCTTGCACGTACTCGCTGTTGGCCTCGTCCTGGCAAAGCACAAACTTGTCCGCGACCGCGCGAAACTCTTCCGTGGCGAAAACCCGCTGGCGCAGTTCCCACGACCCAAGGTCCCCCGACAACGCCAGCGTCAGAAGCACGGGCTTCTTCACCTTCTCCGCCTGCTGGAAGGCGGCCTGCGCGCGATACCACCAGACCGGCCCCGCTTTTTTGGCGCCCGCATTCTCGGCGAACGCCGCTGACCCCGCGGCCGCGCACGCCATCAACGCAACCAGCATGGAAATGAGTTTTCTTTTCCCAGGCATATCCGCCTCATCAACAGGTGAAAATGCCTAACCAAAGGGGTCTGACCCCTTTGGTTAGGCGTTTATGGTTTCGGGCCCTTTTCCGCCGTCATCTCCTTCAGTTCGTGCAACTTGTTCAACGCCTCCAGCGGCGTCATGAGCGCCACGTCAACCGCCTTGAGCGCCTCCACCGCCGGGTGCGGTTTCGTGCTGAACAGCGCGAGTTGCATCTCGCCGGGCATCGGCTTCTGCACCTTTGCGAAGCGCGGCCGCCCGTCAGAGTCCAGCGTCTCCGCCTCAAGGTTCCCCAGTATCGTCTTGGCGCGCTCGATGACCGACTTCGGCAGGCCCGCCAGCCGCGCCACGTGAATCCCGTAACTCTTGTCGGTGCTGCCCTCGATTATCTTGCGAAGGAATATCACCTCGTCCTTCCACTCCTTCACCGCGACGTTGTAGTTCCTCACGCCCGGCAGCATCAGCGCCAGTTCCGCCAACTCGTGGTAATGCGTTGCGAAAAGCGTCCGCGCCTTCAGATGATTGTAAATATACTCCGTCACCGCCCACGCGATGCTCACGCCGTCGAACGTCGAAGTCCCGCGCCCAACCTCGTCCAGTATTATCAGGCTCTTCGGCGTCGCATTGTTCAGAATGTTCGCCGTCTCGTTCATCTCCACCATGAACGTGCTCTGCCCGCGGGCAATTTCATCGGAGGCGCCCACGCGCGTGAAAATCCTGTCCGCGGCGCCCACCGACGCGCGCCCCGCCGGAATGAACGACCCCATCTGCGCCATCAGCACCAGCAGCGCCACCTGCCTTATGTACGTGCTTTTGCCCGCCATATTCGGCCCCGTGATTACGGAAACGACGTGGTTCTCGCCGTCCATCACGAAATCGTTGGGGACGAATTTCTCTTCGACGAGCGTCTTCTCCAGCACCGGATGCCGCCCGTCACGGATGTCGATGCCAACGTCGTCCGTCACCTTCGGCCGCACGTAGCCGTTCTCCGCGGCGACCTGCGCCAGCGAGTGCAGAACGTCGATGACGGCCACCGCCGCCGCGCACCGCTGCACCTCCAGCGTGTGCCGCGCCGCCGCCTCGCGCACCCCGACGAACAGTTCATACTCAAGCGTCTTCGCACGCTCGTCCGCGTGGAGGACCTTCGACTCGTATTCCTTCAACTCCGGCGTTATGTACCGCTCCGCGTTTTTCAACGTCTGCTTGCGGATATAGTTCTGCGGCACCTTCGCGCTGTGGACCTGCGTGACCTCGATGTAATATCCGAAGACCTGGTTGAAGCCGACCTTCAGGCTTGAAATGCCGGTCCGCTCGCTTTCCTGCGCCTGGAAACGCGCGAGCCACTGCCGCCCGTCGCGCCGGATGGAGCGCAACTCATCGAGTTCCGCGTTGTAGCCCTCGCGTATCAGCCCTCCCTCGCGCAGTGCGTGGGGCGCGTCCGGACTGATTGCGCGCTCGATAACATCAATGACCTCCGGCGGCTCCTTGAGGTCTTCCCGCGCAGCCACGATTATCGATTCTTTGCGCTCGGCAAGCGCGTCGCGCAGGGGCGCAATCTGCCTGAGCGAATTCTTCAGCCCCAGCAAATCGCGCGCGTTGCACCGCCCGCTGCTTATCTTCGCCGCAAGCCGCTCAAGGTCGCCAATCTCGTGCAGAATCTTCCGCGCCTGCGCGCGCAGCCGCGAGTCCTTCGCAAACGCCTCGACGCCGTCCTGCCGCGCGCTTATCTCTCCGACATTGCGCAGAGGCTGCGTCACCCACTCGTACAGCAGGCGCGCTCCCACCGGCGTCTCCGCCCGGTCCAGCACCCACACCAGCGACCCCTCGCGCCTGGCGTCGCGCTGCGTCTCCGTCAACTCTAGACAGCGCCGCGTCGTGCGGTCAAGCCCGCAGTATGCGTCGGCGAGGTACGGCTCCATTTTGGAAATGTGCGCAAGAGAGGTGCGCTGCGTCTCGCGCAGATAATCGATGAGCGCCCCCGCGGACGAAATCCCCGGCCCCAAAAGCCCGCAGCCGAACCCGTCCAGCGAGTGCGTTTTGAAATGCTCCGTCAGGATGCGCCGCGCGTTGTCGCCGTCGAAAACCCAGTCCCTGTGCGGCGTCACGGCCTGCACGGAGGCGCGCACTATCGCCGCTATCCGGTCCGCCGCGTCCTGCGCGCGCCGCTCCGGCAGCAGGCACTCCGCGGGAGAGAGCCGCGTCAACTCGTCGCCCAGAACGCCGATGTCGATGTCACGGGCGAGGAACCGCCCCGTGCTCACGTCCACCCACGCCAGCCCCACCCGCGCCTCATCCGCGCACACCGCCGCCAGAAAGTTCGCGCGCTTCGACTCCAGCAGCGCGTCCTCCGTCAGCGTACCCGGCGTCACGATCCGCGTCACGCCCCGGTCCACCAGCCCCTCCGCATCCTCCGGGTCTTCCAACTGGTCGCATATCGCAACCCGGTAGCCCGCGCGGATCATCTTGCTCAGGTAGCTCTCCACGGCGTGGTGAGGCACGCCCGCCATCGGAATCGCGTCAGGCCCCTTGCTGCGCGACGTGAGCGTCAGCCCCAGCACCTTGGACGCCAACTTCGCGTCGTCGAAAAACATCTCGTAAAAATCGCCCATGCGGAAAAACAGCACAGCGTCGGCGTGTTCACGCTTTATCCGCTTGTACTGTTCCATCACGGGCGTAGGCATAAGCGACCTCGGACTTGTCTGACCTGTCGGACACATCGGACCTGTCTGACGTGTCTGACAGGTCTATTCTACGCGGCAGCGGTGCAATGTCAATCAGCGCGAATGAATTGGCAAATCAGGCGTGTCATCACTGCGAAATGAAAGGTCGAGGGGACCTAGAGGCTTGCGCCGTTGGTGGCCACTGGCGGCTGGCTCTTGCCCAAGGCCCTCAGCACGTCGTCGGCGGTCCGGCATGCGATGAGCGCCTCGCGCAGGCCGCGGTTCTTCAGCGACAGCGTCACCTGCGCCAGTATCTTGAGGTAATCGGACTGCCTGTGGGTCGGCCCCGCTATCATCACGATTATCTGCACGGGCCTGTCGTCAAGCGCGCCGTACTCGATCGCCTGCTGCGCGATCCCCATTGCCACCACAAAGTCCCGCACCTCCGCGATCTTCGCGTGCGGCAGCGCCACGCCAAGCCCTATCCCCGTGCTCAGGATTCTCTCGCGGTCGAAGATCGCCCTCCGAAGCGACGCGCAGTCCGTCACCGCCGCGGCCCGGCAAAGAACGTCAACCATTATTTCGAGGGCCTGGTTCTTGTCGGAGGCGGAAAGAAAGACGATCCGGTCTTCGGTAAGTTGGCTTAGCAGGTTGTTCATGGCACCCCCCCTCGTTGGGACAAAATCAAACCCGCGTCGCACACGCCAACGCGGGTATTGACATTCTACCCCTGCCACTCTCTAAGTCAACAACCTTAAAACAAAGTTCTGAAAAATTTTTGCGGCTCCCGGCCGTCGATAATAAAAGGGGTCAGACCCCTTTGATTATCGATTTGCGGCCCATCGCCGCCAGTCCCGCCACTCCCATCGCCAGAAGAATAATCGTCCCCGGCTCAGGAATGTAAGCGATGGTCGCGCCGTAAATGTCCGTGTTGTGCCATATATGTTCGCCGAATATGCCCAGGGTATAGTAGGCGTTGCGATAATCCATCCAGACGACCGTGTTGCCGCTTATCTGGGGATAGGCCCAACTTGCCGTATAGGAACAAACGGAAACCCCGTCATAAGTCAGAAGGTTGCAGCCGGCGATGTCATAGGCGTAGTAAGGATAGGATCCCGGCAGATCATCCTGCCAGATGACCGTATTCCCGCTTATCGCTGGATCGTACTGTTCGCGGGGCGGGTCGCAGACGAGGAACTCTTCCTGCGTCGCAAGATTGTACCCGTAAATACCGCCGCGGTAGTCCATCCAAACCACGATGTCCCCGTCTATTGCCGGGCTGTACTGCCCGGCTGGATCCACGCAGATGGGAAATTCCTCGCGCGTCAACAGGTTGAAACCGAAAACGTCGCTGTTGCCGTTGCGGCTGTCGGTCCAGACAACCGTGTTGCCGCTTACCGCCGCATCGGATTGCATGAAGGTATTGGTGCAGATAGGAAATTCCTCATGGCTCGCAGTATCATAGCCGTATATGTCATAATTGCCGCCGAGAAAGTTGCCGCCAATGTTGCGGGCGTCCCTCCAGACAATCGTGTTGCTGCTTATTCCATTGACGCCTGACCACATCGTAACATCGCACACGGGGAATTCGGTGTGAGTTGCCAGGTCGTAACCGACAATGCTCCATGTGTTGCCGACCGACTTTACCCACGCCACAGTATCGCCGCCTATGGCGTAACGCATGCCTGAGCCGATGACAAATTCTTCGTGTGTGGCAAGGTTGTAGCCCACGATGCCCCGCTCATCCGACCAGACAACAGTGTTGCCGCTTATCTTGGGGTTGTACTGGTCACCGGTATTCGTGCAGATTGGAAATTCCGTGACCGTTGCGGCGGCTTGCGCCTGCGTCGTGGAACAAATCATTGCCGAGAACACGAAGATAATCGGAAATGCGGCCAGGAACCCTCTTCTTGCTGCCTTCATGACAGGCCTCCTGAAAACATGTGAATTTCTCGCATAAACATGCCCCCCACTACATCGCCCCTTCATTTTCTTCTCAACCTCCTAATAGCCGCCCCGCTCAGCCCCAGCGCTCCCATCGCCAGCATCGCAATCGTCATCGGCTCCGGCACACCCGCCGCAATCACATCACCGTTAAACCAACTCCCCCCAAGATAAACATTCTGGGACGAGATGGGATCAAAAGATGATCCCACGTATGTAGTCACTCCCATCGGAATGTAGTAAATGGTATGGCCGTTCAAGTCCACCACCGCCCCATCCTCTATCACCAGCCCGAATGTGTAAACATCCGACAGCAACTTATAGTAGTTCGTCTGCTCGCTCCCCTTGAACGTCAGACTGCCCAGCGCGAAATTATTCGTATAACCGTCCCAGCCGGCCCCCTTATCGCATGAGTTCATCCCCAGGGTCACCGGCGAACCTGCCTCTCCTCCCTGCAAAGTGAGACCGGTGTTGAGAAGACAAAACTCCTCGTACATTGTCGACTCGTTCAAGAACGAACCGGTCACCGTGATCTCGCGACTGCCCGCCCCGCCGCTGTTCGCAAAGTAGCCCTCTGCCCACACACGGATAGTTCCCGCATTCAACTCGCCCGCGTGCAAAATGTAGTGCGAACCATTTCGTACCTCAAAACTATCACAGTTGTTCGAGCCGTCCTCTTGCGTGAAAACGCCATAAGCGAAACCCGAAAATGGCGAGTCTAGCGTGTGTAATCCAATGTATTCATCGGTCGCGGACAACTGCCCCCCATTAAGCATATATTGGCCGGTGCCGTCGTTATACCCGACATAAAGGTTGGACGTAACCGTATGAATCCCACCGTTCTGCGCAAAAGTGCATGACTCATTGATGTACTCATTATTTGCGGACAATTGCCCATCGTCCAATGTGCAGGAACTGCCGTTCCACGTATCAATGAAACCCATCTCGCTCACGCCACCGCTCTGAACGAAACTCCCTGTCCCAATGTACCCAATCAGCAACCCATTAGTCACAGATAAATATCCGTCCTCCAGGTCATATCTCCCCGTTGCGGTGGCGGAGTTGACCCCAAGGTCAAGGTGTTCCGGCGTGTTGATTCCACCGGATTGTGTGAACCTTCCTTCGCCAAACCAGCCAACGCGTTCGGCATGCGCAGATAATGCGCCGTCGCTCAAAACATAAGTCCCCGTCGAATTGCCCGCGTGCCCCAGATACAGATTCGAGGAAAGCGTACCGCTCCCGCCATTCTGCTCGATATGGCCCGCATTTCCGCTCGTCTCGCCAGCGTATATCTCGGCAGCGGCATAATCCGCGGATATCACCGCCGTTCCGCCATTGTCAAGATACGCCTTATCGCCCGCCACCGGCACCCCATTGTCCCAGTTCATTGGGTCAGTCCATAACCCCGGCGTCGCAGAATCATGCAGCCAGTACGTATCGACTGCACCGGCAGGATTGCCGCTCCCAAGGAAAATGACTAAGGCGAGGAAAATAGGAAATGCGACCAGGAACCTTCTTCTTACTGCGTTCATGACAGGCCTCCTGTAATTGACGAATTCCCGTATGAACATCTCCCATTGCGGGCATACGCATGATGCTCTCAAGTATTCACCTAAATTTACGGGAATCCGCATTTCCTCACGGACGGAAGCGTTATGCGTCTTTCCGACGCACCGCCTTTCCCTCCGCCAAAAACAATGTCCCCCTATTAGATAAGACACATCAGAAAGCCCAATCTGCTAAAAATTCCCTCAGTTCCCGCAAACTTTTCGCAAATAAATGTACCTGGTACATTTTATTCCCTTGTGTAACAAGGGGTTAGGGTGGGGCGAGATGTTCCGTGAAATGATGGGGAAAATGGCCGATTCACGGGATGGAAAAGGAGATGCGGGACTGCGGATGTGGAATGAGTGTGCCGTGAGAGGTCAGATTACGATGTCAACTTTGGGGCCGTCTTTGTCGGGGCTTTTGCCTTCGCCTTCTTCGGATTGCTTGTGTTCTTCAAGGCGCTTGCGGGCTTCGTCGAGCATCTCGTCGAAGGAGCGCCCGCGCTGCTGGTCCTCGTCGATCTTGTGGACGGTCTTTCCTTCGAGGTGGTCTGTCTGGTGGATTTCTTGCTCGGCCTGGACGGCGCGCATCTTTTTGCGGACGTTGAGTTCTTCCTTGGCAGATTCGTCCGTGCCTTGGAAAACGGCGTAGGCGTCCTGGGCGAACTGGATTCGCGTGAGAATATTGGCCAGGTTGATTTCTTCGCCGGGCATTGTACGTACATCCTTGTACGGCCTGTGCGATTGCGCCTGTGGGCGGCGCAGACGGTTCCCTCCGTAGTCTTTATCGACAATCCGACCCTTTGGCTTTACTATTCTCTTGCCTGAAAATGATTATTTTCTCGCCCTAAGCGCCATCGCCGACAAATGTTGTCAATTGGTCACGGCGCGCTCCGTGCGGCCGCGGGCACGCGCTCGCCGACGATGAGAGACTGGCCGTCCATCTCCGCCGGCTTCGCTATGTCAAGGATTCCAAGGATTGTCGGCGCAACGTCGCAGAGCGCCCCGCCGTGACGCAGTTTGCTCCCCTCGAAGCCGGAACCGTAAAGTATGAACGGCACCGGGTTGGTCGTGTGGGATGTGTGCTGGCCCGTATTGTCCTTCACCTCGGCGTTGCCGTGGTCCGCGGTAACGAGGAACACGCCATCTCTCTTGGCGATGGCCTCCTTGATGCGCTCGATGCAGCCGTCCACCGCTTCGATCGCTTCAATTGTCCGCGCCAGGTTGCCCGTGTGGCCGACCATATCCGCGTTGGCGAAGTTGCACACGATGACATCGGCCTCGTCCTTCTCAAGCGCCTGGACGATGTTGTCCGCGATTGCCTCAGCGCTCATTTCAGGCTGCAGGTCGTAAGTGGGTACCTTGGGCGAGGGAACCAGTATTCGCCTCTCGCCCGGCAGCGTCTTCTCCACGCCGCCGTTGAAGAAGTAGGTGATGTGCGCGTATTTCTCCGTCTCGCCCACCGCAAGCCACCGCAGGCCCTGGCCGCCGACCACTTCGGGCAAGGTGTTGTGCATCGGCGTGCGCTTGAATGCGAACGGCGGCCTCTGGCCTTCCTCGTATTCCGTCATCGTCGCCATCGCTGCGTCCGGCCGCTTCTCGCGCGGGAAGCGGTTGAAGTTCTTCAGTGCGAACGCCTTCAGTATCTGCCTCATGCGGTCGGCGCGGAAGTTGAAAAAGAACACCGCGTCGCCGTCCCTCACCGGCGCAACCGGCTTCTCGCCGGCGTCCACCATAACCGCGGGCAGAACGAATTCGTCCGTGACACTGTTCATGTAGGAGTGCTGCACGGCCTCAACGGGGTCGTGATATTTCTGGCCCGCGCCGTTGACGAAGAGTTCATACGCCTTCTGCGTGCGCTCCCAGCGGTTGTCGCGGTCCATGCCGTAGTAGCGCCCCACCACGTCGGCTATCACGCCGAGGTTGGCCTCGGCCAGAATCTGCTTGAGTTCCAGAACGAAGCCGATGCCCGTCGTGGGCGGCTTGTCGCGCCCGTCGAGGATGCAGTGGTAGGCGACCTGCGTGCCGTACAGTTCCTGCTGCTTGGCCAATTCCAGCAGGGCCTTGTAGTGTATGTCGCTCGCGTGGACGCGCCCGTCGGAAATAAGCCCGATGAAATGAAGGCGCGAGTTGTTTCTCTTGACGTGATTGATGAGTTGCAGAATGACAGGGTTCTTGAAAAATGTGCCGTCTTCAACGGAGACATCTATCTTGGTGATGTCCTGCCATACCACCCTGCCGGCCCCGATGTTGAGATGGCCCACCTCGCTGTTGCCCATCTGGCCCGTGGGAAGGCCCACCGCCCTGCCGCCCGCTTCGAGCGTAGTGTGCGGATAGTTGTTCCAAAGCGAATTGAAAGCCTCGGTGTTGGCCATCGCAATAGCGTTGTCATCGCGCTCTTCGCGATAGCCCCACCCGTCAAGAATTGCAAGTACTACGGGGCGCTTGATCATTGCAGTCCAATCCTGTATAAAGCCATTTGCTTAAATTCCCAAAACCGGAAATTTTCCCTTCAATCGCCCCTTATGTCAAGTGCAGCAACCATAATATCGGCAGGCACGGGAGC
>Ga0315281_10009662_pt1 | contig 13367 bp, 9 predicted proteins | sample YL17G07_0_MG_FD_204540 | JGI IMG/M metagenome (GOLD analysis project Ga0315281, IMG submission 204540) | Sediment microbial communities from Yellowstone Lake, YNP, Wyoming, USA - YL17G07_0 | ecosystem: Environmental > Aquatic > Freshwater > Lake > Sediment | place: USA: Wyoming | collected... | reverse complement strand
GCCGCTTCCACCAGGTCACGCACCATCGCGTCTACATCGCGGCCCACATAGCCGACTTCGGTGAACTTGGTCGCCTCCACCTTGACGAAGGGCGCGCGCACCAGCCGGGCCAGCCGGCGCGCGATCTCGGTCTTGCCCACTCCCGTAGGGCCGATCAGCAGGATGTTCTTCGGGATGACCTCGTCCCGGATGTCGTCCCCCAACTGCCTCCTGCGCATGCGGTTGCGCAGCGCGATAGAGACCGACCGCTTGGCCGCCGCCTGGCCAACGATATAGCGGTCCAACTCCTCGACGATGCGGCGCGGAGTGAGGTCGTGAAGCTTGCTAGTTCCTGTCTCGGTGTGTGTACAGCACATTTCATAGCCTCCCGCCGCGGCGCCGTTCCTGCGTGGGCATGAAATGCGCCCGCGAACGCGAAACGTCGTTGCCGGGCTGTTTCATGGCCCGCCCATGGCGGGCCATGGAACAGCCTCTAGTCATGTCGGTCCATTCTACCGCATTTCGCCGAAAGAAGTCATGGTACCCGCGCATTCCCCGCCCGGGGAATGCGCGCCTCGAAATGCGCACAGACCACCCCGCAGGCGGGTACGGGGCTTGGCCGCCGTTACTCCAGCGGGGCTGCCCGTGGCGGGCATAGGCAGACCCGCCCTACACCGGGGTGTCAGAAGCAGTAGGCCATCGCTGCGTCTCTCATGGCCAGGAAGTTCTCCAGAGGCACGATATTGAAGACCTCGGTGCTGCTGCCAACGAGAATCTGGCCTTCGGTGTCCTCGATGGCTCTCACGACCGCGTCCTTGACCTGGTCGGGGCTGCCGAAGGGGAGAAGATGGGTCACATCAATGCCGCCGGCGAACGCGAGCTTCGGATACCGGCGGTGCAGGTCGGCGAGATCCATGCCGGCCGTGACCTCGATGGGGTTGAGCGCGTCTATCCCGGCCGCGACGAGGCCATCCATGATGGCATCGAGATTGCCATCGGAATGGAAGACCGCCTTCTTCCCCTTGGCTTGCAGCGCCCCGATCACCCGCGCCAGGCGCGGGAAGTAGTGCTTCTCCAGCCACTTCACCCTGATCATGGGCCCGTTCTTGAAGGCGATGTCCTCGCCGATGAAGGCGGCTTCGAATGGATCGTCCTCTGGGAGACCCTCGATCCAGCGGCAGGCGTATTCGGTGTTGCATTCGAGCTGCCTGAGGATCACATCCTCGCAGTCGTAGAGGTAGTAGCTGAACCGCTCCAGCCCCACTTCCTCCCAGATTCCCATAAGCTGCGTGTGAGGAGGGCACATCAGGTAGTAGAAATCCTCTCCGAACCACGACCGCGTCTCGCGCTCCTGCACGTACCACTCATCGCTCGCCGTATCCACCGGGCTGGCCGCCCGCGCCTCTCGCTCGGGCAGCAGCCGCTCCTTCACTTCCTGGTACTCCTGGCTGGAGGCGTATCTCACGCGCTCGCGCCAGGAGGTCCAGCGCTCGATGCGGTCTTGCCGCCCATCGCGCAGGCGCTCGATCCGCTCTTCGGAGGGTGACAGACGCGAATGCCGCGAGCCGTCCAGCGCCGCGGTGATCGCCCGCGCGCCGCTCCGGTCATTCCCGATCTCGACGGCCTTGCCTCCGTTGAAGTGCCGCAGCACGGCGTCATTGGGGAGCAAGTCGAAGAGGGGCGCGCGATCCGGCTTCCGGAGCGCCATCACTCGCTGCACGCGTTCCCGAGATCCTTCCATGCTTCACCTCAGCGCCGCCGCCGCACGAGCCGAGCGCCGTGCCGGGGGATGCGCCGGACCTGTTCGCACGCTTCGGTGGGGGAAAGCTCTCGTTCGTCGGCCGGCGGCCCGCTCCTGCCCGCCAGACCTAGGGCGGGCTTCCCGAGTCAGCGGGAGGAGGCGTCGGGCGACTGGCCGGGGTCCGGCAGGCTGCCGAATACGAGTGGCCTCAGCTCGCGCTGAAAGCCGAAGTCGGCACCCCCGGCGCGCTCTCCGGCCTTGAGGCGGAACGACCACGCGGCCGGTGGGATGAGGCGCAGGCCCTGGGGAGATGGGCCCTGCGAGAGCGAGACCGTGTAGTCTCCAGGGCTGAGGCCGCTGAAGCAGTAGTGTCCCTGCTCGTCGGTCGTCGTCCCGAGAGGCTGGGGGAGGTTGCTCGTGGGCTGGACCCCGCTCATCGTCAGCCCCGCGACGGCTGCAGAGCAACGCCGCAGCAGTTGGACGGCGACGTCTGCCAGAGGCTCCCGCTCAACTCCTGGTCCGGACTGCGCGTAGATCGTTCCCGATATCTGGCAGAGCCGGGTCACCCTGAACTCGGCTACGCCCGCTTCCTGCGCGCTCACGAAGACCGTGCGGGGTACTGACTGGGTGGCGAGGTCGGCCGGGAGCCTGGCCGGGTCAAGCCTGACGGCGTGCTGGCCCTCGGGTACACCTCCGAACTCGTAACTCCCGTCACTCCCGGTGACCCTAGTCTCCGAGTCGTCAAGCAGGACCGCAACATCAGCGACCCCTTGGCCCGCGTCATCCCCAACGCAGCCTGTGACGCGGCCACTGGCAGGCGCCCCGCGCCCGGGGCCGCCGAAGGCCAGCGAACCCTGGACGGTGAGCGCATTCCCCGGCACGGATCCGGGTAGTCCGGAGTCCAGGTATCCGACGGGCGCGTTCTCCAGCGGGAGTGCGCGGGTGTAGCTTACCGAGACGATCTGGTCACGCACCGGCCGCCATTCCAGCCTACACTCGGGGGAGAGCCGGGAACCATCCCACCCCAGCCCGGCGCGCGCCCGCAGGTGGTCGCCCACTGGATAGTAGGTTGCCAGCCGGTAGCTCTGTCCCGTGGGCCCATCGCCATAGCGTGAGCTGAACGCACTCAGCGACCATTCCCGACCGCCCGGGAAGGCCCGGGTTACGGCCCACTCCAGGCCTGACCGGCCGGCGCCTTCGCTCGCTCCGACGTAGCGGAGTAGGCCCGTAGCGCCGTGGCGGAACAACGAGAGCGAGACCGAGTCCCACCCCCAGGGCTCCCCTGAGGAGGCGCCCCAGGCCCTCTCGACGCCAGCGCGAGCGTGTCCCAGGGCCCACTCCAGCCCGAGGGCATTGAGGCGCGCATTCCCCGCGGGGAATGCGCGGGTGCTGCGTGCCGAGTACACTCCACCGGCTGCGGGGTTGCTCCGCAGCCCCCGCGGTGCGGTCGAGAGTGCCCGGGCCGATCCGGTGAGGGCCGGCGCCAGCCGCACCTGACCCCACAGGTTGCGCTGCTGATCGTCTTCGCCGGCCAGCACTGAGGACCGCAGGGTCAGAGCCGGGCTCTGCCAGTCCTCCGAAGCGTAGTACGAACCATCGGCCCCGAGCGCCGCCCGTGCCGTAAGCTCCTTCCTCAGCTCCGTCTCCAGCTGCACGGCAGCGAGGCCATCGCTCTGCTGTCCAGGGGCCACAACCGGCCGCATCACCGACCCACCGATTCGGGTCCTGGCCGAGAGCGGTGAGGAGAAGGCGACGCCCGTGGCACTGCCGGAGAGCGGGTCGTATAGATCGCCTACCTCGTAGCGCCTGTTTCCCTCGTCTATCTCCAAGGACAGGTACGACAGCATCGGGCTGAAAGGTGAGTCGGGGTCCAGGCCACGCGCCCTCCTCTCGGAGAAACTGGCGAACGGCGTGAACCTCTCCTGGAGAATGCCGCGGGACTGCGGTCCACTCAGGCCCGCGGTCTGGGAAATCGCCAAGGCGACGCCCTCGGTGGAGGTCATCACCCAGCCGCGATCTCCGGTGGTCGAGAGCGACAGCCCGGCGCGCCGCGGCCTGCCGGCGGCGGGCTGGGGCGCGGGTGCAGGGCTCGAGACAGTTGGCTTCTGCACCTCGAAGCTCTCGAAATGCCCAGCCCCAGTCCCGGCCCCACCACCGCGGGGGCTGCGGAGCAACCCCGCAGCCGGTGTGGCCGGGGAGACCTGGGTGGAGGGCGAGGCCGGCGGCCCTTCGGCGGGCTCAGGGTCGCCCCCAGCGCCATCGCGAGGGACACCCCGAGCTGAGCCGGAGGGCGGCATTGCCAGAAGCACTGCAAAGTCTCTGGGCGTCACCCAGGCCTCGCCGTCTCGGATGATCGGGGGCTGGTAGCTCGCGTCGTCAACTGGCCCGGTCCCAGGTGCGCCCGCCATCTTCATCTGCCCCTGCGTGCCGCTGCCAGAGACCCCTTTCAGGTGCAGCTCGCTGCCGTCGCGCCTGGTAACGCGGACATCATTCCCGTTCACCTCAACTATCGCACCGAACTGCGAGGCGGCCGCCGAGAGTGGGATGCGCGGTGCATCTCCCGCGGTAGATGGCGCCGCCGCGGTGGGCAGGACAGCGAACGACTGCGGCCCGCCGTGGCGGGCTTCATAGCCGCCGCGGTCCTGTGGATCGGAGGCGCGGGCCTGCGCGTCCGGGCCTTGTTGGTCGGCCGACAGTCGTCCGGCAGCCGCCAGCAGCAGCGCCGCGCATGCGCAGCAAAGGCCGGCGATCCCGCTCGCGCCTCGAAGCCTCATTTCGCGCTCTTCTGCTCGATGACCAGGTTCGTGCGTGCGCCCAGCAGCGACGGGCCTCCGCAGTCGAGGATGGCCGTCACTTCGTACTCCCCCGCCGAGAGATCGGCGAAGGTGTCCTGCGGCCACTCCAGCCGGTGCTGGTTGAAGGGAGCGGGCAGGATCACGAACCCCTTCAGGTCGCTCGCCTGCACCAGCTCTCCGGATCGGCGGATCTCAAGTCGTCCGGTGAAGCGCACGTGTGCGACGCCCGTGTTCTCGACCACAAGCACCCCGCCCTTGAGCGCCACGCTGAACTCAACCACCCGCGCCTGCGGTGTCGGGATCGGGCCGGTGTTCACGTAGAGGATTGTCCCCATGCGGGGGATCACCCGCGATCGCGCGCCGCGCAGCACGAACTGCTGCGCCTCCGCCTCGAAGATGGCCACTGTCCGCGCCTCGCCGCTCGCCTCGGCCGGGGGTCTGACCGTATAGCGCACTTCCTGCGAGGCGCCCGGCGCGAGGTCGAACTCCATGGGCGCCAGCAGCACCCACCCACTGGCTGAGTTCGGCAGCCGGCCCGCGGGGACGAAGACCGCCACGCCGTCGGGTCGCAGCGTCCAGTCCTGGCAGTAGGCCTTGATATGCTGCGGATCGGCGCCGGTGTTCCTGATCTCGACCGACGCAGTCTGAGCGCGGCCCGGCGCCACCTGCAGCTCCAGTGTCAGGGGAGACACCTCGATGGAGCAGGCGCTCGCGGCCTCAGCTCTCTCGGCTGTGCCCTGGACGAGTGGAACCAGCGCAAGCCACAGAACCCAGACCCGACCCATACACACGATCTTCCTCATTGCTCGTCCTCGCTTCCACCCGGCCTGGCGACCGCACGGCCTTCACCAGGGGGTTAGTCGTGGGAGTGGGCACGGTGTCCGTGCCCACTCCCAGGCGCGCAACTGCCCAGTCCGCCGAGACGTCCCGCCTACGGCGCGGTCAGAGTGTAGACGACGGTCTGGCTGTAGCTGCCGGCCTGATAGGCCCAGTCGTTCGCCAACGAGTAGGAGAAGTCTCCGTCCCGCCGACCAGAGCCAGTCCAGGAACCGGCGGCCTGGGATGAGGTGTCCATCGTGCCGCTGAGGAACCCGGAGCCCGAGGCGGTCCACGTTACCTTCGTGATCGGGATGGAGTTGCCGCCCGACTGCAGGTCACCGTTCGCCTGGACCGTGAGGGTCACGGGCTGAGAGCTGCCGGTGCGCGCCTTCACCGTCACCGAAACTGGGTTCTCAGTTGCCAGGATCGAAGGCGTGCCGTCCGGATCGGCGGCCGGGAAGCTGATCGCGGCCACGCCCAGCTCGAGCTTCGCCTGGCTGGAGACGGTGGCGTTGATCGTCAACGTCTGCTGGTCAGTCGCTGCCCAGGATGCCACGCTCGCGGCCAGCACACCCAGACACGTTACGACTAGGACTGCCACTACCATACGCTTGCTCATCACTTCATGCCTCCACCGTGTTTTCTGTTGATCGCCCATCCGTTTGCTGCCCTCATCAGTCCGCCGGCTGGCGGACTGCGGCGTTGCCGCCGCCGCGTTTCAGTAGGCGATCAGTGTATACAGCACGCTCTGGCTGTAGCTCCCGACCGCGTACGACCAGGAGTTCTGCAGCCAGAACTGTAGCTGCCCTTGCGTATCCACGTTTCCCATCCACTGTCCGACCAACTGGGGCGCGCTTCTGCTGAGCGTCCCAGACAGGAACCCCTGTCCCTGGGCCGTCCAGGTGATGCGGCTGATCGGGATGATGGCTGGCCCTGACTGAAGATCACCGGAGGCCTGGCAGGATAGCTGCGAGGAGATCGAGGGGCCTCCGCCGACCTTGACCTGAACCGACACGGGACCCGACCCGGCGATGCTGGGCACTGCGTCGGGATCGGCTGGGGGGAACGAGACTGCGCTCGGGCTCAGGGTGAGCCGGGCTGAGGCAGCAGCAGCCGGGCGGACCGCCGCGGCCGTGATGGCGGGCAGCGCCATGGCTGGGACAAGCCATTTCGCCCAGGCGCAGCGCCCCGCCGCGCGCAGACTCCCAAGCTCCCGCACCTGCATTCGACCGCCCGCTGATTGTTGCCCTCTGCCTTCTTCCATGAGAAACGCCTCTTCCCAACATGCGCCGCCCGGAAAACAGAAACCCGTTCCGAAGAGCGCTTGCGGCCTCTAGGGAACGGGTCGGGTGCTTCAGGGGGCTTACAAAACACAAAGCAGGCCGACCGACTGAGTCTGCCAGCGCTCGCCCGAGATCACTCCGGGGTTACGCTGAATCTTCCTCCTTCGGTAGCCTGGCTGTCCTCGCTAGTGACGCCCGTCCTCCGACGGACAGCAGCTAGCCTTAGACCCACGGCTTTGCGTCCCCGCCTTTCAGCGGGTTTGCCTTTATCGGGACCTAACCCACGGCTGCCGCATTGCTGCGCAGCCGCGGCCGGGCTATCAAAGATCGAGGACCGGGCGGCCCCGCTTTCGCCAGGGCGCCTGGTCCGTGTCTGCTAGGTCTACTCCATACCCCCATCAGGAGGTGGGTAGGGCTTCGCGGGGATCGTTGTACAGGTCGTCCTACACCCGCGCATTCCCCACCGGAGCGCGGAGAGTGCGGGGCGCCTCAGCTCCTGACTGGATCAACCTGGATGAGACGGTTGTCTGCCCCGTCGAAGAAGGCGTAGGCGAAGCCGGGGCGGAGGCTGGCGCCCCCGGGCCTGCCGTCCACACTGAGCGCGGCCAGGGCCAGCTGCTTGCTGCCGAGCTCGGGGTTGGCCGCGATGAGCCGCGCGAGCGCCTGTCGGCAGGCGGCATCGGGGTGCTCTCCCCTGCGGATCAGGTCCACCACCAGTAGCGACGCGCAGACTCGCATCGCCTCCTCCCCCACCCCGGTGGCGGCGGCCCCGCCGACCTGTTGGTCAACGTACAGGCCCGCCCCGATGATCGCGCTGTCGCCTACGCGGCCCGGCAGCTTGAACGGAGTGCCGCTGGTCGTAACCCCGCCCGCCACCTGGCCCTTCACGTCAATCGCGACGGTGGCCATCGTATCGCATCCAGGAGCACTGGTCGCCATCTGCTTCGCCCTCCATGCCTCCCATCGCGTGCGGCTTTGCTCGGTGAGCAGGTTGAACTCTCCGAACCCCTGCGCGCGTGCGAAGGCCTTCGCACCTTCGCCTACCAGCAGCAGATGCGGCGTCACCTCCATCACCCCCCGCGCCACTGAGATCGCGTAGCGCGTGTCCTTGAGCGCGCCGACCGCGCCCGCTCTCGCGCCGGGACCCAGCATGATGGCAGCGTCCAGTTCCACCTCTCCGGCCGCGTTGGGCAGCCCGCCCCAGCCCGTGCTCTGATCAGTGGTATCGTCCTCGCTTGCTCGCAGCGCGGCCTCCACCGCGTCCACGCTGTCACCCCCGCGCGTCAGGATGCCGGCCGCGACGCCATTCACGGTCAGCCCGCGGGGCCAGATCGACAGCGCACACTCTCTACCGATGGTCATAATGTTTCGCCTTGGCGCTCGCCCGTAGGGCATCCCGCCACAGGCGGGCGCGATGCCCTACCGCGCGCTGGACGCGAACCGGGGCAGATACTGCGCATGGGCGGCGAGCAACTCGTCGGCCAGCTCGGCGGCCATGGCAATCGAGTCCACTGCTCCATCCAGCACCAGGGCCTGGATGAACTTCTCCCGGCTGCCCGCCAGCGCGGCTTCCACCACTGTCTCCACCCAGGCCAGCCGAGTGGCCAACGTGCCGGCGACACCCGAAGGCAGTGGAGGCAGCATGACCGGCCGTAGGCCGGCCCCATCGGCGACGGCCGGGCTCTCGATCACCGCCTCCGATGGTAGATTCGGGGCCTGGCCGCGGTTTGGCAGGTTCGCGGAGTAGACTCGTCCGGCGTCGTGACGGATGCTGCCGATGATGTCCACCACCTGCTCATGCTCACCCCCGATGCGGTCGAAGTAGCTCTCGGGAAGCGGCTCCTTCGAGGATGCCAACGCGCGCATCTCCTCGAAGCCGCGGTCGCCCCATGCGATGGTCTGCTCGAAGCTGTAGACATCAACGCCCAGCGTCGCCCCGAAGTAGCTCTTCTCTTTCGCGAAGAAGTGCGGGAAGAACTCGGTGACGTGCCGGTCCAGCACGGCCGGGAACGCGCCGAACAGCCGGGTAAGCTGCCAAGTGAAGAGGTTGAGATCACCCAGATCGGCGGGGACCGGTGTCCCAGCCCTGCAGGTCCGCGGGGGCTGCGCAGCAACCCCGCAGCCGGGGCGTTCGTCCAGTCTCTCGGCTGCCATCTGTCGCAGGCGCGGCATCGCGTCCTGACCGTCCACCCGCACTTCGGTGAACCACGTGAGGTGGTTCATCCCCACCGCGGTGTAGTGGAACTGGCTGGGCTCGGCCCCCAACAGCTCGGCCAGATAGTGGCCGACGTGGAAGACCCCGTGGCAGAGGCCGATGACCTGCGCGCCCGTCGCCTTGCGGATCGCCCGGCACACCGGCGCCATGGGGTTCCCGTAGTTGAAGAAGAGCGCGGTCGGGGCCAGCTCGAGCACGTCCTGCGCCACGCCGATCATCGGCGGGATCATGCGCAGCGCCCGGGAGGTCCCGCCCGGCATCACGCTGTCCCCGACCGGCTGGTAGATGCCGTACTTCCGTGGGATGAAGACGTCTTGCTCCCAGGCGCGCCGGCCTCCCACGCCGACGGTGCAGATCACTGCGGTTGCGCCTGGCAGAATGTCCCGCCGGTCGGTGCTGGCGCTCAGCTTGATCGGGGCTCTCCTGGCCTCGATCATCTTGCGCGCCAGGCCCTCGGCCACGGCCAGCGCGCCGGGGTCTATGTCCACCAGGCCGAGGTCCATCTCCTGGCCGCGGCTCACCAGATCAGCGACCAGCCCCCTCGTGAAGCTCGCGCTGCCGGCGCCGACCAGCACCACCTTCTCGCGCATCGGTTTGCCTCCCTCTCCGGGAGCGCGCAGGCGCGAGGCGCAGTTGCTTCGCGCCGCAGTCGGCGCGCGACCTCTCGCGCCTCTCCCGCTACCGCGTCTTTCGCATCTCCTCGACCGTCCGCGTGTGCAGCCGGGCGGCGCCCCGGTAGTCCCTGGCGGGGATCAGCTTGCCGGAGGCGAGCCGCCTCTTCGCCTCCGCGATCGCTTTCCCGTACTGCGGCAGCCACTGCCCGCCGGCCACCAACATCTCGTCCACCATCTGCCAGATCTCCGGCGGGTTGCACACCGCGCCCACCAGCGGGTCCATCATCATCGCCTGGCGCAGGAGCAGATCGTCGCCGTGCACGGCCGCCTCCACTGCCAGACGCTGAACGGCGACGCTGGCATTGCACACCGCGGCGCAGCCCAGCGGCAGGTCGCCCACTCGCGGGACATTGATGCCATTGTAGTCCACGTATCCGGGCACCTCGACGACGCAGTCCGGCGGCAGGTTCGTGATCGTGCCGTGGTTGACCACGTTGAAGTGCCCGCGATAGAGCCGGCCGGTTTCCAGGCCCTCCATGATGTACGAGCCGTGCTCATTGCCACGGTCCTCCGGCCGGAAGGACCAGGGCGGCTCGGCCAGCCAGCGCGGGAAGTCGGTCTCGAACCAGTTGCGCTGCTCGGTGCAGACTCGAAGATAGCCGCCCGTCTCGCCGTGGATCCACGAGGTGAAGTCCTCATCTATCCACTTGGTGATCTCAGCCGGGCGCTTGCGATACCACGGCACATACTCGCTGAGGTGGCCGTTGGACTCGGTGCTGAAGTAGCCGAAGCGCCGCAGCATGTCAATGCGGACCTTCTCGGTCTTGGCGTAGCGCGGATGCTTCTCCAGGGCGGCGAGCAGCTTGCCGGTCATGTCCCGGCCCTTGTGCTTGATGCTGATGTACCAGGTCTGGTGGTTGATGCCGGCGCAGATGATGTCCACCTCGCTCTGCTTCAGGCCCAGCGCGTCCGCGATGAGGTGGTGGCCGCCCTGGACGCCGTGGCAGAGCCCGATCGTCTCTACTCCGCCGTACTGGTTGGCCGCCCAGGTGTTCATCGCGTTAGGGTTCGCGTAGTTGAAGAACCTACAGCCGGGAGCGGCGACCTCGCGGATGTCCTTGCAGAAGTCGAGGACAACAGGGATATTGCGCTGGCCGTACATGATGCCGCCAGCGCAGAGGGTGTCGCCGACGCACTGATCCACGCCATACTTCAGCGGGATGTCAATGTCGGTCTGAAACCCCTCGAGGCCCCCGACCCGCACCACCGAGAAAACGTACTTTGCGCCCTTGATCGCCTCGCGTCGGTCGGTGGTCGCGGTGATCGTGGCCGGGAGGCCCGCGGCCTCAACATCGCGCTTGCACAACTGGTAGACCATGTCCAGATTCCGCGGGCTGATATCCGTGAACGCGAGCCCGATCTCGCGGAACTCGGGAACGCACAGGATGTCGCGCACGATCCCGCGGGTGAACCCGATGCTGCCGGCTCCGATGATGGTCGCCTTCAACAAGCTCCTCCTCCTGCTTCGGGGTGGCCCTAGAGCCCCCGAACCTGTTCCTTCACGTGGTCCTGCTCGAACCGCGCGTGGCCCCTCGCGTGTAGGGCCTGCAGGTCAGTGCCCGCGCCGTGAGGCAGCTTCGTGCTCGACACGCTGAGCTTGCCCATCTCGCCCAGGATACGCTTGAGACGCTCGATCTCCTGATGCTGGAAGTCCATGTTCTCCAGCACCAGGCGGTGCATCTCCACCACGTGCTGGTGGTCCTCCTGCGCCCGGCGCTCCTGCATCGCCGCGATCCGCTTGTCCCTGATCTCCGAGACGGTAGCGTACAGAAGCACGATCGAGCTCACCGCGACGCCCATCGTGTTGAGGTAGCTGTTTACCGCCAGCACGAAGTCCGTGCTGTGCGCGAACACGATGAGCGGGGCCAGCAGGGCGATGGTCAGAAGGATCACGAAGCGATGGGTGAGGAACTTCACCGGGTATGGCAGCACATGCTCGTCCAGCCAACCATTAACCTTCTCCATGGCACACCTCCCGCGGGGCTGCGCAGCAACCCGCGCAGCCGTCCTGTCCGCCGGCTGGCCGGTTCGCAGCCAGAGGCCGCGCCTCCTGCCCACGGGCGGCCATTCCGTCCGCTATCTACGGCTCCGCCGTGCCGAGGCGGGCCTCGCGGCCGCCGCGCCGAGGAGGACCCCAACCGCGGCCATCAGCGAGAGCAGACCGAGGAAGAGGCCCAGCCGGTAGCTCGCCGGCTCGTAAACCATCTCCACCGTACTCTCTCCCGCGGGCAACGGCACCGCGCGGAAGGCGAAGTTGGCGGCGGCGATAGGGACTCCGCGCCCGTCCACCGTGGCACGCCAGCCGGGGAAGTAGGTATCGGTGAGAACGAGCCAGGCGGGCCCCTCCGCGTAGGCCTTCAGGACCACGCGGTCGGGCAGGTAGGCAACGATCTGCGCCGGGCCGAGTTCGGACGGCTCGCGCGGGGCCGAAGGAACTCGCCTCGGCGGGCCCTCGACGAAAGTGGTCTCCCAGGGATCGAGGCCGGCGGCCAGGGCGCTAAGCGCCTGGGCGGCGCTTCCCGAGGTTACGCTGCTCGTGACATAGGCCCTCGGCAGGCCTCCCGAGACGGGCTCAACGAACACCCCGAGGTAGGGGTCGTAGCGCCAGGAGCATCGCACGCTCTGGAGGTGGTCCAGCGCCGGCACAGGCGTGTAGGACCCCTTCAAGGGAGATTCGACGTTCGGGGCGCGGCCGGGGCGGTTGCCAGTGAGCGTCTCCACGAGGGTCAACACGCGGTTTACGGGGATCGGCTCATAGGCCCGCGCATCGTACAGGCCGTAACCCATGCCGATGTTGGGTGCGAAGACGTTCGGCTGGCCGCTGATCCGCGCGCCTCCGGCCAGGCGCCGCGCGAGCTGAACCGAGGGCAGCTCCGGGAGGATGCGTCCGGCTCGCGCCATGGGATGCCACCGCGCTGCGAATACGGCGAAGTCCAGCATAGTGATCAGCACCAGGCAGGCTGCGCCTGCGCGGCTGAGATAAGGGCTATGCCGGTTCAGGTAGAGCAGCGCGGCAAGCAGCATGGCGACGGCGGGCGGCGCGAACAGCTTGATAAGACGCAGCCACAGGTCGCCCCGCGAGAGGACCTCCCACTTCGGCGCCAGCAGAGGCACTGTGAGCGCCGCCAGCGGGCCGGTGACGAGGAGAAGCAAGACCGCGACCATCCAGGTCCGGGAGCCCGCAGGCGCGAAGCGCAGTTGCTTCGCGCCGGGGTCGGCGGGCGACCTTCCCCGCGTACCGGCACGCCGCCCCTGTAGGGCGGGCATCTCGCCGTTTACCCCGAGCGCAGCCGAGGGGCAGGCGGATGCCCGCCGCCCTCCTCCTCCCAGCCAGTCGGAGCTGGTGAGCCCGAGCGTCACCGCCGCGCAGAGCGCGAAGATGAAACGCATTCTGGGCGGAGAGGCGAATCGCAGGATCGGCAGATAGGTGGCGATGTTGAGGATGGGCAAGTGGAGCAGGATCCCGAACATGATCCAGGACGCCGCTAGGAAGAAGCGGCGATAGCCCGGTCGCCCCTCGGCTCCGCTCGGGGTGTCCCTTGCCCCTCGGGACCCTGAAGGGCCCCATCGGGATCCTGAACGGGCGATCGCGCTCGGGGCGACCCTGAGCCTGCCGAAGGGCCGGGGTGGCCGCAGCACTCCCGCAAGCAGCGCGAAGAGCGCGACCGTGCCCACATAGCTCGTGCGCTCCGGATAGCACCCGTAGCCAGGATACTGACGGTAGTCATCAAAGGCCGGGTTGCCGTGCCGCTCCGGCACGAAGAGCAGCGCCAGCTCGCCCCGCGCCACCGACCTGAGAAACCACCAATCCCCGAGCAGGGCCCGCGAGACGTTCTCGGCCGCGTTCTCGCTGACCCACCG
>Ga0315281_10009661_pt1 | contig 13368 bp, 12 predicted proteins | sample YL17G07_0_MG_FD_204540 | JGI IMG/M metagenome (GOLD analysis project Ga0315281, IMG submission 204540) | Sediment microbial communities from Yellowstone Lake, YNP, Wyoming, USA - YL17G07_0 | ecosystem: Environmental > Aquatic > Freshwater > Lake > Sediment | place: USA: Wyoming | collected... | reverse complement strand
AGATCACGCAGACCAGAGCGGATGTCGCCGACCGCAAAGACGTGGAACGGCTGTTCAAAGAAGCGATTAAGGCGCTCGGCGGCCTCGACGTGCTCGTCAACAATGCCGGCATCGCGGGGCCGACCGACGCCGTTGAGAAGATCGCGCCGGCGGAATGGGATCGATGTCTCGCCATCAATATTACCGGCCAATTCAATTGCGCGCGGCTTGCCGTGCCCTATCTGCGCAAGAGCAAGAATCCCTCGATCGTGAATTTATCCTCGGCGGCGGGCCGGCTTGGCTTTCCGATGCGCACGCCTTATTCGGCGTCGAAATGGGCGGTGGTCGGATTTACCAAGTCGCTCGCGATCGAGCTCGGATCGGACGGCATCCGGGTCAACGCGATCCTGCCTGGCATCGTCGAGGGCGATCGTATTCGCCGCGTGTTCGAAGCCAAGGCCAAGGCGCGCGGGATTTCATTCAAGCAAATGCGGGCCGAGGCATTGTCTCTGGTCTCAATGCGCACCACGGTGACGCCGCAACAACTCGCCGACGCGATCCTGTTCATCTGCTCGCCCCGAGGGAAAACCATTTCCGGCCAGGCGATCTCGATCTGCGGCGACACGCAGATGCTGAACTGATGGTTTCCGATTGTCCGCGGTGCGTACCGGAAACCTCATCCGGCGATGATTTCGATTTTGGCCGGTAAAATTTCCTGTTTCATTGCGGTGGGAACTTGGCGCAAACGGCCGAATTCACAACCGCGGCTCTCTCCTGTATGCTGCCGCACGTTCGCTGGTGTTGCACTTAACAAGGGAGAGTCGCGTGAGTGACCAGGTCAAATTTATCTTGGACGAGACGCACATTCCGAAGGCTTGGTACAATTTGACGGCCGATCTTCCCAAGCCACCACCGCCTGTTTTGCATCCGGGAACCAAGCAGCCGGTCGGCCCCGCCGACCTTGAGCCGCTGTTTCCGATGGAACTGATTATGCAGGAGGTGTCGGGCGAGCGTTACATCGACATTCCGCAGCCGATACGCGACGTCTACCGGATGTGGCGGCCATCGCCGTTGATCCGGGCGCGGCGGCTGGAACAGAAGCTCGGCACGCCGGCCAAGATCTATTTCAAGTATGAAGGGGTGTCGCCGGCCGGCTCGCACAAGCCGAACACGGCGGTGGCGCAGGCTTGGTACAACCAGCAGGCCGGCATCAAGCGCCTCAGCACGGAAACCGGAGCCGGGCAGTGGGGCTCCTCGCTGGCCTTCGCCGGCAGCCTGTTCGGCATCGACGTGACCGTTTTCCAGGTTCGCGTGTCCTACGATCAGAAGCCCTACCGGCGGGCGTTGATGGAGACCTACGGCGCGCGCTGCATCGCTTCGCCGTCGAACGAAACGGAGTCGGGCCGCGCCATTTTGAAGGCGCATCCGGACAGTCCCGGCTCGCTCGGCATCGCCATTTCCGAGGCGGTGGAGGTGGCGGCCAAGGATCCGGCGGTGAAATATTCGCTGGGGTCGGTGCTCAATCACGTGCTGCTGCACCAGACCATCATCGGGCAGGAGGCGATCGAGCAATTTGCGCTGGCCGGCGACGATCCCGACGTCGTCATCGGTTGTGCCGGCGGCGGCTCGAACTTCGCCGGCCTGGCTTTCCCGTTTCTCGGGCTGCAGTTGCGCGGCGGGCGCAAGCGGCGCTTCGTTGCCGTCGAGCCGGCGGCCTGCCCGTCGTTGACGCGCGGAAAATACGCCTATGATTTTGGCGACACCGCCCACCTCACCCCGCTGGTCAAGATGCATACCCTCGGGTCGACTTTCATTCCGCCCGGCTTCCATGCCGGCGGCCTGCGGTATCACGGCATGTCGCCGCTGGTATCGCACGCCAAAGAGCTCGGCCTGATCGAGGCGCGCGCCTACCATCAGATCGCGTGCTTTGAAGCCGGCGTCGAATTCGCGCGCTGCGAGGGCATCGTGCCGGCGCCGGAGGCCAATCACGCGGTGCGCTGCGCCATCGACGAGGCGCTGCGCTGCAAGAAGGAAGGCAAGAAAGAGACGATCCTGTTCAACCTGTCCGGCCACGGCCATTTCGATATGCAGGCCTATATCGACTACTTCGACGGCAAACTGGTCGACCGCGACTACGACGCGAAGGAACTGGCCACCGCGCTCGCCGGGCTGCCCAGCGTCGCCGCTTGAGCGAAAGCCGGTTGTCGGGCTGGCCCAACTTGGCCGGCCCGCGGCGCTAGCGCTGCGCTTTCACGGCGATCTGCGCAAACTTGGATTTGCGGTCGCCGGCATGGGCGGCGCGTTCCGCGCGCCGTGCCGCGGTCGGCATTGCTGCCGGCGCACACGTTCTGGCGTTCCCGTGAAATTCCGATAGTCTTGCCGCCCGCGCTGTGGCGATTGCGATCCGGAGATCCCCTTGCACAAATCATCCGACGTTCCCCGCATTGATGCCGGCCCGGCCACCGTCCATTGGGGATTCTTCGACGCCAAGCTGGCGCCGGTCCTCACCATCGACAGCGGCGAGCGGGTAACGATTTCATCGGTATCCGGCAGCCCCGAGCTGTTGCCGCCGCCGCCTTTCAAAATTCCGCCGGCGCTGCCCGCCATTCATGCCGCCAACGGCCCGCAACGTTTGTTCGGCCACATGTGCACCGGGCCGGTCGCCGTGCGCGGTGCCAAAGCCGGGCAGACTTTGCAGGTCGATATCGAGACCATCGATCTGCATTACGACTGGGGCTACAATGTCATTCGCCCGCTGGCCGGCGCCTTGCCCGACGATTTTCCCGAATACCGGGCGATCTACCTCACGCTCGATCGGGCCCGGATGACCGGGCGGCTGCCTTGGGGGCAGGAAATTCCTCTGCGGCCGTTTTTCGGGGTGATGGCGGTGGCGCCGCCGCTGGCCTGGGGCACGATACCGACCCCGCCGCCGCGTCGGAATGGCGGCAATCTTGACAACAAGGAACTGGTCGCCGGCACGACGTTGTATCTTCCCATTTTCACCGATGGCGCGCTGTTCTCGGTCGGCGACGGGCATGGCGCGCAGGGCGATGGCGAAGTCTGCGTCACCGCGATCGAGACCGGGCTGGTCGGCACCTTTCGTCTCACCGTCCGCGACGATATGCGGCTGGAATGGCCGCTGGCCGAGACGCCCACGCACATGATCACCATGGCGTTCGATCCCGATCTCGACGATGGCGTGGTGATTGCGCTGCGGCAGATGATCGATCTGATTTGCGCGCGCACCGGTCTCGATCGCTATCAAGCCTATGCCTTGGCCAGCCTGGTCGCCGATCTCCGCGTCACCCAGGTGGTCAACGGCAACAAGGGCATTCATGTCATGCTGGAGAAGCGCTATCTGACGCGCGTCTGACCGGACCAAGCCGCATCTTCTTTCGACGGGCACTTGCCTAGGCGACGGTCTCGATGTCCCACTTCGGCGCCCGCTCGGGCGGATTGGCGATGCGGAGGTTGCGGCTGCGCAGCGCGGAGATTCGCCGCATCTCCTCCGCGCTGAGCGCGAAATCGAACACGTCGAGGTCTTCTTTGATGTGCGCCTCTTCCAGCGCCCGCGGCACCGCCGCCACCATCGGCTGCTGGATCAGCCAGCGCAGGCAGATCTGGGCGTGGCTCTTGCCGCGCGCCTTGGCGATGGCGCCGATCACCGGATCGTCGAGCAGTTGGCCGCGCGCCACCGGGCAGTAGGCGGTCAGGATCATGCCGTGCCGCTTGAGCGCCGCCAGCATGCGGTCCTGCGGCAGATAGGCGTGGTATTCGATCTGGTTGGTGACCAGCGGTTCCGGGCAGACCTGCACCGCTTCCTCGATCATGGCGAGCGTGAAGTTCGACACCCCGATATGGCGGGTAAGCCCGCCGCGCTTGGCTTTGGCGAGCGCGCCGAGCGTTTCGGCAAACGGCACTTTCGGCTGCGGCCAATGGATCAGCAGCAGGTCGACATAATCGAGGCCGAGCGCCTTCAGGCTGGTCTCCACCGAGCGCAGGAAATCGGCCTCGCGGGCGTTCTCCTCGGTCACCTTGGTGGTGACGAACAGCTCATTGCGGGCGATGCCGCTGGCGCGGATGCCTTCGCCGACGCGCTCCTCGGTGCCGTATTTGCGGGCGGTGTCGAGATGGCGGTAGCCGGCGGCGATGGCGGCGGCGACCAGTTCGGCCGCGCGGGCGGGAAACTCCATGGTGCCGAAGCCGATTACCGGCATGCTGGCGCCGTGCGCGGTCAAAGTGAAGGCCTTGGGGACTTGCATCGGGGGCTCCGGGACGGAAGCGGGCGGGAGCGAAATACTAGCGCATGATCCCGGAACAATCATGCCCCGCCTGCATCCGCCATTTGAATCGCGCAGCCGAAAACTCGAAACGGTTATTTCTTTTTCATGTGGTCGTAATGCGATTTGACCGCGCCGTAGCACTCGCACGCCGCCTCCCGCAGCCCTTTCATGTCGGTGATGTGCAAGCGCCCGCGGCGGTAACTGATCAGTCCGGCCGTTTGCAGCGCGCCGGCCACCAGCGATACGCTCGACCGGCGGACGCCCAGCATTTGCCCGAAAAATTCCTGCGTGACTAAGAGTTCTTCGCCATCGGCCAGATCGCGCAGCCGCAGCAGCCAGCGCGCCATGCGGGCTTCGATGCTGTGGGCGGCATTGCAGGCCGCCGACTGCTGCGCCTGCGCGAACAGCACCTGCTCATGCCGGATCAGCAGGCTGCGAAAGGCCTTGTTGTCGTCGGCGACCGCGCGCAACCGCTCGACATCGAGCGCCGAGGCCACGCCCGGCAGCTGCACAATCGTCCGGCTTATGGAGATTTTGCCGTCGAGGGCGGCCGACGCCCCGGCGACGCCGTCGCGGCCGATCATCGCGGTCTCGATCAAGTCGCCACCACGGAGACCGACCACCAGCGAAATCACGCCGGAATGCGGGAAGAACACGCGATTGACGGTGTCGCCGGCCGCAAACAGCACGGTCCCATGCACCAGCTCGAAATTTTTCAGATGCGGCCGCAACCGTTCGAAATTTGCGGCTGAAAGCGATGCCAGCAACTGATTGGGGGACGACGGGGGACGGGTCATAGCGCGCTCCGGCCATAAGGCGGGAGCGCGGACGCGTCTCTCAGCCACCGACGCCTGGGATCAGAGTGTCAGTGATGGCCAAAATATAGTGATGCGTCTGTTCGATAGCAAGCATAGAGGCCTTGTAAGAACTGTGCCTAGGTAGGCTACCGAACAGACAACCGGGCTGGTAACTGCGTAGTGTTACCGCTAAGCCTGCCGAATCACGTGTGCGTTGGACTCGAAATCAATCGATGGCTTGACGACGGCTTTGCCGGACGGATCGCGCGTTGCGCGAATAACAAGTGATTTTCATCATACAGCTGGTATCGGCCGATTCAGCATCAGGGCATCGCAGCGGAAAAAATGATCGACAAGACAAGCTCATCGGCCTGCGCGACCTGCACGGTGCGGGATTCGAGCTTTTGCGGCGCATTATTGGATGGATCACAGCCGCCGCCGGCTTCGCCCGCCAGCGCGTTGCGGCAGGTTCACTGCACCGGGAGCGCTCGCGACGATATCTACCGTGCCAATGACACCACTGGCGACGCGCATATTGTCTGCCACGGCTGGGCGGCGCGTTTCGCCAGGCTCGCCGATGGCCGCCAGCAAATCCTTTCTTTCCTGATTCCCGGCGACCTGGTGTCGGCGACCGCGCCGTTCAGCGCCAGCCTGGAATATTCGATCCAGGCCATCACCGAGATTCGCTATAGCTTGATTAATCGTACCGACTTCGTGACCGCGTTATCCCGGCAAGCGCAGCTGTTCGACGCCTGGGGAAGTCTCTATGCCACCCAGCAGGAACAGGCCCATGAACTGATCGTCGGCCTCGGCCGGCGCCGGGCCGACACGCGCGTTGCACAGCTTATTCTGCATTTGATGCAACGGCTCGCCGTCCGTGGCCTGGTCAACGACCAAACTTTCGATTTTCCGCTGGACGAACAACATTTGTCGGATGCCCTGGGACTCATTCCGGCCGACGTTGAGCGGGAGCTCGACCGGTTCCGCGCCGATGCGTTGATCGAACTCGCGGCCGGCGTCCTCAAGATCGTCAACTTGAGCGGGCTGCAGCGGCTCGCGCACATGAACTGATCGCGGCGCCATCGCCAGGGCGGCATTTCATCCGCCGCTCAGCTGCCGGTATTCCGCATCATATTGTTCCACGCCGAATGGCGTTGGCTTGCACGTCACGTTGCCGGCTTTTCCGCGCTGCCGGCAAGATCGGTTGCCGGAAGATTGCCGGCGTCTGCACACGGCACATCGGCGACGTGCCATGATGGCGACTGCAGGTCAGTTTGCGAAATCATAGCGGTCCTGCGGGCAATGACGATGCCGAAGTGTTGAGTCTGATCCGAAGCGGACATGCAACGCACGGCCTTCATTCGATCATGGCGTTGCACAACCGTGCCCAACGCGGTGAAACTGAGCGACTCGTTGTTATTTCATGCGCGGGCGGGGGTGGCTTTTCGCGAGGAATTTCAACGGGAAACGGCGCGGCGGCGGGCCGCCCATAGGACATCCGCGCGGATTTTGCTATGATACGAGACAGGAAACCAAGCTGGGGACCTGCCATGGCCAATATCGAAAACACTGGGCACAAGCTGGTGCTGAAGGAACGCTCGACCACGCTGACGCTCGATAAGGATTCCGGCAAAGCGACGCTGCAGCACAAGATCCTGCTGTGGAACAAAAAGCCGGTCGAGTTTTCGCTCTCCGATATCGACGATATCGCGGTGAAGTCGGACACGGACGGCCTTTCGGGCGCGACGATCCATCACAGCGTCCTGCACCGGCGCACTGGCGAGATCACGGTCCTCACCACCGAGGAAGCCAAGGACGCCGCGGCGACGGTGCAGAAGCTGCGCGGCTTTGTCGGGCTGGGGGCTGCACGCTGAACTGTCATCGCGGGGCCTGACGCCGCCGCGCAGGAAGTTCGCTGGCGGCGGCAAGGCGCACCCGCGAGCGATCGGTCGGCGTGGTGAGGCGTTCGCGCCCTAGTTCAGCGACTCGAACAACTGCACCATGGCCCGCCGCTGGGCCGGATCCGGCAGCCGGCCGCGGCCGGCGCCGAGATTGTCGAGCATGTGCTCGGCCTTGGTGGTGCCGGGGATCACGGCGGTGACGGCCGGGTTGCCGATCAGATATTTGAGGAAGAACTGCGCCCAGCTGGCGGCGTCGAATTCCTTTGCCCATTCCGGCGGTTCTTTGCCGCGCACCGCGCGGAACAGCGAATTGCGGCCGAACGGCAGGGCGGTCAGCACCGCCGCGCCGGCGTCCGCCGCCGCCGGAAGCAGCCGCGCTTCCACTTCGCGATCGCCGAGCGAATAATTGACCTGCACGAAGTCCGGCTTTTCGCGCTTGATCACCGCCTCCAGCGCCGGGAAATCGCGCGGGAACGTGCTGGTGACGCCGACATAGCGGCACAGGCCCTGCGCTTTCCAGTCGCGCAGATAGCCGAGGCTTTGCCCCGCCTTGCTGACATTGTGCAGTTGCAGCAGGTCGACCTTGTCGGTGCGCAGCTTTTGGCGTGACTGGCGAAATTCGTCATTGCCGTTTGCCGCATCCTCGGCTCTGACTTTGGTGGCCAGGAAAACCCGGTCGCGCAGCTTGGCTTCGGCGACCAGATCGCCGATCACGGCCTCCGCCGCGCCGTAGCTCGATGCGGTGTCGATCAGCTTGGCCCCGCCGCCGACCAGGCTCTCCAGAACTTTTCGCAGATCGGCGCGCTCGCCGGCGCCGAAATTGTTGGCGGTGCCGAGCCCGACCACCGGCAGCCTTTCGCCGGAATGCGGAATCGGCCGCGTCAGCAGCGGCTGGGCGGCGGCTTGCGCGGCGGCGCGCCGCGTCAGCATGGCGCCGGTCAGCCCGGCGCCGAGGATGAGGGCGTTGCGTCTGGAAATGTCCTGCATGGGCACACCTGCATTATGGCTTCACCGGGATGAGTTCATTTGGCCTTTTGCTTCAGCCGGTCGCCGAGCCGGCCGAGATCGACCACCATGCGCTCATGGCTGCCGTCGCCAATCTGTTCGGTCTCATCGCGCGCGCTGACCGTGAAGGAAATTTTGCGGCCGTCGACCTTGCTGACCTCGGCCTGCGCCGTGACCAGATGGCCGACCGGCGTGGCCGCCAGATGGCGGATCGTCACCGCGGTGCCGACCGCGCTTTCGCCGGGCTCGAGATAATCGCGCACCGCGTTGAGCGCGGCGTTTTCCATCGCCATCACCATCATCGGCGTCGCGAACACCTGCGGCAGCGCGGCATCCTTGAACTGGTTGGCCAGATGCGCGGGCATCACCCGCAAGCTGAACGTCCCCTTCGCTCCCAGCGGAATTGGCCGCATGCGTCGGCTCCGTCATGGCTGGCCTAACGGGCGCGATGTTAGCGCCGCTTGGCCGGTTCTACCATGGCATTGCGGCCGACATGGATGGCCGCCGGCGCCAGCGCCATCAGCGCCAATCCGCAAACCGCGATCGGCAGGAATGCCAGCGCCGGAACGGCGCTGAGATCCCAGATCAGTCCGCTGACGATGGGGACGACCACGGCGCAGCTATAGCTGATGGTGAACATGGCGGCGGTGGTGCGATGGACGTCGTCCGGCGGGCTGAGCAGCGGCGGCAAAGCCAGCGTCAGGATCAGGGTGGCGGCGGCGGCGAATCCCATCAGCGCCGCGCCGGCGAGGACCCAGGCGCCGGAGCCGAGCACCATGCCGGCGGTGCCGGCCAGGCTCAGCAGGCCGGCCAGCACATTCGGCCAGGCCTTGCGCTCGAGCCGGTGCGCGATCGCCAGCATGATGAACGAGGCCGGCAACTGGCCGACATTGAGCGCGGTCAGCGCGCCGCTGATCAGCTCCGGGTGTCCGGTGCTGTTGAGATAGTCGGGCAGGAACGCGTTGGTGGTAAAATACATGGCGTTGACCGTGCCTAGCATCAGGCCGAGCCGCCAGATCAGCGGATCGTTCCAGTCCGGCCACCATCGCCGCCGCAGTACCAGCGCCAGCGGGTCGGCCGCCGCCGCGCGCGGCGACAAAGTCATCACCAGCACGGCGATGATCGCCACCGGCAGACTCCAGACGGCGAAGCCCCAGGGCCAGCTGCCGCCGACCATCGGCAGTACCAGCGGAATCATCAACGCCACCGGCAGCGTCTCTCCGACCAGCAGGCCGTTGGTGTAAACCGCGGTGGCAAAACCGATGCGGTGCGGCAGCCATAAGCGCACGGTCGGCGGCATGGTCACCTGCATGATGGCGACGCCGGCCCCCATCATCACCGTCATGGCGTAAAGCCAGGCAATGTCGGGAATGGCGCCGCGCAACGCGCCGCCGAGAGCGGTGATCGCGAGGCCTGTAACCAGCGCGGCCAGCGCGCCGAGCCGCGCCACCAGCAGCGCGCCCGGCACCGCCGCGAACGCGAACAACAGGGATGGCAGCCCGGTCAGAATCCCGACTTCGGTTTCCGACAAATGCAGATCGTCATGGATCAGCGGAATGACCGGCGGCACCGCCAGAATGGTGAGTCGGAGCGCGCAGCCTGCCAGCCACAGCAGCAACAGCGAAGTCCAAAATTGTCGCGAAGCTGGTTCGTCGCTGCGATGGTTCATGGCCGCGTTCGGGTGGTTTGTCAGTGGTGCATGGGCGCAGCGCCGGCGCGCTGCGTGGACGAAGGGCGCGCACCGTATCCGCAACAGCGCGTGCTTGTCGATACGCAGGGCCCGCGCCGGCGCCCGGGCGGCGGACTTAACCCATTGCCGCGATTAATGGTTTTTGCCACTCGCGGCTGCCGCCGGCATTCTGTATGTAAGTGAACGGTCGCTATCCCGTGCGGCAGGGGCAAGCAACACAGCCAGCATGAACCGGATCGAGCTTCCCACCCGACCGCGCATCCTGGTCGTCGCGCTGCGCCGGCTCGGCGACGTGCTGCTGGCGACGCCGCTGATCCGCAGCCTGCGGCGCGCCTGGCCCGACGCCACGATCGAGGCTTTGGTGTTTGCCGGCACCGACGGAATTCTGCACGGCAATCCCGACCTCGACGCCGTCGTCGTCATGCCGGCGCGGCCGAGCCATGCCGAAAGCCTGGCGCTCGCCGGCCGGCTTTGGAATCGTTACGCGCTGGCGGTGGCGACCGAAGGCGGCGACCGGCCGACTTTCTTCGCTTGGGCTGCTGCGGCAAAAGCGGTGGCGCCGGTCGAGCCGCGGTTGAGCGGCGCCTTCAAACGGCTTTGGCTTGATCGCAGCATCGCGGCGGCGCCAAGTCTACACCGCGTGCCGCAAGGACTTCGTCTGGCCGCGGCGCTCGGCATCGCGGCGGTGCCCGAAGTGGTTTGCCCGGCCGGCGCCGCGCCGCCAAGCCTGCCGGGACGCTATGCGGTGATCCACGCCGCGCCGATGTTCCGCTACAAGCAATGGACGCGCGAAGGCTGGCGCGCGCTCGCCGCCGCGCTGATCGAACGCGGATTGACCGTCGCGGCGACCGGCGGCCCGGGAGCGGCGGAACGCGATTACCTCGACGAGGTCTGGAGCGACATGCCGGCGGTCCAGCGGTTCGACGGCCGGCTGAGCTGGCCGGAGATCGCCGCCTTGCTGTCCGGGGCCGGCGTCTATGTCGGGCCGGACACTTCGGTCACCCATCTGGCGGCCGCGAGCGGCTGCCCGACGGTCGCGCTCTATGGTCCGACCGATCCGCGCCTGTGGGGACCGTGGCCGGTCGGCGGTCTCGGCGAGCCGTGGGCGGCGGCCGGCAGCATCCAGCGGCGGGGCAATGTCTGGCTGGTGCAGAATCCCTTGCCCTGTTTGCCCTGCCAGAACGAGGGCTGCGACCGGCGGCTCGACAGCCGCAGCCGCTGCCTCGACGAATTATCGGCGCGGCAGGTGTTGGATGCCGTCGATCGCGCGCTCCCGGCATTGCAAGGACGCGACCAAGCAACAACCTGAGTGCGGCTCAGGCGAAGGTCATCTTGAGCAATTTCTCGGCATTGCCGCAGAACAGCTTGCGCTGTTCGGCCGGCGCCAGTTCGAGTTTTTTCACGGTCGCGATGGTAGGCGCAATCGGCCCGAGCGGGGTGTCGGTGGCGAACACCACGTGGTCGGCGCCGAAGAATTCCAACCCGCAGCGCGTCGCATGCACGCCGCCGCCGAACATGGCGGTGTCGCCGGAAAAGTCGTGCAGATAGTCCATATGCGGGCGCTTGAGCGACGGCAGGATCTGCGAATAGTCCTCGTCCGAGGTGCGCTGGCCCAGCACCTTCAGTCCCGGCCCGACCCGGCCGTCGTAATAGGGGATCATGCCGCCGAGATGGTGGGTGATGATTTTCAGTTTCGGATAGCGGTCGAACAGGCCGCTAAATACCATCCGCACCATCGCCACCGAAGTCTCGTACGGCCAGTGAAAACACCACCACATCTCAAAACGCGATTTTTTCTCGGCCGGATAGTCGGGCATCGCCGCGGTGCCGACCGGATGCAGCCAGACCGGCAGGTCGAGCTCGGCCATGGCGGCGAAAATCGGCTCGAATTTCGGATCGTCGAGCGGCTCGCCGGCGACATTGGTGTAGAGCAGCACGCCGCGGGCGCCGAGGTCCTTGCAGGCGCGGCGTGCCTCGGCGACCGAGCCGGCGACATCGGTCATGCACAGCGCGGCGGCGAAGCCGGGAAACCGCTCGGGATATTTCCGGCACAGCTCGCCCATCGAGTCGTTGGCGATGCGCGCGAGGTTCAAGCCGACCTCGGGCGTGGCGATATCCTCGATCGCCGGATTCGGCAGCGAGATGATCTGCCGGTAGTCACCGAACTGATCCATTTCTTTGAAGCGGGCGTCGAGATCGAACAGCTTGGTGACGCCGCGCAGCCGCTTGCCGATGTTTTCCAGCTTCGGCGCCACCTTGGTCATTTCCTGGAAAAACCGCTCCGGAAAAATGTGGCAATAAATGTCGATAATGATGTCGGCCATTGCGCCCTCAATTGTCCTGCGCGCGCGCGGCCTTCAAGTGCCGCAGCACTTTGACGCGCAAGGCCGCCTGCTGTTCCGGACTCCATTGGCGGAAGCCTTCGCCGCTCTTGAAGCCAAGCTTGCCGTCCTTGACCAGTTTCTCCAGATAGGGCGAGGGACCGGGCCGGCTGTCGATGGCGGGCAGCACGGTCTGGTGGATCGCCAGCGTCAGATCGGTGCCGACCATATCGGCATTCTCCAGCGGCCCCAGCACCGCCAGCCGGCGTCCGAATGCCGCCTTGATCACGGTGTCGACGGTCTCGGCGTCGCAGATGCCTTGTTCGACCAGCGCGACCGCCTCGCGCCAGAGCGCGTGCTGCAGCCTATTACCGATGAAGCCGGGCACGTCCTTTTTCACATGCGCCGGCTTTTTCCCGGCGGCGGCGTGCAGCTGCATGGTGAAGTCGACCGCGGCGGCGCTCGTCCATTGCGTCTCGATCACTTCCACCAGCGGCACCAGAAACGGCGGGTTCCACCAATGGGTGCCGAGCGCGCGCTCGCGCTTCTGCAGGCCTTGCATGATCTGGGTGATCGGGATCACCGAGGTATTGCTGGCCAGAATGGTGTCGGCGCGCACATGCCGTTCGATCTCGGCGAACAGTTGTTGCTTGAGGCCTAAGTCCTCCCGCACCGCTTCCACCACGTAGTCGGCGTCGCGCAACGCTTCCGCCAGGTCGGCCAGCGGCCGCACCCGCTCGACCGCGCGCTCGTCGTCGCCGAGATCTTTCAGATTGGCGAGGATACGCGCCTTGGCGCTGTCGAGATTGGCGGCGAACGAGTCGGTGATCGTCACCTCATGGCCGGCGAAGGCGAACACCTGGGCGATGCCGTGCCCCATCAGCCCGGCGCCGACGACTGCGATTTTGGGTTTCGCTTCGGACATTGTTCAGCCGAAAGCCTCTCTTTCGTCATTCCCGGACGGCCCGCAGGGCCGGGCCCGGAATCCATACTCCGCAGGGCTGCGGGTTATGGATTCCGGGCTCGCCGCTTCGCGGCGCCCCGGAATGACAGATTGTTTAGGAGCGACGCGCATTCTCGCTTCTCACCCCGCCGTATAGCCGCCGTCGGCGTACAGAATATGCCCGGTGTAGAAATCCGATGCACGCGAAGCCAGGAACAGCAGCGGCCCGGCCAGATCTTCCGGTTCGCCCAGCCGGCCCTTCGGCACGCGGGCGAGAAAGCCCTTGCGCACGGTCTGCGCCCGTTCGGTGTCCTCGTACATCCATGCGGTGAGCGGCGAGCGGAACACCGTCGGCCCGAGCGCGTTGACGGTGATGCCGGTTTCGCCCCATTCGCACCCCAAGGCCTTGGTGATGCCGTCGACCGCCGATTTCGAGGCGCAATAGGCCG
>Ga0315281_10009660_pt1 | contig 13369 bp, 11 predicted proteins | sample YL17G07_0_MG_FD_204540 | JGI IMG/M metagenome (GOLD analysis project Ga0315281, IMG submission 204540) | Sediment microbial communities from Yellowstone Lake, YNP, Wyoming, USA - YL17G07_0 | ecosystem: Environmental > Aquatic > Freshwater > Lake > Sediment | place: USA: Wyoming | collected... | reverse complement strand
GGTCGCCTCTACCACTGGCTTCGATTGGATCATTAATTGTCGATAGACTGCAACTTGGTATAAAAATACCTAATTTTTCTAATCAAGCTGGAAAAGAGGTGAACTCCTCCTTATTCTCTGCTAAAATAACGTCGTTATTCTCATGGGGGAGGATGGCGTGGTGGCCTGCCTCAGCTAACTCGCCGCAAAGGAGGGGGATATGTCTTCCAGAGCCCGCATCTTGGCAATGCTGTTGGGCCTGACGATAATGTCAGCTCCTGCCTTAAGTAGCGCCGCGGAACCGCCGGTGCTCAATCTGCAACAACTCACCATCATGGCGTTGAAATACAGTCCCCAGGTCAAGGCCAAGCAACAGGATATTGACTTGGCCAAGGCCCAGAAGGATCAAGCCCATGCCTACCGTTTTCCGCAACTCGATATGGTGGCCGTGGGTGGTCTGGTGCCCAACGCCCGGGCCCCCTTTATGGATAACACCGGCCATCTCCTTTACCCCGACCCGGCCAACCGCATCCATGGGGTGAACGTTTTTGGCCACCTGGACTTTACTGTTATTCAGCCCATTTACACCTTCGGCAAGATCGCCTACCCGGAGCGGGCCGCCGAACGGAACATCAAAATACAAGAGGCGGGGGTGGATGCCGAGAAAGGCACGGTCATGCTCCAGGTGTCCCAGGCTTATTATGGCCTGATCCTGGCCAACCAGGGTAAAGGTGCGGTGCAGGATGCCCGCACCTACCTGAGTGACGCCCGCACTCGCATCAACCGGTTGCTCGCCGTTCACTCCACCAGCGTCAAGGAAACCGACGTTTACCGATTAGCCATGTATGAAGGGGGCGTGGAGAAATTTGCCGCCCAGGCGGACCAAGGCGCCAAGGTGGCTTATCAGGCCTTGAAGGCCCTAATCGGCTATGGACCCGACCAGGATTTCCGGGTGCCCATCGATCTGCCCACCCCCGCCCCGGCCCGCCAGCCCCTTAATTATTACATCGAGGAATCCCTGGAACTGCGCCCTGAGTACACTCAGCTCAAGGAAGGCCTGGTAGCCCGTGAGCTCCTGGTAAAAGCGGCCAAGGCCGACCAGTTCCCCAATATTTTCGCCGCGGTCTTCGGGCAGGTGGCCCAGGCCGCCGGCCGGGCGCCGGTAGCAGGCGTGCGGGAGAATCCGGCGATCCCCGACTGGTTTAATGCCGTAGGGGGCCTGCCTGTCCTGGGCGTGCAGTACCACTTCGACTTCGGCATCACCCGGGCCAAGATCCGCCAGGCCCAGGCCGAGCTGGCAAAATTGAAAGAGGAACAGAAGACCGCCCTGATGGGCATCCCGGTGCAGGTGGGCAAGGCCTACGGCCAGGTCCAAGAAAACTATAAGGCCTCGGTGGGCCTGGAGAAAGCTTACGTCAATGCCAGGCGCTGGCTGATTACCGCCTTCAGCAACTTCGACATGGGCCTGGGGACCATGGACGACATCTTCCGGGCCTTTGAAAGATATGGGGCCTTCCGGGGCGATTATCTGAAGTCCCTGTACGATTATAATTTCGCCACCGCCGAGCTGTCCAAGGCCACCGGCGCATACCGGCGCACGACCCCCGAGGAAAAGGTGGCCGCTAAACCGGCCCCGGGCGCCGCCGCGGCCCCCACCGCCACCCCAGCCCCGGCAGTGCCGATAAAGCCGGTAAGTGGCAAGGGCAAGTAAGCTCAGGCACCGAACAGGAACAGGCGAACGTAAACCACGGTGGGAGCCGCGAACAGCAGGCTGTCCAGGCGGTCCAGGATGCCCCCGTGCCCGGGCAGCACCATGCCGGCATCCTTCACCTGGACCTGGCGCTTCAGCATCGATTCAAACAGGTCCCCGAACAGCCCCAACACCCCCAGGACCAAGGCCAGCCATCCCAGTCCCAAGGAATTTACGCCCGGCAGGATCCACCGGCCCACCCCTATCCCCGCCGCCAGGCTGAAGGTCAGCCCCCCCAACGCTCCCGTCCATGTCTTGCCCGGGCTTACCTGGGGGTAAAGCTTCTTCTTTCCCCAGGTCCGGCCGCAGTAGAACGCGGCCGTATCCCCGGCAAAAATAACGCTTAAGAGCCAGAGGACCCACCATTCTCCTTCAGGCAGGTACCTGAGCCAGATGAAATGTCCCAGCAGCATGGGCAGATAAAGGAGCCCCAGGACATTGACAGCCAGATCCCAGCCCAAATGGGAAATATGGCCGTAGCTGAACAGATAAAAGAGAAACAGGGCAAGCAGGCAAAAGACCAGGACAAACAGGGTCCCGGAGCCTCCCCCCCGGGACGCGGTGCAGAAGCTGATCAGCAGCATGGAGCCCAGGATCACCGCCTTCAGCCTCCTGGGTGCGTCGCTTCCCGGCTGGAACATGGTCAGGAATTCCCATAGTCCTAACCCGTTGATGACCAGAAGCAACAGGACAAAACTCAGGTGCCCGCCTTTGAGAAGAATTAATAAAAGTAAGGGTAAAACTACGAGGGCAGTGATCCAACGGCGCAAATGCACTTGATCCTCCTTTTCAGGCTGACCTCTTTATCATCTGCACGCCAATGGCTCGTAGGCAAATGTCTGGAAAAAAAATGATGCGCCGCGCTTACTCGTTCCCAAGCTCTTGCTTGGGAGCGAAAGTGGCCAATATTATGGCAAAGCAGGAGCTTTGCATCCAAGTGGTCTCCCAAGCGGGAGCTTGGGAACCGGAAAAAAGGCGATTTTTCAGCCGATACTCCTGCCCTCCTTAGAAACGGGGGGGGTGAAAAGCGGTTCGCCAATTTCACCTCATTTAGGGGACGGCACACTAACGGCCGGTTGTCTCCGGCGCCACCAGAGCCAGGCCAACCAGGCGCCGCTCACCAGGGCCAGACCCAGGGCGACCACTTGCGTCAGGGGCATATTCCCAAACAGCACCGGACCCCGGTAATCCTCGGGGCTGCGGAAAAACTCCACCGTAAAGCGCACCCAGCCTGCCAGGCAGAGATACATCAGGGCCAGCTGACCGTCATAATGTTTCCGGGTCCTGAAAAAATAAACCACGCCGAAAACCCCCAGGGCCAGGAGGGCTTCGTAGAGCTGGGTGGGGTGGAGGGGCTCGTGGATGGGACACAGGGTTTCGGGGTCAGCAAAGGTCACCGCCCAGGGAAGATGAGTGGGCTTGCCATAGCAACAGCCGGCCATGAAGCAACCGATGCGCCCGAAGAACTGCCCCATGGGCATCCCCACCACAATGGCGTCCAGGGTCGGCTTCCAGGAGAGGCCATGCCGGTAAGCATAGTAAACGGCCACCCCCACCGCCAGGACCAGCCCGCCATGGAAGACCAGGCCCCCCCGCCACAGGACGAAGACCTCCAGGGGGTGGGAGAGAAAATAAGGGTATTCCAACAGGACATAGAGCAGCCGGGAGCCGACGATGGCGGCGATGATGCTGTAAAAACAGAGATCGTAAAAACGCGCTACCGGCAGCCCCGTGCGCCTGGCCTCCCGGCCCGCCAGATAAATGGCCGACAGGAATGCCAGGGCCAGCATGAACCCATAAGTGAAGATTTTTATTTCGCCGATTTTAAACAGGATTGGATGCATCTTGACTCTTTTCTTCCCTGAAAATCACCCAGACCAGCAACCCGGCCCCCAGACACACCAGGCTGTCGGCCACGTTAAAGGCGGGCCAGTGATACCGGCCCCAGTAAAAATCCAAAAAATCGATGACTTCCCCCAGGCGCAGGCGATCGATGAAGTTCCCCACCGCCCCGGCCATAATCAGGCTATACGCCAGCCCCGCCGGCCACTCACCCTCGGGCAGACGCCACCAGAGATAGCCCACTACCGCCAGGACCAGGCTCGTGGTGCCCAGGAAGAAAGCCTGGGCAAAAACCGGCGAAAGATTGGCCAACAGGCCGAAAGCGGCCCCCCGGTTGTAGGTAATCACCAGATTAAAAAAATCCCTGATGATGGGAACCTGCGCGCCCAGGGGGAGACCATGCACCACCAGCCACTTCGTCCATTGATCCAGGGACACGCCCAGGATGAGGACCAGGAGGAGGACCACAACTTTACGGGACATCTACCCAAACGTTCCTTAAACCCGTGATTTATTAAATTCCCTCTTTATCCCCTCTCCCCCATGGGAGAGGGTCATCTTGAGGGGGTAAAAATTACGCCGTTACCCTTCCAACACCTTCCGGCACCGGGCGCAAACCTGGGGATGCTCAGGGTCTTGACCGACGCTGGGAAATCGGAACCAGCACCGGACGCACTTGTCCCCTTGAGCCCGTTCCACCCGGACTTTCAGCCCCTCGAGTTCCTGGCCCGCCAGCCCGCCGTCCATCTCGGGCACCACCTCCAGGGCCGCCACCTGGGCCAGCGCCTGCAGCGCTTCCACCTGGCCGGACAACTTGTCGTAGAGGGGTCCCGTGGCCGCCAGCCTAACCTGGGCCTCCGGCGCGCTGGCGATGCGTTTGGCTTGCTTGGCTACCTCCAGCCCCCGGTTGATTTCGCCCCGCACCTGTAATAAAAACTCGTACCGGCTCAGCAAAGACTCATCCGGAAAGCCCGGGGGCGGCTCCGGAAAGGCCGCCAGGTGCACGCTCTCCGGGCGGTCCCCCCCGGGCAGATGGCTCCACACCTCCTCCGCAGTAAAGGCCAGGATGGGGGCCATGAGCAGCGTCAGATCCCTTAAGATTTCCCACAGGGTGCTCTGGGCGCTCCGCCGTCCCCGGGAATCGGCCTGGGAAACGTACAGGCGGTCTTTGAGGATGTCCAGGTAGAGGGCGGACATTTCCACCGCGCAAAACTGGTGCAGCCGGTGGAAAGCCAGGTGAAATTCGTGGTCCTCAAAAGCCTTTCGCACCCGGGTGATGAGCTGGGCCAGCCAGGAAAGGGCCAGCCGGTCCAGTTCTTCCCGCTGGGCCACCGGCACCAGGTCTTGGGCCGGATCGAAATCGTAGAGATTCCCCAGCATGAACCGGGCAGTGTTGCGAAACCGCCGGTAGGCATCGGCCAGCTGCTTCAAGATGGCCCCGGAGACCCGGAGATCGTCCCGGTAATCCTCCGCCGACACCCACAACCTGAGAATCTCGGCGCCAAATTCTTTAATAACTTCCTGGGGGGCGATGACGTTGCCCAGGGACTTGGACATCTTGCGCCCGTCGCCGTCCACCACGAACCCATGGGTCAGCACGTTCCGGTACGGGGCCTGGCCCCGGGTGCCCACGCTGGCCAGCAGGCTGCTGTGAAACCAGCCCCGATGCTGATCCGAGCCTTCCAGATACAGGTCGGCGGGGTAGCGAAGCTCCGGATTGGCCTCCAACACCGCGGCCCAGCTCACCCCGGAATCGAACCAGACGTCCAGGATGTCCGTCTCTTTCGCAAAATCTCGGCCGCCGCAACGGGGACAGACGGTGCCGGAAGGGAGCAGCCTGGCCGCCTCCTCGGTGAACCAGAAATCCACCCCCTCTCGCCGGGCCCTAGCGACGATGCCGTCCAGGATTTCCCGGGTGAGGAGCACTTCGCCGCAGCCCCGGCAATGGAAGGCGACAATGGGCACTCCCCAGGCCCGTTGCCGGGAGATGCACCAATCCGGCCGCGCCGCCACCATCTGGTAGATGCGCTCCCGCCCCCACCGGGGAATCCAGGTGACCCGGTCGATGGCCGCGAGGGCCTTCTGGCGGAGCCCGGTTTGCTCCATGGAGATGAACCACTGCTCCGTGGCCCGGAAGATGACGGGCTGCTTGCAGCGCCAGCAGTGGGGATAACTGTGCTCGGTCTCCTCCACTTTCAGCAGCATCCCCCTGGCCCTCAGCAGCTCGATGATGCCGGCGTTGGCCTCCCAAACCCCCTGCCCGGCAAACTCCGGCACCTCGGCGGTAAAGCGGCCGTCATCGTCCACCGGCGAGTAAGGCGGCAAACCATATTTCCGGCCGCTGTCATAGTCTTCCTGGCCATGACCCGGGGCGGTGTGCACCAGACCCGTGCCGGCCGTCAAAGTGACGTAGTCGGCCAGGATCACCAGGGAATCCCGGTCCAGCCAGGGATGGCGGCATTTCAAGCCCTCCAGGGCCCGGCCCGGATACCGGGCCAGCACCCGGCCCGGCAACCCCCAATGTTGCAACAGCCCGGCCGCCAGGTCCGCGGCCACGATAAGCTTTTCGGGACCGACGTCCACCAGGGCGTACTCCAGCTCCGGGTGCACCGCAATGGCCAGGTTGGCCGGCAGGGTCCAGGGGGTGGTGGTCCAGATCACCAGGTAGCTGGGAGATGCTTCCGGGTTTACTATCCCCGGCAAAGGACTCACCAGGGGAAATTTCACATACACGGAAGGGGTCCGGTGGTCTTCGTATTCCACCTCCGCCTCCGCCAGGGCGGTGCGGCAGGTGGGGCACCAGTGGATGGGCTTTTTGCTCCGGTAAATGGCCCCGCCCATAAAAAACCGGCCGTATTCCGTCAGGATGGTCGCCACGTAAGCCGGGTCCATGGTCAGGTAGGGGTGGGCCCAGTCCCCCAGGCCCCCCAGGCGCTCAAACTCCAGGCGCTGGATGTCGATGAATGTTTCGGCATACCGGCGGCAGCGTTCCCGCACCTCCACCTGGGAGAGCTTAAGCCCCTTGGCCTTCAGCTCCTTGTCCACCTGGTGCTCGATGGGGAGCCCATGGCAGTCCCAACCTGGCACGTAGGGGCAGTCGAATCCCGCCATCTGCCGGGACTTGAGGATAATGTCCTTGAGGATCTTGTTCAGGGCGTGGCCCAGATGGATGTGGCCGTTGGCGTAAGGAGGGCCGTCGTGCAGGATAAACCGGGGCCGCCCCCGGCTGGCGGCCCTCAGCCGCCCATAGAGATCCATCTCTGCCCAGCGCTTCAGGACTTCCGGCTCCCGCCGGGGGAGGTCCGCCTTCATGGGGAACGAAGTGCGGGGCAGATTCAGGGTCCCTTTATAATCCATCCAGATCCTCCGCAAATTCCAACCTTATGAATATAACTCCAATCACCCCTCAAAATCAATTAGTTACCGGATTCGGCTTCCACTATCTTGTTCCCTTGCTTAATAATTGTCTGGGCTCATCAGCCGCAGGAGCGCATTCCCGGGTGCGCCCCTACAATAAATATCGCGTCACCGCTCCCCTTGGCCAACTGGCGACTATGACAGCCCCTTGACCCTCCCGGCAAATTTCGATAAGCTTCGGTATGCGACGCACCCTGATCGCCGTTCTCCTGTCCGCCCTGGTATTCCCGGGTCTGGGCCATTTTTACAATCACGACCGCAAAAAGGGCATCATTCTGGTATTGGTGGCCAATCTGCTCCTGGGCCTCGTGGTGCTGGGGGGCCTGGTCATCTTCTCCCAGGAATACCTGTCCATCTATTACCCGGCGCCCCTGTCCCGGGAAATCTTGCCGCCCATGCTGCTGCACACCATCACCCATCCCGTGTTCCTGCTGCTCTTTGGCGGGTTCATGGCGCTGTGGGGTTTTGCGGCCGTGGACGCCGGCCGCCAGGCCCGGTTGCGCCCCAAGGAGGAAGCATGAGCACCGGTGACCTTTTCTGGCTGTTTCTCATCATTGCCGCCTTCTACCCGATGCTGAAACTGAAGTTCATGGAATTTTCCCGGAAGCGCCTGCTGGACAGCATCCAGCAAAAACGCGGCTCCCGGGCCATCCTCCTGGTCCACCGCCAGGAGAGCATGATATTCCTGGGCTTCCCCATCTTCCGGTACATCGATATCAACGACTCCGAGGAGGTCATCCGGGCCATCCACCTGACCGACCCCAACATGCCCCTGGACTTCATCCTCCACACCCCCGGCGGACTGGTGCTGGCTTCCCTGCAAATTGCCCGGGCCCTGAGCAAACACCCCGGTAAGGTTACCGTTTTCGTGCCCCATTATGCCATGTCCGGGGGCACCATGCTGGCCCTGGCCGCGGATGAGATCGTCATGAGCGAGTACGCCGTGCTGGGGCCGGTGGACCCGGTGATCGGCCAATTTCCGGCCGTCTCGCTCCTCAAGGCCGTGGCCAAAAAACCGGTGGCCGACCTGGACGACCGCACTTTGATCCTGGCGGATCAGGCCGAGAAGGCCGTGGCCGAGGTGCGCCAGAGCCTGATCGAGCTGTTGGAAAAACATTTTTCCCCGGAAAAGGCCGAAGAACTGGCCCGGCTCCTCTCCGAAGGCACCTGGACCCACGATTTCCCCATCACCTTCGAGGGCGCCCAGGCCCTGGGGCTGCCGGTGAGCTCAGCCATGCCCGAGGAAATCCTGGAACTGATGCGCCTCTTTCCCCAACCCACCCGCCAGATGCCTTCGGTAGAGTACACCCCCTTCCCCCGGCGCACCCCATCGTCCCGAGGGCAATGAGTCATGAGCCTGATTTGGGGGAGGGTGCCAGGGGCCGGTGGCCCCCCGCCCCTCCCCCAAAACCCTCTCCCCCAACCCCATACATTCGTTTTTTATTAACCTGCTTCGAAAAGTTGAACGTAGGGTGCGTCTTACGCACCATTAAATCTGGCTGGTGGCGGGCGAGGACGCCCGCCCTACGGGATTTTTCATGGTTTACGGGTGGGCCGAAGGTCAGTGAATGACTGGTCTGAAAAGTTCCTCGGCCAGTTATGGAAAATCTGGAACAGCCGCCCCCGGCTGTTAAGGCACAGGCTGGAAAGCCTGTGCCACCGGGAAAGACTGCGGCGGCAGGCGGGGACGCCCGCCCCACGGGCTTTTCATGATTTAAGGGTGGACCAAAAGCCCAAAAACCACGCGGGATATGAGAAATTAAAGGTAGGGGCGACCCGCCGGGTCGCCCGCTCCAGGGAGAATTTGGCATTCCCGGTAGATTTTATATAAAATAAATCACCAAGCCGCTTTTAAGGACCGGCCCCATGCGCCATTACCAGCTAGACGAACTCAGCCGCAGCGATGTCCCTCGCATCCGGGATTATTTGCACCAACACGCCACCGCCTCCCGCCTGGAAGACATCTGGTGGGTGGACCTGCCGGAAGACTTGCTCAGCCCCGAACAATTCGCCCACCAGGACCACCGCCCCTTCCGCTTTGCCGTGGAACTGGGGGAGGATTACCTCCGCTTCGAATTCCTCATCCGCAGCCTCCAGACCATGCGCTGCTCCTGCATCGGTTTCGCCACCCGACAGCAACGGGACTTCATCCTGGCCTTCGCCGACCGCCTGGTGGCAGACCTGGCCCTGCGGACCTGAGGGGTTTCGGGCAGGCAAGGGTTGAGGCAGTCTTAGGAATGGTAAATTCAGCGTATTTGGTTTTATTTAAATGAAAAATAACAGAACTCCAGGGTCTTGGATAATTTTAATCGCAGGAATTTTTTTATTGGCTGATTTATTGTTGGGGCAAACCATGTCTTTTATTGATTATAATTTTACTGTGGTGCTGGGTTTGCAGGAATCAAAAGAGATAGTCGGAGAAATGGGGGTGGCGGTTAATAAAGGGTTCGGCGTGGCCGATACGATCATTTACACTCCTCTTCTCCTGGCCGGCCTGATCGGATTTTGGAAGAGGGAAAGATGGGGCCTATGGGCATTGGGGGGGGCACTGGCCATTACTGCCTATTGGCCCCTGGTTTGTTTATTCTTTCTATTTTTTGCCAAGGGTTCTCCCGGGTTCAATTTCTCAAGTTATTTATCTTATACAATAATCCTGGTCTCAATCACTCTTTATGGCCTATGGGGGCTATGGTATTTATACAAAAATTATGAACTTTTGTTAGACCAGCGAAAATCCAACCCCTAAACCTAACTTTAAAACGAAACCCTGAACCACCGACCATCCTAAATCTGGCTTACCAAGTCCCTGCCCGCCAATGGCGTCGCCAGATCTTTGCGGAAGCGGTGTTATACCAAGTCGAGACCTCTGCGAAAATCTAAGCATTTCAATTACGCAATCAAAATGTAGCGTAGGCGCCCTCGCCTGTGCCTAGATAGCGCATGACACCCGAGGGCGGGTGTCCCACATTTAGATTTTCGCAGAGGATCTCAACCTGATATTACTGCGGCAGGCTCTTGAGCCAGCCCAGCATCTCTTCGCGACTCTCCCAGGGCACGTCCATATGGCCACCCGACACCGTCACCAGGCGGGTGAGGGGGTTGGCCGGCAATCGGCTAAAAATATGGTCCTTGTCCTGGGAGGATAATGGATCCCTGCCCCCGAGCACGACAAGCACCGGAATCTTGGGGCTCAGATGGGCGGCATTGCGGCCGGCGGCCGCCAGACCATCCGGACTGAAGTAGCTGACATAGATCCGGGGCTGGGTGGAGAAGGTATAGACCCCTCTCCCCACGTTTTTATCCAGGAACTCCCGGGTCTCGGCGCCGCGCCCGGTCTTGACCATCTCCTGGGCCGTGGCCAGGCTGTTTCCCAGGTCCCGGTTAAAGGCGGGGAGGTCGGTAACATGGCCCGGAGCCAGCAGGATCAGCCCTGCCACCCCGCCCCGGGTCGCGACGTAAGCCAGGGCGCCCACCGCCCCCATGCTGTGCCCACCCACCACTACCTGGCTGGCCCCTTTTTGCTTCAGGGAGTCCACCGCCCCGGCAATTTCATCCAGGGCGGCCTCAAAAGGTTTGTCCAGATAACGGGAGCGGGACCAGGGCATTTCCGGCGCGGCTACCAGAATCCCTTGCTGTTCCAGGACTTCCGCCAACCCCTGAAAAACCCGGGGCCCCCCCATCTTGCCGTGCAGCAGCACCACTCCCAGCCTGGCCTCGGCCCTTCCCACCGCCAGGCACAGGAGGCCAGCGATCACCGCCGGGAGCAGAAAACGCATGCGTGAAAACCTGCCGGACATAGACGCCTCCTTTAGTAAGGTGACATGGTGTACTTCTGCTCATCTTTGGGAACGTACCATTTGGGGAAGTTGTAATCGATGCCCGCGGGCGCGGGTTTGATGCCCCGGAAGCGTTTGTGGATGGCGGGCAGGGCGTCGGGGACGAACAGGAAGGTATAGGGCTGGTCTTCGGCCAGGATTTCCTGGAACCGGAAGTAGGCCTGCCGGCGTTTTTCCCGGTCAAAGGTGTGGCGGCCCTCCACCAGCAAGGCGTCCACCTCCGGGTTCTGGTAATGGATGAAGTTGAGTTCCCCGGGCTTGGTCTTGGAAGAGTGCCAGATATCGTACTGGTCGGGGTCCAGACCGGTGTTCCAGCCTAAGATCACGGCCTCATACCGCCCCTTGTCGATGAACTCCTTGAGGAAGGCGGCCCATTCGACCGTGCGGATCTTCACCAGGATACCGACTTCCCGGAGGCGGCGCTGAATGATCTCCGCGGTCATGACCCGCAGATCATTACCCTGGTTGGTGAGGATGGTGAATTCGAAGGGACGGCCGTCCTTTTCCAGGATGCCCTCGGCATTAGGCTGCCAACCGGCTTCGGCCAGGAGCGCCCGGGCCCGGTTCGGATCGTAGGGAAATTTGGGGACATCGGGGTTGTAGTACCAGGTACCCGGCTTGTAAGGGCCGGTGGCCTCTTCCCCCAGGCCCAGGAGTACGCCCTCGATGATCTCCTTTTTGTTGATGGCGCAAGTCAGGGCCTGGCGCACCCGGCGGTCGGCAAACCGGGGGTCCTGGAGATTGTAGCCCAGGTAAATGTAGGAAAAGGGTATGTAACGGTACTTGTTGAACATCCGGTTGAACCTGGGGTAATCGGTCTGCCTTTTATATTGCAAGGGCGTAAGGTTGGCCCGGTCGATATTGCCGGCCTTCAGCTCCAAAAACAGGGTGCCCTGGTCCGATTTCACCAGGTAGATGTAACCGTTGAGATAAGGGCGGCCGTCAAAATAGTCCGGGTTGTAAGCCAGGGCGATCTTCTGGCCTGCCCGCCACTCCTGGAATTTAAAAGGCCCGGTGCCCACGGGATGGCGCCCTAGGTCGGAGCGGGTGATATCTTTGCCGTCCAACAAATGCCGGGGAATGATGGACACCCCCCAACTGCCCAGGGCCGGGGCAAAAGGCTGCTCGTAAGTGACCCGGAAGGTGTAATCGTCCAGGACTTCGGCCTTTTTCACCTGGAGGTAGTCCCCGGAATAGGCCGTTGGCGTCTTGGGGTCGATCATGGTCTGGTAAGTGAACATGACGTCCTGGGCGGTGCAGGGGGCGCCGTCGTGCCACTTCACTCCCCGGCGCAGTTTAAAAGTGATGGTCAGGCCGTCCGGCGAGACCTGCCAGGACTCGGCCAGATCTCCCACCAGGTTGAGATTGCCGTCGTATTTCACCAGGCCGTTGTAAACCAGGGAAATGATGCCGAAGGAGGCGGCGTCGTTGGCCAGGGGGGGCAACAGGGTGCTGGCGTCGCCGATGGAGGCGTCGATGAACATATCCCCGTAAGCCGGGCCGGTATCGGGGCCGCCATAAGTGCGCTCTTCCTTCTGGGACTTGCAGCCGGACAGGGCCACCAGGCTCAGGAAAACCAGGGCAAATAAGAGGACCGTCCAGCCCGGATTACTGTTGGCAATAGCCGCTGGCAGAGGACAAGAACCTCCCCTCCCCTGTTGGGAGGGGCTCGGGGAGGGGGGGGTGCCTGTAAACTGGCGCATCTTTCTTAATTTTCACCATCCCCACCCTAACACTCCCGCTTCCAGGGGGGAGGGCATCAGGTGGCTGGGGGCTGGGGATTCTCAAGAATTTCCGGTTTTCCCTTGCCTGGGTCCGGTTTTTCAGTTAAATTATGGTTGTCGGGACGTGGCTCAGCCTGGTAGAGCACAGCGTTCGGGACGCTGGGGTCGGAGGTTCAAATCCTCTCGTCCCGACCATATATCTAAGTAACAAAACCGCCCCTTCACGGGGCGGTTTTTGTTAGATATCGATTTCAAACCCTAATAGATCGCAAATTTCTCTTACTAATTGGATGTTGCTACTTGGTAAATCTAGTTGCGTTCTAGTTTCAGGATCCCTTTGGCATATATTTGCTGACAATTTTCTTAAGTTTTGTTCAACTTTTTTTATATCGGATATTTTTTTAACAATCGGTGTTTTTTCTAATAAGCTATATAAAGGAATAGCAAACGTTTTTGATATCAATAGTGACTCAAGAGACTTGAGCCTATCGGAAGCTTCTAACAATTTTTCATCATCACCGATTCCTGGATTAACTATTCTATGCTTATATTTTAATAAATTATCCCTAATTTCAAAAAAGAATTTTCTTTGTTCTATCCAGCTATCTAAAAAAACTTTCGAGATTACATAAACTAATGTTCCTGTAAATACTGTTAAAAAAGATGTAAATAATATTTTTCCCAAATCTGACATCATTTGCCCATATTCAGTCGTTCCCAAGCTCCCGCTTGGGAACGCAATTTGGCCGCAAAGTTCTGCTTTGCTACGCTTGACACAACAGTGTAGGGTGCGTCTTACGCACCAAAAATTGCGCGTGAGA
>Ga0315281_10009659_pt1 | contig 13369 bp, 11 predicted proteins | sample YL17G07_0_MG_FD_204540 | JGI IMG/M metagenome (GOLD analysis project Ga0315281, IMG submission 204540) | Sediment microbial communities from Yellowstone Lake, YNP, Wyoming, USA - YL17G07_0 | ecosystem: Environmental > Aquatic > Freshwater > Lake > Sediment | place: USA: Wyoming | collected... | reverse complement strand
TTTATAAATGATATTTCGTATCTTCCCGCATACCCCATCAGAATTGTCGTTAGCGATATTCAGTTTTCAAAGAGCTTTTGCGATATAAGCAGTATTTCCTACGAGTTACATCTTCTGCGAACCCTCCGGGGAATTTATGTCCGCTTTAGGTTCGCAGAGTGTATTCAGACGATTAATGGCCCTTCCTGATCAATCGTTTTTTTGGCACCAATATGCTCAACCCTACGCCTCCAGTTAGAACCAAGATAATAGAAGCGCAAACTGTCAACCTCTTGATTGATTTCATCAATGAGTCTTTGCTTTAAGACCGCCCACTGAGCGGGGTCTACAATGCATTCGAAAACGGAAAACTGAACCCGCTGACCATAGTCCTTACAGGCTTTGGCCACACGATTCAAACGACGGGGACCTTTCGGATCTGTTGTGGAAACGTCGTAACTGACCAAAACAAACATCGTCCGCCTCCTTATTTCCAGATAAACGGTGGATAACCATCCATGTCTCCGCGCAAATACCGCGCCATTAGCAGGGCTTGGATGTGAAACAACATTCCGATCATTACCTTCTCATCAAGAAAAGGATGCGTTATCTCTTCCTGCTTTCGCTCCTGATACGTCACGAGAACCGTTTTCCGCGCATCGTCGTTCATGAGGACTGCTCCGGAATCCATCTTTTTGAAGCCCTTATCCTGAACCTGCTGGAGATTGATCAGTGATAGAGTGAGCCGGTCTGCGATATAAGGTCTGAATTCCTCCATTAGATCGAGGGCCAGCCCCGGTCTCCCAGGACGGTCCCGATGGAGAAATCCGACAGCCGGATCTAATCCAACTGACTCTAATGCCGACCGAACATCATGCATCAGAAGCGTGTAGATGAAAGAAAGAAGGCAATTCACGTTGTCTAATGGAGGCCGGCGGTTTCGCTCATCGAAACGAAAGGTCTCTTTCTGTGAAACGATCAGATGGTCGAACACATTGAAGTAGATATGGGCTGAGTCCCCCTCGATCCCACGCAAAACATCCAGGGGTTGATCCTGATCAAATATTTCGAGCTGGTGATTCAACCGCATGACGGCATTGTGTACATCTTGCTCATTTATTTTGCTTGCATGGTCTCGAAGCGCTCGCTGCAAGACGGTACGGCAATTAGTGATCTTTCCGGTGAGAACGAACTTTGCGACCTCTGCCGAGAATTTCAGATCGTCCGCCCGGCGGTATTGCTCCCGACGGAGAAGTACATTCCCCGAAACAGGGCCCTGGACTTTAGCAAGAAATCGGCCGTGTTCCGACAGGAAGCTTATTGCCACGTCATTCTCCGCACAAAAGCCCATCAGATAAGGGCTGCAGGAGACATTACCAAAGCAAACGATGCCAGCGATGGTATGAACCGGCAAACGGAGACGAATCTCCCCGTCCACTTTGACGACAACCGTTTCCCCTTCTTTTGAGAGGTAGGCTCCTTGTGTAGTCACAAAAAGGGTATTGAGGTGCTTTTTCATGGCGAATCAATGGCCCGTTTTATATAATGTTTAACCGAGAATTTCTTCCCGATAGGCTTCGGAATGCATTCCTCGATGAGCGAACATCTTTTACAGCGTTTTTCATAAACTGGCGGCGGTGTTATTCCGGAAGCGATCAGTTTGCGGGCTTGTTCCGCTGCTTCTTCTGTTTCTTTGCGAAGAGCAACGTCAAACGTTACATCGAGACGCCGGCGTGTCCTTCCATAAAAGATGGCTCCATTAGGGACAGAGACCGAAAGCATTTCTTCCAGGCACAATGCCTGGGCGCAGAGCTGGATTAAATCACAGTGGTCGAGCTTTGGCTTCCCCCGCTTGTACTCCACCGGAAAAGGTTGCCAAGTATCTTTGCTGACGCGACGGAACTCCACTACATCCGCCTTGCCGACGAGGCCAAGTTTTAGAGACCGTAGGGGAATCCCATATTCAATACGCACATTCCCCCTGGATTCACGGTCCTGTTCATGAACCTTCTCATGCATAATGCGGCCTTCGGCCGTTAGACCGCTTTCGCTCCATACCTGTTCGATATGAATGAGAGCACACTGCCGGGGGCAGAATGCATAATGCTGCAGGGCCGAAACCATGATAAGTTCGTCTTCTTCGTAGTTCATATCTTTCTTTTTCCGTCTCGCATCTGTGATCGGGCACGATAGAGTTTTTCCGTAAAACCACCCTCTTTCAGGAACTCTTTTTCTAAAGCCCGCAATTGTTGGTCAAGCAGGTAGTTTGTTTGGTGAATTAAACAGATCAGGGTGTTTGCAGCAATTTCAGGCGAGCTTTGCTCGACATAAGTCTTATAAGTCTTATATGACCTATTTTTTTCATGAGCAAGCGCTCTTACTTTTCGAGCTTGTTCATGATCTTTTCCCCAAAGAGGCAGCCCTTGCTGGCGCAGATAATCCTGAAAATCGAGAAGCAACTCCTCAAGGCTCGCTCGCGCCACGCCAATAAGCTTGAGTTCGAATTTCTTGGAGGTGCCTGAGGCCATGCTGCCTTCGGCAATGTTTTGCTTGCCGCTACGCGCCGCCTGCACCATCTGGTCATGGGTGCGGGAGCGGCGATCGATGAAGCGGTCGCAAAATACTGCTGTGGCGTCAAAAACAATCTCCGCCATCTGGTAAGATTGCAGCTCACGATAGCCGCCGTGAGGCGGGATGAGTTGGGAAGGGTCTTTTGGGTCGGTCACGGTCCACTTCCTCGTTTTGTTTGATTATTGCCCAACTTGTACCACTATTTTGATTTCATTTATCGGCTTGCCATCAAGTTGTATCTCGCAATCGGCGAATTGGCGTGCCGGCCCCGTTGTAGTGCGCCTCCACATCACCCGCTCAAAAAGCTCATTAGCAGGCTTATTTCCGAGGGCTGTTTCATGCTTGAATATAACGAGCCTGCGGGTACTCATAAGCCCTCTTGCCGCGGAATGGTCATGGTCAAACATATTGAGCAGGGCATCCCAAAACAGGTTCAAATCATTCTCGGTAAATACCGTTTGAGCAGCAAGGTGAGGAGATATGAAACCGTGAGCACGATACAAACCGTAGGGGACGGTGTATTTTCGACCTTGTATGCCGATCTGCTCCTCTACTGATTTTTCTTCCATTCTGGCAGCACAAACCGTGATGGCGTGTTCGAGAGCAACCACTGGCTCGACTGAACGTCCAAAGGTAAGCTGGATAGGGCCTCTCACTTGACCCGCATTCGGTCCGGTACTTAAGACAGCTCCGAAAGTTCGAATGTCGTAGTAAGTCTTGCACATGTATGTACGCCCCTTATCTATTTCAGAACCTTGCGCCTCCCCCTTTTTTTTTCTCCTTTCTCCATCCTGTTTATCCACTGGAGGCTCACCTAAATCAATTCCAAGGGCTTCATACCCCTCCCTGATCATTTTGTTCAAAATTGCCTTTTCCTTGACAAAAACACGGTAGCCATCCTGCGCTCCTTTAACAATGTCCACGTAATTTCGCACTTTTCGCTTTATGCATACGTCAGTCACTAGACCCATTCCAGTCTCGGCATCAACACGCGGAAGATTTCCGGCGTCGGGATCACCATTAGGGTTTCCGTCCTGTACGTCAAAGAAAAGAACGAAGTCATAGCGTTTTTCAATTGGTTGGCTCATCTTTTACTCCTTTCATAAATTGGTTTTTGTTGATTCATCCTTTTTACTGGAAAAGAAAAACTGCCGTTCATGGTAATATCCGATCGCAAATCGTGCCTGGTCCTCCATCGCCAGATGTGCCGGAAATTCCTGAAGGGCATCGAATATCTCGCACAGTTCTTTCTCAAAATTAACTCGACGCCCAGGGTTTGTAAGTTTGGACAAATGATGGTTCTTGAGCTTGAGCAACTGCGGGAAAACCGTTACAGGACTGCTCGACGCCGCTCCGTAAAAGCGGTCTCGAATGGTTGTGTTGATTTCCATAGCCTCTTCCTGGATTTTTTCAAGTACGGCAAAAAGCCTTCCCAGACGATAACTTGGCGTTGTGTTGGTGCGGTCAAGAGACACGGTTATTTCCTCCTTTCTATATGGTTTATTGAAGTCTACCCTGTTGATATACGCTTTCAAGATCGCAGCGCGGCCACGGGTCACTTCTCGTTTCGCCCGTACTCGCCGTATGCACTGATGTAGAAGGGTAACTGGATACGGTGTTCCTTCAAGAATGCTTTCGACAACCGCCCCGGCAAGATTTGGTGGCACATTGTCCATGCTGCGATCAAGAGCTGTTGCCTTTAATACTTGGGTTAAGGTCAGGTATTTCGGTTCTGGGTCTTTGGGACTCCGCACAATTTCCATATCGTCAAAGTGTTGTTTAATCTTATCTGAAAACTCCTTGATCGTTCCTGTTTTCCAGAATCGTACCGCGATCCTGGCCGCATTAGGCGCCAATCCAAGGACATAAAAACGCTTGCCCTCGTCAGCGGGTATCATGCCTGAATAAGCAGCCTCATAGAGCGCCTTGACGGCTAAAATACCTCGGTCTGGGTCCTCTTTTGGTGGGTCAGCAAAAAACGACGCAAAATCTTTTTCCAGATCATAATAAGCGGGGACACTGCTTGTATCGGACCAAAAAAGTATGGTGTCCTTTCCAACCAGCATGTTGTTTTTTGATTCTTTTGAAAGGAGATGTTTGAGGGCTGTGGTGTAGGCTGCTTCAGACTTGGTAATTATAGGTGCGTTAGTACCCTGTGATTTGCCATACGAGTCGTAGCCTGAATTCTTCTGAAAAGAAACTATTTTTGCATTGCTGCGTGATTTATAGATTGGTGTGGGAGTGTGTTTCCTTGCAATGAGTCCGTACTCTCCGGTTATCAAACATATGCCGTACGTGTCTTCAGCGGGTGCATCATCGTCATCTATTTCTTTTGTCTCTTGTATATTCTGACGTGTAAACTCCACGACATCCTGAGAGTCCGTGATTACTCCAATGCCATCTATTCTGAAAGCGAGGTTGCAACCCTTTCGTTTGGCACATTCTTCCCAGGTTTCATGAAGGAAGACTCTTTCCCATTCTTTCTTCTGATAAAAGCGGGAGACTGCCTGAATAGCGGGTGATTGGGGAAACTGTGTGTGAGCCTGCGCTACCACATCGATAAAAGACCCCATTTGTTTTGAGGCCAATTGTCTTGATCTTTCTTCGGTATCTTTTGGGTATCCAAGCACATAGCCATAGTGATCCCAGAAAATATTGGCAACTGTCCAGGCATTTTTCCCAGTTGTATGCCTGTCTTTAGGGACTAAAAACTGCTTTATTGTTGTTCCTTCCCTTGTGTTTTCCAGGTTGAGAAATAGCCCTTCCTGACTGATGACGATAAGAAACGGTATCTCCTTCTTTTGAAATCCTTCGAGTGGCAAATCTTTCTTTTGATAATATTCATGCAATGCTTGTAGGATCATCGGCGCACCTCATCACTTTCCCAGGTGGGGACCAATATAGAACCCTTGTCCATACGGGCAGGGAAGAAAGCCGCTTGTAAACCATCTGGAGCAGAGAATTCAATATCGTACAACATGAACCCAAGATCGCGTGACTCGTCAATAGGCGGAAATTGAACTGAGGTAGCGACAGGGTCGTCAACCAATCGGAAGTGGCAGCTAAACTCGCGGCAACCCAAGTATGGTTGATTGAAGCATTGCCCTTTTCGTGCGCGGCGTTCGAAAATGGCATTGTATTTGCCCGGATTCTCGTCCTTACGTAATTCCTCAATTTCCCATTCATCGTGAAGATGCCCCGGCACGGGGTTTATCACTTTTGACCTGTTGCTTGGATGAATGAATTCCAGTTCGGCATGTAGACGATATCGAACGTCACGAAGGAAAAGACCTGCGCGTTGCTGCCGCTGATCCTCAATGAAGATGCCGTTTGATCGGTCGCTCATGACTGCACCCACTTCATTGCGCCTGACCGAAATCCACTTTATCGGCGAGAGAACCTCAATTTGTTTCACATGCCATCTTATGGCAGGCTTCCAAAAAATCGCCTCAAAGACCGCACGTGCCGCGGAAGGGGTAATGACATCGTAACTCACCCGCTCAACCTTCATTTCTGGCCGGGTGAAACACGCGTAATCTCCCCATACCTCAAGACAGAACCTTTTGTTGAAGAATGTTTGAGCCAATGTCTACCTCCTTTCTTTAAAAGTTGTTACAGAATAAACATCCCAGGATCCCATGTTGAAACATCAGCCAGCAATCCGAGACCTGGACGGTATAGCCCAGGACTGAACTGGACACTGAATCCGTGTACGTCTTCTATAAGCGACTTTCTTTGTAATTCATTGACAAGTCTTTCGGGAACATTGACGATGAATCGCTGAAGTTTCCTCATGAGCCAGCGTTCCGGTCCTTTTGATCGGAGCAATTCGATCAATTCCTGGCTATCAACATGCTCATTCTTGAACCAGACGATGATGCCCTTTTGCTCAACGTCATCAATGAGATGGAAGGTTTCAGCAAATGTGCGAAACTGGAATTGAAACATCCGGGCATCGGTCACTAAGCGATCATGGAAACGCGGCCGGTCAAAATCATTTACCCGGCTATAAAAAAGCTGAAAGTAGTCATTAAAGAGATCGGGAGAAAGATTCTTTGGATTTCTGGTGCGCAGTATTTCTCGACCGGCATCCTGACCTTTGCGCAAGAGCCCGGCTGGTGCGGGACGGGGCGGCTCGAAGACAACCACTTTCCCAAGACGACCTGAGGGGTTCAGTTTCCCTTCTCGGTTACAGCGCCCTGCTGCCTGGGCTAAAGAATCAAAACCGGCCAGCGCACGATAGACAACAGGAAAATCGATATCTACTCCGGCCTCAACCAATTGGGTACTGACAACGCGGATCGGAGCGCCATCCTTCAATTTTTCCTTGATTTCCGATATGACGTCGCTCCTCTCTTCAGCGCACATGAGACCCGACAGATGAATCGTCCCCAAGGGCATCAGAGAGTGTAATTCACGGCAATCTCGGCGGGAATTGACGATGCAGAGCAATTGCTCGGACTGCTGCAATTCACCGGCTATTTGTTCCCAGGTTGATTTTATGCTTGTGTTGGACGGAATCACGATTTTCACGCGCTCGAAAGTTTCAGCCATCGTCACAGGATCGTCGATGATCTCCGAGACATCGGAAAGGCCTTTGAATTGAACCGGTGGAGAACCGATCGGTCCAGAAAGAGCAGGTTGTGTTGCGGTGCAAAGAACCAAACTGACACCAAAATGCATGACTAAGCCGTGCAATACTGAAAGGATTGGTTTAAGATACTCCGGTGGCAACATCTGCGCTTCATCGAGAATGATTATGCTGTTTACGAGGTTATGGAGCTTACGGCAAGCTGAGGTCCGACTGGCAAAGAGGGATTCAAACAACTGAACGTTGGTTGTAACCACAATAGGCATGTCCCAGTTCTCAGAGGCCAGGCGGTTTTTAAAGGTTTCGCGGTCCGGGTCAAGCTTGCTGTGATGTTCCAGTACGTTTTCCTCGCCGAAAACCTTTTTGTACTCAGCGGCGGTTTGCTCGATGATACTGGTGTAAGGGATTCCAACAATGACTCGGCATTTGTGATGATGCCAGGCATGCTCCAGGGCAAAGGCCATGGCAGATAATGTCTTACCGCTACCGGTAGGGGCGGTAAGAGAGAAAATTCCTGGCGGCAGCCCCCCTTTTTTTCGGCACATCGCGAGAATTGCCTGGCGCTGACGATTAACCGGGCTGTCCTTAGCCTCGGCCTGTTTATTGACCATATATCGGTCAAAAAGGTTTTTGAGTTGGGAAAAATCAACCGAGCCTCCCCGTTGCTTGGCCTTTTCAGGCTCGACAAAACCTTCTGTGTCGAGGAAATCAGCATCAACCAAACAGGAAAAGATCATTCGCAACCAAAGGTGTAGGTGTTCATTGGTCATGGGTTTATTCCCGGGTGGAATAGGCTTTGGCATCAGTTGATTCATGATCTCCGGCGGGATGCGATTCCTGATCCGGTCAAGCAATTCGGTTTCTTGCAGCCGAGTTGAAAGAGCGCCACCAGAACCTATCTCGTGTACCCAATCCGGGAGTCCTGCGTGGTGTCCAGCAATCGAATAGGCTATTATGCGACCGAGGAGCTTAGGCATCCTATCAGCACGCAAAGCCCCACTGGTCGAGTGGTTGACATGGATGACAGCATCGGAGTCATTTGAATCGATCAGTTTTTGCTGGAACTCATCCTGATATTTCCCCAAATCGTGCCAGACCCCCGCCAGATAGGCCCAGTCGCCAGCGTTAAAATCGTTCGCGAATGACCGGGCCATTTTAGCCACTTCTTTCAAATGATCTTCAAGTCGGTGCCAATATTTAGGGGGTTTCCCTTCGAGGGAATGGGCAAAGAATTCGTTTTTCATGGCGTAATACCCAAAACTTCCAAATCAAAGCCTTTTCGTATTTGGCAACAAGATTATTATTTGCATAATGGGGTAAGGAAATCGGGATCAAATTTAAATTATACACGGACCTATTATTGTTAGGATGAGTAGAGTTTATTAAGTTCGTATTGATAAGTCAACGATTATTTTCAATAAGGTAGAGGGCATAGCGCATAGTGTGTGTATCTTTAATAAATCCGTAGAGCATAACGCAAAGGCCATGGAGTATAGAGCAAAGCGTAATTACAAGAGAAGGTATTTTGGCAGGCTAGATAGATAATCTCAATTTGTTTCGGAGGATGCCGATGATGATGCCTCTAAATCCGAGAACGGTGGCCATGAACAGAATGCCCATAATAAAAATCCAACTTTCGGTATAGTTGATAATAATATCCCTCAAAAGAATGATGCAAACGGTGCCCCATACCTCGAGGAGTCTTAGCCTTTCCTGGCGAAGTCGATAAATCCCTTTTCCACATCAGTGCGGATCAACTCAACCCGAACCCGATCGCCGATGTCGAGGCCGTCGAACCCATGCACCAATTTTCCTTCTACAGGCGGCTGAAAAATCCGGACCCAGGTTCCCTTTTCGGAAGCGCCGGTTACGATGGCATCGAACCGCTCTCCAATCCTCGATTCGAGCAGCAGCGCCGCAGCTGACTTTCTCACATGCCTCTCAACCTTGTTCGCTTCATTCTCCATGATGGTACAGTGGTTGGCCAGATCCTTTAGCTCATCGTTGCTGTAAGGGACCGGCTGGCCCGCCATGCCCGCTTTCAAGAGCCGCTGCGTGACAAGGTCTGGGAAGCGTCGGTTAGGGGCGGTGGAATGTGTGTAATCTCTGACCGCAAGCCCGAAGTGGCCTGGCGGTGTCTCTCCGGGGAGGTCGGCCTCATACTCCCCCTTCCCTATCAGCTTGATCACACTCAGAGAAAGATCCGGGAACCTCAGCGGGTCTGCCTTCTTCTGCTTCGTCAGGAACTTATCAAGGGCGACTGCGTCTGGTTCCGGCGGCAGTTGCTCCCCTAACCCAGACGCCAGTTCACAGATGCGCTGCCACCGCTCCGGTTGGCGAAGGACGCGACGGAGCGAAGGAAGACCCCTGGCGGTGAGATAGTTCGCTGTCACTCCATTCGCCGCAACCATCAGGTCCTCTATCAGTTCTTTGGCCCGATTGCCCCGCTCGATTTCGAGATCGGTGAGCCGATCCCCATCGAAGACCGGTATCGCCTCAATGGTTTGGAGGCTGAGAGCACCATGATGCTGCCTCACATTCCTCAATCGCTGAGCAGATCTGTCCTGGATATGGATCTGTTCGTCGAGGCCGGCCACTGCCGCAATCCGTCCCGGCATGGGACCTTCCCCCTCGAGCCACGCCGCAACACTATTGTAGGCCAGCTTCGCTTGGTTGTGGACCATGGCTCGATAGAGGTCTGATCTGAACAGCATCCCTCCCTGATCGATAACCATCTCAATGACGATTGCCAGCCTGTCCTCACCTTCGTTGAGAGACGTGAGATCGGTAGAGAGCTTTTCGGGAAGCATCGAAAAGATCTCGGCTGCAGTGTAGACCGAGGTCGTGTTGTGCCGTGAGTGGTTGTCAATGGCAGATCCTTTTTTAACAGCATCATCGACATCGGCGACTGCCACAAAGATTTTCACTGCTCCATCTGACAATGGCTCTGCAACCGAAATCTGGTCGAGATCCCGGGAGTCGTCGTTGTCGATGGAGGCCCAGAGCAGACCCCGCAGATCGCGGACACCAGAATTGCTTTCAGTGAAGGTTTTTCCGATACTCCCTACTTCTGCAAGCACCTCTGGAGAGAAGTCTGGCAGGAGGCCATGGTCGATCATCGCCTGTCGAGCAATGGCCTTCAGATCATCCCGGTGTTGTCTCCTATTCCGATTCATCTGATTGGACTCGCTTTAAACCAATGCTGACATTGCAATTTGAGAAATGGATGGCTTAGATTGTAAGTCGAAAAAAAGGGACACATCCCATTTTTAGCTTTAATAAGGCAAAATGCCCTCGAGACAAAAATAAGTAAACCCCGTTAGAAATTCCAGCGGGGCATTAAACCCCGCCGGAATTATTCTAAAGTCTAACCCCGCTGCAGAGCAGCGGGGCATTATTTCTAACGGGGTAAACTTTTGTAATATGAACTAGTCCCCAATTTTTAGGATGAACAAAGTTTATTAAGTCCATTTTGAGAAGTCAACGACTATTTTGGCATGGAGCAAGGGGCATGGAGCAAAAGAGAAGATAAGGGAGATGAGGAGATATTTAAAGGATAGATAGGGCGATAGTGAGATGGGGAAACAATTTGACTTTTTTATATATCTGTAGAAAAAAGTCTCGACTTTTTTATACAGATATGAAAAATAGTAACCATGGAAAGAATCGTTGGTAAATATATCTTTGATCCCGAAATCAGCGCTGGGAAGATGATATTTCTAACAGGACCGAGGCAAGTTGGTAAAACTACCTTTGCCAAGAACTGGCTTGCCTTCATGGGTGTTGAAGGTACCTATTTCGATTGGGATGACCCAGCGGTCAGACGTGAGTATAGCAGGAACCCTTTTTATTTTCGGAATATTATCAACGAAAAATATAAAGAGGAACCAGTCCCCATGGTCTTTGATGAAATTCATAAACATAAAAACTGGAAGAATATCCTAAAGGGTGTTTATGATTCAAATAAAGAGAAAGTTAGACTGCTTGTTACAGGGGGTGCACGTCTTGGTCTCTATCGAAAATCAGGAGATTCTCTCGTTGGCCGGTACTTTTCCTTTCAAATGTTCCCCCTTGGACTCCCTGAGATTGTAAATAATTTTATATGGTTACTGAAGGAAGATCGTCCCATTGCCAAGGGTGAATCTCTAGTCAATGAGGCAAGAAAAGTTAATGGTAAAATGGTGAAGGATGGTCTTGATAAACTTCTGACCTTTGGAGGCTTCCCAGAACCTTTTTTAAAAGCTTCGTCAAGGTTTCATCTGAGATGGCAGCAGGAATATAAAACGCTCCTCACCAAAGAAGACGTTCGGGATCTTTCAAGAATTGCCGATATTAAAGGTCTTGAACAACTGATCGATATACTTCCCGTGAAGGTAGGTTCTCCCTTAAGTATCAACTCTCTGAGAGAGGATTTAAATTGTCACCATGGAACTATCGTAAATTGGATCGAAATTTTAAAGGAACTCTACCTGGTATTTACCATTTGACCTTGGCACAGAAATATCATGCGTTCTATTAAGAAAGAAAATAAACTCTTCTTTTTTGATTGGTCCATACTTTCTGACCCAGGAAGACGCTTTGAAAACCTTTTTGCTGTGTGTCTTCACAGAATGGCGACCAGATTTACAGAGATTGGTTTAGGGGTCTTTGAGGTTATGTATATCCGTGATAAAGAGAAAAGGGAGGTCGATTTTGTTGTGATAAAAAATAATCAGCCGATCGCTCTATTTGAAGCGAAGGATGGTGATTCGGAAATCAGTAATTCTGGAAGATATTTCAGTAAAAAATTAGGAATTCCTTTCTACCAGATCGTTCACCGTATTGAAAAAACTGAAGAATATCCTGGAAATTGTTTTAAGATCCCTGCAACAAACTTCCTTATGCTTACTGGATAAGCCCTGAGAAAATGACGTGACCGTGTCCCTGCCTACCGCAGGCAGGCATGTCATGTGTTCGTAAGCCAAGAATAGATTAAAAATAACTCTCGACAAATCATTCCTATTTTCTTATCAATTTTGTTAAGAAATAGGGAATAACTATTTGCTCAGTAAAACTAACATGAAATTTTAATCACCCCCACCCTCCCCCATCAAGAGACTGTGTCGTAATGGTGTGGAGAGGACAGAGAGCCAGCTTCAGAAGCTTTAGAATTGCGATTATTTGAAGTTTATGGGCAACCGTCCTAATGGTTGAAAATAATGTTTGCACGGTAAAGAAGCGTATGATTTTATTCGCTAAAAGGTTCCGCTCTAAAGCTTCCTTAGCCGCCTCTCTGTCCCCTGGCCAACCTTTAGATCGCCGAACGATAGGTTTCGATTTTCTGCCTACTCCCTATTGTGACACAGTCTCCAAGGGGGAGGGGAATAATAGGGCCCCCCCATTCTAAAGAATAAAGATATGAAACAAAGATAAAAAGAGATTACCGAGAGAGAGGTGGGGTAAGCGGGCGTCCTGAATACACTTCATCCTGGGAAATCTTTTTGGCGCCTAATCGCATGGGGATTAGAACGGCTGCCGTACAAAGAACAAGAACAACCGCAAAAGATCCCATCAGCCATATCCACTGGAATGCATTAAGCCCAACCCCACGGATGCCTGTCATAAAGACATTATAGATAGGACCAGCTTCAAGCACGATCACAAGTCCAATAAATCCTATGCATAGGGTCATATAAATTAACCCTCCAAAACTCGTAACCGACTGGACCGGGTTTTCAGACTTAAAATCCGGGTAGATGGCACCCAGCCCTATTCCCATGGCAATGATGCCTGGAACCATAAAGAAGATGGTCAGTATGGAAATGATCATGATGAAAGGGGTGGCATGAAGGAGGATATTCGTCATTATAATCAATATCTCAGAGAGAATAAGAAGAGGGAAAAAATAGACGAAAAACTTGATCCAGAGGAAAGTCCGAATGGAGACCGGCGAAGATTTCACAATCCAGAAGGCATCGCCTTCAAGGCTCACAGCGGGAAAGACAAATCGAGCCGAAACAGCCGCCAAAACAAAAGCCGCCAGCCCCATATTCAAAAAGGAGATGAGATTTTGAAGATATTCCATTTTGATAGCGCTGTCATCCAGAGGCAGGACAGAAAAATTATAGAGGTAAATCACAATCAACGCCACCACCAGGAAGATCTGTGACCACTGGGTCTGGTCCCGGAAAAAAGTCTTGATCTCTTTGACGGCGAAAGCCCTGGTCGGTCCGGAAAGAAATTTTAGAA
>Ga0315281_10009658_pt1 | contig 13370 bp, 15 predicted proteins | sample YL17G07_0_MG_FD_204540 | JGI IMG/M metagenome (GOLD analysis project Ga0315281, IMG submission 204540) | Sediment microbial communities from Yellowstone Lake, YNP, Wyoming, USA - YL17G07_0 | ecosystem: Environmental > Aquatic > Freshwater > Lake > Sediment | place: USA: Wyoming | collected... | reverse complement strand
AAGCACGGATTTTACGATCGCGCGCTTTTCTTTGAGGGTGCGCGCGGGCAGACGAAAGCGGAGCGTGAGCAACCCAACGAAGGCGGCCGTTTCGCTCACAGGGAGGCAATGACCGCCGGCTCCGAAGGTTCGGGAAGCGGCGGAAGTTCGCGTGGGTTGCGGATGCCGAAGTGTTCGAGAAACTTCATGGTGGTGCGGTAGAGGTTCGCGCGGCCGGGCCCGTTCGCCTGGCCTGCGTGTTCAACCAGGCCGCGCTGTTCCAGCATGACAACGAGCTTGTCGCTGTTGACGCCCCTGATGGCTTCGATTCCGGCGCGGGTGCAGGGCTGGCGGTAAGCGATGATGGTGAGCGTTTCGAGGGCGGCGCGGGAGAGGCGCTGGCCCGGGGCGGCGCCCAGGAACTCATCGACGTAGGGCGCGAATTCGGGCGCAGTGACGAGCTGGTAGCGCTGGCCGTCGTCCATGAGACGGAGGCCGCGGGCTTCATAGTCGGCCGCGAGCTGGCCCAGAGCCTTCTTCGCACTGCCTTCGCCAACACCCGCCGCCCGCGCCAGCGCGGCGAGCCCGAGCGGCTCTTCGGCTACGAAGAGGATAGCTTCGAGCACCCAGGGGAGCTCGCCCGAACGTGGCGGCGTAATCTCGCCGGGCGCGGTCATTCGGCGGGTGACACGGGGCCGGCGGACGTACCGGCTGGCGGCGCTGCCGCAGCACTCTCGTAGGCGATGCGAATGTGGGGCCGCCGCACGCGGGTGACACTCACCAGTTCCTTGAAGGTGCGGGCCGTCTCATCGGCCACGGCGGCAGTGACGGAAGCGATGCTGGCGGTGGGGTCGATCGTGACGGTGATATCGGATTCGACGGTCTCGGCGCGCATGCGCACCAGGGTCTCGGCCTTGCGCACGGCGGGCAACTGCTCCAACTGCTCACGGAGGAGTTGCTGGATAGCGTCGTCGGTGACTTCGACAGTGCCCCCGTCGGCCTGGCGGAGGCGCAGCATCCGCGGGGCGCTGGAGGCAGCCCCGGCGCGCTGGAAGGCGAGGAGGAAGGTCAACACCCCCGCGAGCGCGACGGCGGCCATGAGCATAGTGAATGCCCACTTGTCGGCGTTGTTGGTGGTGATGAACGCCTGGAGGTTGAACCTGCCGATAGCAACATCGAGCTTGCGGTCGCCGTTGCACGCCAGCACGGCAAAACCACCGGCAGCAGCCACCAGGAGGGCGCTGTAGAAGGCAAGAAGGGCGCGCCTGAGCACGTTCATACATCACCTTCGGGGGCGAATCCCCGGACCCCGTCATGGTACACCGGGCCCAGTTGGGTGGCAGTTAAGCGGTTGGCCGGTCGGGGCTCGGGCGAGTACACGGGAATGTAGTTGTCGGTGTGGCCGAACGAAGAGATCGTATCGCCGAGGCGACGTGGCGCCTCCCAGAGGACGGGACGGACGGAGCCTTCGAATCGGCGCCGGAAGGCGACCGAGAGGTCATCGGCGAGGGTCATCAGACGCGCGAGGCGATCCTTCTTCACGGGCTCCGCAACCTGGCTCGCCATGGTTGCGGCGGCAGTACGGCTGCGGCGCGAATAGGGGAAGCAATGGACGCGGGCGAAGCCTGCCTCGCGGCAGAGCGCGAGCGTTGCTTCGAAATCGGCGTCCGTTTCGCCGGGGAAGGCAGCGATGACGTCGGTCGTGATCGCTGCATCCGGGACGGCAGCCCGGATCCGAGCGGCTGCTTCGATGAAGTCGCGCGCGGTGTAGCGGCGGTGCATGGCCGAGAGAATGGCGTCGCTCCCGGACTGGAGGGCGAGGTGGAAGTGAGGCATAAGACGCGGGTCCTGCCAGAGGGCCAGCAGCTCGGGCGTGATGTCCTGCGGTTGGAGGGAACTGAAACGGATGCGAGGGACATCGGTAGAGGCGAGCAGACCCGCGATGAGGTGATGCGGGCGGAGCTCGGTGCGCAGGTCGCGGCCCCACGCACCGAGCTGGGTGCCGGTGATCACGACCTCCCGCGCGCCGGCCACGACCGCAGCTTCGACGTCGGCCACGACGACGGCGACCGGGCGGGACTGTTCGCGACCGCGGGTGCGGGGGACGATGCAGAACGCGCAGACATCGTTGCAGCCCTCCTGTGCCTTGATGAACGAGCGCGTGTGGAATGCAGCAGCAGGCACGGGCCGGGCGGGCGCGGCCGTGGAGACACGCTCGGCGAGTGCGGCGACGAGGATGGCCTTGTCCGAATCGCCTGTGCCGCCAACAACGTCCGCACCGAGCGCGAACGCCGCGTCGTTACCGGCGGAGCGCGGATAGCAGCCGGTGACCGCGACAGTCGCATCCGGCGAAAGGCGGCGGGCGGCGCGCACCAGGCGGCGGGACTTCGCATCGGCGACATGAGTGACCGAACAGGTGTTGAGGACGAAGGCGTCGGCTTCGCAGAGCCGGTCGACGACAGCGAAGCCGGCTGCCTGGAGGCGGCGGGCGATCGTTTCGCTATCGGCGAGGTTGAGCTTGCAGCCGAGCGTGACGATGGCGGCGAGGGGGCGGGGCATGGGACTAGCGTCGAACGTCCGGCGTCTAGCGGCCAGTACGCGGATGGGACGGGTATCGGAGTACTGGAGTAACGGATGAAGGATCTTGTGGAGTTCGGGGCGGAAGCGCACATTGATCGCCCGAGTGAAAGGAGACGCAAGATGAACATCGACCCGAACGAAGCGGTGGCAGCGGCGGAAGCCGCGGCGCGGGGCCCCTTCGGTGGGTTCCTCAACGGTCTTGCCGACCGGCTGGGGGTGCGAGCGAACGCGGCGGCTGCCTTTGGCGCACCGGTGGAGCGCGATGGCGTCACGGTTATCCCGGTGGCGAAGGTGCGGTGGGGCTTCGGCGGGGGTGGTGGCGTTGGCCCGGCCGATGACGTGACCGGTGAATCGGAGGGAGAAGGGTCCGGAGGGGGCGGCGGCGTGACCGCTTCGCCCCTGGGGTACATCGAGATCAGCGGCGGGAAGGCGGAGTTCCGGCGCATCCCGGATGTGGCCCGGGTGGTGCCGGTGATTCTTGCCGCCGGGTTCACGACGTGGCTCGTCCTGCGGGGGCTGCGGAAGCTGCTGCGGTAGGGAATCACGGGTTCGCGCGCTGTTTGGTGCGGCGGGCGCGGTATGCTCGACAGGTGGACGAAGCATCACCTGTGGCACGCCTTCGCGAAGGGAGTGCGGTCATCCTCTTCGACCGGGCGGGGCGCGTCCTCTTGCAGCAACGCGACGACGACATCCCGCCGGCCGGCTACGGGCGCTGGGCGATCCCGGGCGGGGGCCGCGAAGGTGACGAGAGTCCACGCGAGACTGCGCTACGCGAGTTCCGGGAAGAGACCGGGGTCCGTTTGGAGCGCCTGCGTTTCTTCCACACCTATGAGCCTGGGAGCGTCGCCTGGCCAACGCCGAGGCGCGTCCACCTGTTCTTCGCGGATGACGAGGTGGATGAGGCCGCAATCGAGGTGAACGAGGGGCTCGCCTTCCGATACTGGTCGCCAGAGGAGGCGGCGGGCCTGCCGATGAACCCTTCAGGACGGGAGCTGCTGACGGGCTTTCTCGCGAGCGACAAGTACGAGGGGACGCTCGCCTTGAAGCAGCCGGACCTTGTGGCCGTGGTGGTGATCGCCCTGGATCGCTGGGGGCGAATCTTGCTGCAGCTCCGCGACGCCGACCTGCCTCCCGAGCATTACCCGGACGCGTGGTCGCTGCCGGGAGGCCTCAAAAAGCCAGCTGAGAGCCCCGACGCGGGGGCGCTGCGCGAGTTCGAGGAGGAGACCGGCCGCCTGCTGGAGGAGTTGCGCCTCTACCGTGTGTTCCGGCGCGACTCGGACCTTGCCGGCACCCGGATAGCGGCCCACCACGTGTACTACTGCGACCCAGACCTCGATGCCGAGCTGCTCGATGTGAACGAGGGCCAGGCGCTCAGTTACTTCGCGCCGGGCGAGCTGCCGGCAATTCCCATGATCCCCGCCATCCGCTCGATCATCGAACAGTTCGTACAGAGCGCCCACTACCGCGGGCTGTTCCATTGAGCGACGGCTGGGTGCTCGTCATCGGGCTTGCCGCGATCGTGGGGCTGGTGTTCATCAACGCCCTCTTCGTCGCGGCGGAGTTCTCCTTCGTCAGCGTGCGGCGGACGCGGGTCGAACAGCTTGCGGCGGCGGGGCACGGACGGGCGCGGCTGCTGCTCGGATCACTCCGTTCGATCGACCGCTCGATCGCCACCACCCAGCTGGGGATAACGATGGCGGGCCTGGCGATGGGCTGGCTGGGAGAGCCGGTGCTCGCTAAGGCGCTCGAACCTTCGCTCTCCCGGGTCCTCTGGTTCGCTCCGGATACCGTGGTGCAGGTGACTACGGTGGCCATTTCGTTCGCGCTGGTGACCGCGGTCGTGATCGTCTTCGCCGAACTCGTGCCGAAGTCCTTGGCGTTGGCCCGGGCTGAGGGGGTGGCACTCTGGCTGGCGCCTCCTCTCGCAATCTTCGGGCGGATCTTCGCGCCGTTCGTTTGGGCACTGAACCGGATGGGTCGCCTGGCCGTGCTCCCGCTCGGCATCCACCCAGGCAACCCCAACGAAGCAACCCTTGATACGGATGAGCTGGAACTGGTGATCGAAGCGAGCGCGCGGGCGGGTCTGCTTTCGACCTCGGAGCTGCTGCTGGCACGGCGGGCGCTGGAGTTCGGGGCGATCCAGGCCGTCCAGATCATGGTGCCTCGCACGGAGGTGGTCGCGATCGACGCGACCGACACGCTGGACGCCGTGCTGACGACGGTGGAGAAGCATCAACACACCCGCTACCCGGTCTTCGAGAACGACCTGGACCACGTGCTGGGGATCATCGATGCGAAGGACCTGCTCGCCCTGTTGCGGAAGGGTGGCAGTGACTGGCGTGGACTGGTGCGCCCGGCGGTCGCGATCCCGGAGGCGGTGAGCGTGGAGGTCGCGGTGGCGGCGATGCGCGCGAAGCAGGTGCAGATCGTCCTCCTCGTGGACGAACACGGGGGCACGAGCGGCATCCTCACAGCCGACGAGGTGCTCTATCGCCTGCTGGGCAAATGGCTCGGCGGCGGTGGGCGGGAGGGCGAACTCGTACGGACGCTTCCCGCCGGCAACCTCCTGCTCAGCGGCCTGGCGTTGATCTCGGACGTTGAGGACACGATCGGAGCAGACCTCACGGACGAGGACTACGACACTGTGGGCGGCTTCGTGATGGCCCGCCTGGGGCGGATCCCGCGTGTCGGCGACCGGGTGGAGCTGGAAGGCTACCAGTTCCGCGTGATGGCGATGGACGGCCGTCGGGTGGACCGCGTGCTGGTGGTGAGGAGACAGGACTGAGGACTGAGGACTGAGGACTGAGGACTGAGGAGAGCTACTCGCCAACGGCTAAGAGCTAAGCGGACAGCGGCCGCAGAAGCCTCGCGCGCAGTACTCGGCGTGGAGGAGGAGCCCGCCCTGGAGGGCGGCGGCGGTAGCGAAGGGCGGGCCACCGGTAGCGAGCCAGCCTTCGAGGCGGTGAAGGCGGCCGTATGTGCCGGGCGAGGGCAGACAACGGAGGGCGGCTTCGGCGGCCTGGGGTTCGAAGAGGCCGGAGGCGAGGGCGACGGGGATGACGGCGTTGACCATGATCTCCACGGCGATGCCCTTGCCGATGCCTGGCGCGGCGGCAGTCTTCCAACCGGCCGACGGAGTTAGTGTTTCGGGCCAGCGGGGTGTGCCGGTGGGCCACCAGCGAGCGAACAGGTTGGCGGCCGCCTCGAGCCGGCGGGCGGGCGACGCCATCGGCCGGAGGCCGGCCCGGCGGAGGGCGAGCGGCGCGGCGGCGTGCCTCAGTTCTGCGGCCAGGGCGAAGCGCCGATCAGGCTGGCCTTCGACACGTTCAAGGAGCGCCGCGAGCGGGAGCTGGCGGGCGAGGCGGGCGAATTCGCCCCGGTTCGCCGGGCCTGCGAGGGTTTCGAGGGTGAGCGCGTAGAGCGCCTGCGGCGCTCCGTCGCGGGCCGCGAGCGGTGCGACGCGAGCAGCCTTCATCCGCAGCCTGCGCAGGCCGAGGCGCTCGAGGGCCGGCGCTCCAGATTCGCCGCGGGCAGCGCGAAGGGCGCAGGGCGGGGTGAAGGGCGGGGGAAAGCCCGCCTTCGTGCCTGGCCGCAGGACGAGGACGGCGATGGCCCGGCCGGAACTGTGGAGGGTCGCAAGGGCGCCGGTATCGTTTTCGCCGACGACGTGCAGGACAACCCGACCGTAGGCAGCGTCCAGGTGATGACGATGGCCGCGCCAGCCGCTCGCTTTGAGGTGGACCTCGACATCGCCGCGAAGAAGGTCGCCGCCGGCTTCCAGGATGGCGTCACGGTAATCGGGGCCTGCACCGCCCCCCGGGATGCCGGGGAAGATGACGCGAAGCGCGCGGCCATCCTCGAGACGAAGCGGGCCCGGCCGGCCGGCCCCCCAGGGGGCAGCAAGAGCAGCTTCGCCGGAGGCGGGCGCGGGGCGCGGGTCAGGCATCGGGCGGACCCGCGTCATAGGGGGTGGCCTCTTCCGCCAGCATGGAGAGGACGACGCCGCTGGCGCCACGGGGCTCATAGCGGCCCGTCTCCCACTCGCTGACCGTTTGCTGGCGGACGCCCAGTCGGCCGGCGAAGACGGCCTGGCTCAGGCCCAAGCGCAGACGAAGGGCGGCCACCTGTTCGGCGGTCCAGCGTTGTTTGCGGTAGGGGAGGCGGTCTTCGCTCATCGATTACCCGTTACCGTGTAGATTGTACTGGAAGCAATGAGCAACGAGCAATGCGCGGGGGAGTCCTTAGTCCTCGTCCCTCCCCGTAGCGGCCGAGGGCGAAATCGCGGAGGCCGCGGAGCGTTGCGCCGCAAAGGTTCAGGCGCCCCTGCGCGGCCCAGGCAGCCATGCGGACGACGCGCGTAGCGAGGACGCTGCCCTGGTAGCGCAGGCGCAACTCCCGGCCGGTAAGCACGGCGAGCAGTTCGAGCGCGTTCCGGGTGGAGCGCGCGCCTTTGCGCGGAGGGCGGCGGCGAAGGCGGTCACGCCTGCAGGGTGAGCCCGGCGCGGCCTTGCCGGTAGCGAACGCCCCCTCGCAGAATGCGCCCAAGCACCGGGGGAGGACGCGCGCGTGAACCGATGGCTGCTCAACCACCTGCCGACCTGGGGGATCATGACCCTCTTCGTGATCGGAGCGATGGTCTTCGCCTATCTGATCTTCCGGGTGGTGCGGCGCTACTTGCCCGACCTGGGCGAGGGGGAACAGAACGAGGTTGCAACGCTCTCAGTCGAGATCATCGGGGCGGTTTACGGGATCATCCTCGGCTTTGTCATCGTCGCCTTGTGGGAAGGCTTCAACCGCGCGGACGAGAACGTATCCGCCGAAGCAACCTCGATGTCTCAGATCGTCCGAAGTGCGCAGATCTTCTCGCCCGAGGCGAAGAAGGACGTGACCGCCGCCGTGGGCGACTACGTTCACGCCGTTACTGACGACGAGTGGGACAAGATGCGTGACGGTAAGACGAGCACTCGCGCCGCAGATGCGATCGCCGGCGTCTATACGGCACTGGAGAAGTACGAGCCCCAAACGGAGACGCAGAAGACGTTCTACAGCGAGGCCGTGACTCGCCTGAACGAGGGCCTCTCGTTCAGGCGGACGCGGCTGGACAGGGTGGACGCGAGCATCCCCGGCGCGCTGCAATTCATGATGTACGCCGGGTTTGTGGCGATCATCGGGTTCATGGCGGTGATGCACAGCACGCGGCGGCGCGGGCAGATGATCATGCTCCTGGGGGTCACGGCGATGATCGCCTTCATCCTCGTGCTGGCGACAACGCTGGACTACCCCTTCTCCGGGGACGTCTCCGTGAGCGATGAGCCGTTCCGTTCGGGCGCGCTGGCGCAGTTCTACCAGGAGTAGCCCGGCCCGCGGCGTGGCCTCGCCTAGCGGATGACGCCGGTCTCGCGGAGCTTCGTGATCTCGGCGGCGGAGTAGCCGTAGTTCGCGAGGACCTCGTCGGTATCGCCGCCGAGGACGGGGCTGGGGCCCTGGACAGCGAGGGGGGTCTCCGACATCTGGAAGGGAGGCCCCACCATTTTCAGGTGTCCGAGGAGAGGGTGATCCATTTCCACGACCAGACCGTTCGCCGCGGTCTGAGGATTGGCGAAGAGCTCCTCCACGAAGTAGAGCGGGCCGGCGGGCACGCCATGCTTTTCGAAGATGTCGCCCCATTCGTCGGTGGTCTTCGTCAGCATCAGGGCTTCGGCATCAGCTACCAGGCGCGGGCCTTCGGTCGCCCAGTTCGCCGGGAACATGTCGAAGGTGCCATCGGCGCGGAAGCGCGGGTCGTTGAGACCGGTGGCGGCGAGCACTTTGACACGCAGCGGCTGGCTCAGCGCCCCTACGGTGATGAAGCCATCGGCGGTCTGGAAGACGCGGTAGTAGATGTTGCCCGCGGCGATCGGGCGGAAACCGGCGTGGACGACCGACTGCTCTTCGAAGCTCTTCTTCTGAAGGCGCGCTTCGTGGAGGGCGTTCAACATCGTGGGGATGGTTTCGCTGTCGAAGGCGTCGATCCACATGAACTGCGAGGTCTGAATGGCGAGGGCGGTGCCCATCAGGGTGCAGTCGATGCGCTGGCCCTTGCCGGTCTTCTCGCGGGCGTAGAGGGCGGCGGAGATGGCGTTGGTCATCTGGATGCCGGTGGCATAGTCGGCGATCGCCGGGTAGATGAAGGTGGGCACGTCGCCGGCCATCTTGGCTTCGCCGGCCATCAGGCCGGTCATCGCCTGGACCACGAGGTCGTAGCCTCCGCGGTGGGAGAGCGGCCCCTGGCGTCCGTAGGCGGTGTTTTCGCAGTAGATGATCTGTGGATTGATCTTGCGCAGGGATTCGTAGTCGATGCCGAGGGCTTCGGCGACGCCGGGCCGGTAGTTGATCACGGCGACATCGGCGTCCTTCGCCATGCGGTAGATCGCTTCGCGCGCTTCGGGGCGGTTCAAATCGATGGCGACGCCCTTCTTCCCGCGGTTGAGGCTGGCGAACGTGCGCGACTCCTTGGGCACGAGTTCGATGAAGACGCGCCAGGGCTCGCCTTCGATCGGCTCGAACTTGGTGACATCGGCGCCCATATCGGCGAGATGCATGCCGCAGAACGGCCCGGCGATGATCTGGGTGAATTCGAGAACCTTGACGCCACTGAGTGGACCGCTGGCCATGACAAACGCCTCCAAACCGGTGATCTCCGCCTGTGGGCGCATTCTAGCGGCGCGCCAGCGATAGCGGAAAACCGCCCTGCGATCGAGAAGAGCAAGGGCACAAACGGCGGAGAAGGAAGGCCCAAACGTCCCTAATTTCTCGGCCACTCGCCCGGTTCCCGTGGGGCGCAAAACAGGAAGGCTTCCTCACAATCCCAAACGGCGGGGGGTGCTTTGAAACAGCACGTCATCCCGGCTGCCTTGCTCTGGGCTGTCCTGACGGCTATCAGCGAAGGAGCCGCCTACTTCGACCGGTTCCCGGTTGTCGGTTCGACTCAGGCGGAAGACTTCGACTGGATCTTCCAGTTCCTCATGTACCTGGGCATCCCGGTGCTAACGTTCGTCATCTCGGTGGTGGCGTACTGTTTCCTGCGCTTCGGGAGCCGCCAGCGGCCGGCCGAGGATGGCCCGCCGATCATGGGGCGAGGCACGGCCCCCCGCGTCTGGATCGCGATCACGGGCAGTCTGACGCTCTTCGTCATGATCTTCCCCGGACTCACCGGCCTGGCCCAACTCCAGGGCGATAGGACCGGGTACGGCTGGGGCGACCCCAACGCCCAGGTAGTTATCAAAGCGACGGGTTTCCGCTGGCAGTGGGCCTTCGATTACCCGGCCTACGGCGTGCAGGTGAACATCGCCAAGGGGAAAGAGCTGGTACTCCCGGTGGATACGAACGTGAAGTTCGAATTGAACTCGACAGACGTGATCCATTCGCTCTGGATCCCGGCGTTCCGCATGCGCATCGACGCGATCCCGGGGCGCCAGACGTTTTTCACGGTGAAGCCGACGATGCTGGGAAGTTCGGAAGAGAACCCCGACTTCCGCATTCAGTGTTCGATGTTGTGCGGCCTCGACCACTCGACCATGAAGTTCCCCGTGCGGGTGGTGCCGCAGGAAGAGTTCTTGAAGTGGATAGAAACCCAGAAAGCGGCGAAGTAGGGGAGGCCTGATGTACGCACTGAAATCGGTAGCCGGGGCCCTGGCGACCGCGCTGATTGGCTTTTACCTCGGGATCGCCGTGGTCTCGCTTTCGCGCGTTGCGACAGGTTTTAGCGCCTGGGGCGATGGCGAACTGGCGGTCACCGTGGGCTACGTGTTCGCGGTCATCGGCTGGGTGATGGGGATCGGGATGTGGGGCGCCTGGGGCCGCGAATGGATCGGACTGCCCACCCATAGCCGCAAGGCGCCCGGCTGGCAGCGCTACTTCACCTTCTCAGGCGACCACAAGGTCATCGGCGTGCAGTACCTGGTGACCTTCGTGATCGTGTTCCTGCTGGCGGGCGCGCTGGCGATGCTCCTCCGCTGGCAACTGACCGACCACAACGGGACGCTCCTGAGTCACAGCCAGTACAACGAAATGATGAGCCTGCACGGCATCCTGATGATCGCCGTGGCGGTGGCGGCGGTGATCGGTGGCCTCGGCAACTACGTCATCCCGCTGATGATCGGCGCGGAAGACATGGCCTTCCCGCGGCTGAACGCCCTCACCTTCTGGCTGAACCCGCCGGTGGCGCTGCTGTTGCTGCTCACCCCGATGATGGGCGGCCTAGAGACGGGCTGGACAGCCTATGCGCCGCTCTCGACGGTGGAGAACGGGTCGGAGCTCCTCTTCGACCTCGCGATCATCACCTTCGGGCTGACATCAATCCTGGGTGGCCTGAACTTCCTCATCACGATCATCTTCATGCGAGCGCCGGGCATGACCTGGGGGCGGCTGCCGATCTTCGTCTGGGCGATGTTCTGCACCGCCTGGATCGCGCTGATGTACACCCAGGGCTTCGCCGTGGCGATGGTCATGGTGCTGTTAGACCGGATCGCGGGGATGAGTTTCTTCTCCGCGGACACCGGCGGCGACCCGCTGCTCTATCAGCACGTCTTCTGGTTTTACTCGCACCCGGCGGTGTACGTGATGGTGCTGCCTGGCTTCGGCATCGCGCTGGAGCTGATCAGCCACTTTTCGCGAAAACCGCTGTTCGCCTACCGCTATGCGGTTGGGGCGTTCCTGGGCATCCTGGGCCTGAGCGGCGTGGTCTGGGCGCACCACATGTTCACGGCGGGCATCCCGAACTACCTGCACGGCCCGTTCCTGGTGGCCACGGAGTTCATCTCCATCCCCACGGGGCTGATCTTCCTCTCGGCGCTCGGCACCATCTGGATGGGCCGGCTCTGGCTGACGACGCCGATGCTGTTCGCGCTCGCGGTCATCTTCAACTTCGCCTGTGGCGGTGTAACGGGCATCTTCCTGGCAGACGTGCCCACAGACATCCACCTCCACGACACCTACTTCGTGGTCGCCCACTTCCACTACACGATCGTGGGCGCAGAGATCTTCGGGTTGTTTGCCGGGATCTACTACTGGTTCCCGAAGATAACGGGGCGGATGTACAACGAACGGCTGGGCAAGCTGCACTTCTGGTGGATGTTCATCGGGTTCAACGTGACCTTCTTTACGATGCACTATCCGGGGATCCAGGGGATGAACCGCCGCATCGCCGAGTACCCCGCGCCGCTGGAGGCGATCAACATCTTCATCAGCCTCGCCGCGTTCGGGCTGGGTGCGAGCTTCTTCATCTTCATCGGGAACCTGCTCTGGGCGTGGTTCCGCGGCCCCGTGGCCGAAGCGAACCCATGGGGCGCGCGTACGCTGGAGTGGCAGACCACCTCTCCGCCTCCCGTTGAAAACTTTGAGACACCACCGGTGGTACACGGTCACCCGTACGACTACGGCGTGCCGGGGTCGGTGCACGGGGTGTTCCCGGGCGCGCTCGGCGCGCACGGCGCGGGAGGGGAGTAGATGAACAAAGCGATGTCGGTCGGCGGCATGGTGGCGCTGATCCTGGCGGTCATAACGGTCGTGGAGTTCGTGTTCGCGCTGAACGTTGGCAGCGACCAGGTGAGGTTCGTTGGGCTGAGCGTGGCCGCTCTCGGGAAGGCTTCGGCGATTGTCTATTACTTCATGCACGTGAACCGCGTTTGGCGGAAGGAGGCGCACTGATGGCGATCGCGGCGCACGCGGCACCCCGACACGACCAGTTGGCGATCAAGCGCGCCGGGCTATGGCTCTTCTTCGCCTCGGAGTGCGTGCTGTTCGGACTCCTCTTGACGGCCCGGTTCTACCTGGAGGGCATCCACCGGGAAGAGCTGGACCAGCTGCTGGGCCTGGGGATCACGAGCATCCTCCTGCTGAGCAGCGTGACCGCCTTCACGGCCGAAACAGCGATGGAACACGATAACCGTGACCTGGCATCGAAGATGTTCCTCGCGACCATCTTTTTGGGGACGGTGTTCGCGGTGGGGGTCGGTTTCGAGTGGGCGACGGCGCACTTCAGCCGGCACGAAGCCTTCGGGACGGTATTCTTCACGATGACTGGCATCCACGCGGCGCACGTAGTGAGCGGCGTGGGCCTCCTTATGCTCGTGTGGATACGGATGAAGCGGGGGCAGTTTTCAAGCAAAGATCACTGGCCGGTCTCGGGGACGGTCATGTACTGGCACTTTGTGGACGTTGTATGGGTTTTCTTCTACCCCGCGCTCTACCTCGCAACGTAGCGCTACCGGGCGCCCGCCAGGCACGCCGCCACCCGCGGCTTGCGTTCTGGGGTGCGTGGATCGGGGGTGGCTTCGCGATCGCATGGGCGTTGAACCTGCTCTGGTGGGCCATGCTCGAACCACTCGCCGACGCAGCGCGCGTAGATGAGCTGGTGATCCCGGAAGGCACGGCGGCCGCCGTAGCAGCGGGCCAGCCGGCGCCGTTCATCCCCGACAAGCTTTCGCTCGGACCATCCGCCGAGCTGCGGGTGCGCAACCTTGACATCACGGACCACACCGTGGGGGGCAAGGTGGTGCCGCCGGGCGGCGTCGCCGTGCTGAAGCCAGATCCCGATTCCAACCAGCTGGCCTGCACGGTCCACCCTTCGGGGTATGTGGGCCTGCGAATAGATCGCCGGCCGGGGATCCAGTCGACGCTCCTGCCCGCGGCGCTGCTCGGGCTACCGTTCGGGATCGCGTTCGGCGTGGTGGCGATGGTGGCCAGGCGAATTTCGATGGACGACGAGCCTGAGCCTGGCCAGCCGAAGGACCGTGACCGCACGTAGCGATGAGAGGCCCGCGAGCGCC
>Ga0315281_10009656_pt1 | contig 13372 bp, 13 predicted proteins | sample YL17G07_0_MG_FD_204540 | JGI IMG/M metagenome (GOLD analysis project Ga0315281, IMG submission 204540) | Sediment microbial communities from Yellowstone Lake, YNP, Wyoming, USA - YL17G07_0 | ecosystem: Environmental > Aquatic > Freshwater > Lake > Sediment | place: USA: Wyoming | collected... | reverse complement strand
CTGTGAGGCGACAGGTTGAAGGTGGCAGCGAGACAATTGAGGGCAAATTGCCTGCGCTGCTGACTGTGGAACTAGAATTGACTACTCCTCGCTATGCCACGCTTCCTGAGTTCGTACGTGCGTTGAGTCAGGATATCAGGGTGTGGGGAGCTAATCAGATTGAAGCTCCGATGGAACGACTGGGGTTGAAAGGCTCTCCTACCTGGGTCAAAGCGATCTTTGTCCCCAAGCCCCGAAGAGGTGGCGTTATTTTTGATGGCACAGGTAGTAGCGAGCAGGTTGTCGATAATTTCCTGGCAGCCTTTTTCGGGAAAGAAGCGGAATTGCTCGGCGAGCTTTTTGATAAGGGCAAAGGGTAAGTATGCCTAAGAACAGCAAGGGCAGAGACGTCTCGGAAATCATTCCCGACAAATGTATTGGATGCCAGCTCTGTGTCGGGGAATGCCCTGTCGGTGCCATAGAGATGCACGATGGCGTGGCAAAGGTTGACCCTGAGGTCTGCATCGGTTGCGGCAAGTGTTTCGATGTCTGCCCGGTAGAAGCTGTCATATTCGAGAAACCCAGGAAGAAAAAGCTTACAGGAATCGGCCAAAAGCCTCGTCCCTTAGAGGAATATCAGGGCGTAGCCGTTTTCATTGAAGTTCGGGAAAGTAAAGGAGCCGAGGTCTCCTGGGAGCTGTTAGGCAAGGCCAGGGAGCTGGCCGGGAAACTGAATACTCAGGTATTCGGATTCCTCTTAGGGAGCGGAGTAGAGCCTTTGGCTAAAGAGGCTGTAACCTATGGCTGTGATATGGTCTATATGGTCGATAACCCCTTGCTTCAGACGTACTTGTCAAGGGTGTACGGCAAAGCGATGGTTAATTTGTGCGAGCAAGCCAAACCTGAGATATTGCTCTTGGGAGCTACTGCGCAGGGAAGAGATTTAGCCAGCGTGGTCGCCACGCAGTTGAAGACGGGGCTGACTGCTGATTGCACGGGCCTGGACATAGACCCGCAGGAGCGCCTGCTGCTGATGACTCGTCCTACCTTTGGCGGCAATATCATGGCTACCATTGTTTGTCGAAGCCATCGGCCTCAGATGAGTACAGTGAGGCCCGGGGTAATGAAGATGCCCAAGAGAGACCTTCAGCGTAAGGGAGAAATTCGCACTCTGGATTTCGAAGCTCCCAGGGAAGCGCTGCCGCGGGTCATTGATTTTGTCCCTATAGCTCTCGAGGTAGATGGGGATATCGGCAGGGCTCCGGTTCTGGTAGTTGCGGGCAAAGGGGCCTGTGACGCAGGAACCATGCCTATGCTTGAAGAACTTGCTAAACTCATGGGAGGGACTATCGGCTGTTCGAGGCCGGTGGTGCAGGCAGGACTCCTTCCCTATACCAGGCAGGTGGGACAAACGGGAAGGACAGTGTCGCCCAAAATTTATATAGGCGTGGCAGTCTCTGGTGCGGTGCAGCACCTAGTAGGCATGCAGGGTTCAGAAAAGATAATCGCTATCAATACCGACCGCCATGCACCTCTGGTTCAAATAGCCGACTACGCCTTGATAGGAGATTATCGAGAGATAGTGCCGAAGTTGATCAAAGGCCTCGAAATAAGAATTCAGACTTTTAAGAGCAAGGGAAACTCGAAGTGAAAGAAGCCTTCGATGTAGCTATAGTGGGCGCGGGCCCTGCCGGTATCTCGGCTGCCTGCATACTGTCGGATGCAGGGATAAGGACTATTGTCTTTGAAAGGGGCGAATACCCTGGCTCCAAAAACATGTCTGGTGGGGTGCTTTACGGTCATGACCTGGCTCAGATATTGCCTGACTACGCAGAACGCAACTGCCCAATAGAGAGGAACATTATTGAATCCAGGATTTGGTATTTATCCAAAGAAAGCGGATACGGCATTGGATACCGAGACAGCATTTTTGCCACTACCAGAAAACACAACGCTTTTACCATCACGAGGTCTAAGTTTGACCGCTGGTACGCGGAGCAGGCTCATAAGAAGGGCGCCTTAATTGTTCCCTCTACAGTGGTTATCGACTTGCTCCGAGATGAAAAAGGTCGTGTCATAGGGGTTGTTACCGGAAGAGAGCAGGGAGAAGTTCAGGCTAAAGTCACACTTCTGGCTGATGGAATCAACTCTCCTTTAGCCGCCCGGACTGGTTTCCGAGTGGAGCCCAAGCCTGAGTTCGTGGCCCTGGCTGTCAAGGAAATCTTGGAACTTCCCAGCGCGACAATTGAACAGCGCTTCGGCGTCTCTGGCGAGGACGGGGTGACCATCGAAGTATTGGGTGAGATTACCGGAGGGATGGATGGTGTAGCAGCCATATATACAAACCGTAACTCTCTCTCCCTTTCCATCGGCGCCAACCTCGCTGATTTCGCAGCCAGCAAAATCAAACCGTATGAGTTGATTGAAGCTTTCAAACAGCATCCCATGGTTGTGCCCTTCATCTCTGGAGCGCACCCTCGGGAGTATATTGCTCACTGGCTCCCCGAGGGTGGATATGATGCCATGCCCTCGGTCTATGGCGATGGCTATCTCATTGCGGGAGACTCGGCGATGCTGTTCAATGCCCTGCATCGTGAAGGGAATAACCTGGCTATGGCGTCTGGGAAGATGGCAGCGGAAAGCATAATTGAGGCACTCAAGCGGGGCGATTATTCCAGGAAGGGCTTGGCCAGGTATGCCGAAAGGCTTGCTGACTCATGCGTTATCAAGGATATGAAGAAGTACCGGAGGTTCGGTAGGTTTCTATATCAGCATAGGGAGCTATTTAACGAGCTCCCGCGAGCTTCATCCTTCGCCGCGAGGGAGATGCTTACGGTAAATGGGGTCAGCAAGAAGGAGAAGCAGAAACTGATAGTGAACGAGTTCCGCAAACAGGTGCCGCTCTGCAAGCTGCTCCGACTTCTCTGGCATGGGTGGAGGGCGATAAGATGAGCATGAAAATAGAGGACAAGCTGTTCCTTGACCGTTTCAAGGTAGCTGAGGAAAGCCATCTCCGCATAGTGGACGGAGAGAAATGTACTAAAGAGTGCCAGGACCAACCCTGCCTCTATTTCTGCCCTGCATATGTCTACCGGCTGGAGGGGGATCACATAAGTGTCAACTACGAAGGCTGCCTGGAGTGCGGCTCCTGCAGGATCGCCTGCCCTCATCTGAACATAGAGTGGCGTTTTCCCAAGGGTGGCTACGGAGTCAGTCACAGATTCGGCTAGGAAGGAGGCGGAAGTGAGGAACACGTCGAAGGAAGATATACGAGAGATAAAAATTGATAAGATCCGCCCCAACTACCGGCTGATATACGAGGAAACGGCGATTCTCGCTCTATGCGATGATATCATATGTAATGGGCTTCAAGAGCCTATTGTGGTGGAGAGGATTGGCAACTGGTTTCGAATCATTGATGGCGAGAGACGCTGGAGAGCCTGCAAGAAACTCGGTCTGCTAAAAGTGAAAGTGAGAATTATTGAGGCTGCCGGAGAATAATAAATCCACTTACATAAGTTTATTCGTATGCCGGAACCTGCGAAGCTACAGTGCGTAAATCTCTTTCCCGAAGGTATGAACCCAGTTTTTCTTTAAGACCTTGATCGCCTCTTCGGTTTCGTTGACGCCCATGATTACTATGGGTTGGCCGCTTTCTCCCCTGCCTAGATAGGGGTAGAGATAAAGGACATTGATATTGGCAGCCTTGAGGGGCTTGAGTATGGCCTGAAGGCCGCCAGGGTGGTCAGGGACCTCTACGGCCATGACATCGGTCTCTTTTACGGAATATGCATGGCTTCTCAAGACATTTAGGCATTTCTCGGGATCATCCACCACAAATCTCACGGTGCTGATGTCTGAAGTGTCAGCCACTGAGATAGCCCTGATATTTATCCCCTCTGCCCCGAGGCATTCGCTAACGGCCAGGAATTTGCCCGGGACATTATCCAGGCTCACCGAAAGCTGTTTTACGCTCATAAGTTTGCTCCCCACTCAGATTAAACCAGGTTGTAACCTGCCATCAAGGCCTTCTCGTTGATAGCGATCAGTTTCTCCTTTTTCTTCAAGGTGTTCTTTAGCTCTTCGACTACGGTGGAGATAGAAACAAGGTTGCTTTTTTTTATAAACGCTCCCAGCATCACCATGTTGGCGGATTTGGGACTGTCCAACTTTTCGGCGATTTCACCTGCGGGAATTTTTACGACATCAATGTCGCCTCTCGAGAGTTCCGCATCCACCAGGGTGGAGTTGACCAAGAGCACCCCCCCCGATTGAATTTGATTCTGAAATCTAACCAGCGACGGTTTGTTCATAGCTACCACGAACTCCGGGGCCGAGGCAACGGGAGAAGCGATCTCCTCATCGGATATGACCACGGTGCAGTTGGCGGTGCCGCCGCGCACCTCCGCGCCGTAGGAGGGGAGGTAGGTCACGTTCTTTCCTTCCATCATCGCTGCCTGGGCTAGATTGAGGCCCATGGAGAGGACGCCCTGTCCTCCGAAACCTGCGAAGACTGTCTTAATCAGCATCTTGCTTTCCAGTTGTATCCTTTATTACCCCTAACGGGTATTCTTTCGTCATCACCTTCTCTATCCACTGCCACGCCTCTATTGGAGTCATTCGCCAGTTGGTAGGGCATGGGGAAAGAATCTCCACCAGAGAGAAGCCGAGGTCGTCTATCTGCGTTTGAAATGCCTTGCGTATTGCCTTTTTCGTTTTTCTAATATTGGCTGGCGAATTCGCCGCGGTGCGCTCGATATAGACAGCGCCCTTGGTCAAGGCCAACATCTCGCTTATCTTTATAGGATAACCCTCGAGTTTTATATCGCGCCCGTAAGGGGTAGTGGTGGTCTTCTGCTCCAGAAGGGTGGTCGGAGCCATCTGGCCGCCGGTCATGCCGTAGACAGCGTTGTTGATGAATATGGCGGTTATCCTTTCGCCTCTATTGGCAGCGTGTATGGTCTCGGCGGTGCCGATGGCAGCGAGGTCGCCGTCGCCCTGATAGGTGAACACTATCGCCTCGGGATATGCTCGCTTGATGCCAGTGGCCACGGCTGCGCCTCTGCCGTGCGCCGATTCTGCCATATCCACATCGAAGTAGTGGTAGGCGAAGACGGAGCACCCCGGCGGAGGTATGCCGATGACCCGTTCCTGGAGGTTCATCTCGTCGATAACCTCGCAGATAAGCCTATGGACGATGGAATGCCCGCACCCGGGACAGTAATGGAAAACTGCCTTTTTCAGTGACTTGGGGCGGGTGTAGATTTTCTCCATTTCCCTATTTCAGACCTTTCTGGTAGTAAAGGCGGGAGATCACTTTGTAGACCTCGCTGGGCGTGGGTATCACACCCCCGGGCCTGCCGTAGAAGGAGACTTCCCCATTGCCTCCCAGCGCCAGTTGCACATCTTCGACCATCTGGCCCATATTCATCTCGAAGACAAGGTATTGTTTTACGCTTTTTGCCAACTCCTGAACCTTCTCCGAGGGGAAGGGCCAAAGCGTAACGGGTCTTAACATACCTACCTTCAGGCCATTCGCTCGGGCGGTCTTGATCGCTCCTTTGGCAATTCTGGCTGCTATCCCGAAGGCAACGACGATCAGCCTAGCGTCTTCAGTCATGAAGGCATCGCAAGTGGTCTCCTGTTTCTTGATCTGCTGGTATCTCCGGAACAGGCTCCAGTTTATCTCCTCAAGCTCTGCCGGCTTGGACGTAAAGGTCTTGATAATCCTGCTGGGTCGCCCCTTTGCGCCTCTCAGAGCGCGGCTTCTAATTGGCAGTTCCTCCGGGGCTTCGTATTTGAATTCTACTGGCTCCATCATCTGTCCCAGCATGCCGTCTCCCAGGATAATCACCGGGATCAGGTACTTATCAGCGAGTTCGAAGGCATGGTGAGTGAAATCCGCCAATTCCTGTACGGATGATGGCGCCAGGACGATAGTGCGGTAGTCGCCGTGGCCTCCGCCGCGGGTAGCCTGGAAATAGTCCGATTGAGCGGCGGAGATGCTGCCTAACCCGGGCCCCCCCCGGGACATATTCACGATGACTGCAGGGAGTTCGCAGGCAGCCAGATATGATATCCCTTCCTGCTTCAGGCTGATCCCGGGGCTGGAAGAAGAGGTCATAGTCCTGGCCCCGGACAGGCTGGCCCCGTACACCATATTGATGGCCGCGATCTCACTCTCTGCTTGAATGAAGGAGCACCCTTTCCTTCGACTCAAGTGCGTAGCCATGTACTCGGTCAATTCGTTCTGAGGAGTAATGGGGTAGCCGAAATAACACTGGCAGCCAGCCCTGATGGCTGCCTCTCCGATGGCGGCGTTGCCTGTCATAAGGACTTTAGCCACGGTAAACCTCTATCGCCACTTCAGGACATACTAAGGCGCAGATAGCGCAGCCGGTGCACTCCTCGTTCTTGCTAAAGGAAGCCGGCGAATAGCCAGCGGCATTCACTTTACTGGATTGGGAGATGGCGTGCTTGGGGCAGAAATGAATACAAATCTCGCAGCCCTTGCAAAGCTCGTGGTCGATCTCGATATAGCCTTTTGTGCTCATCTCAAAGCCTTTTTAGGATATGTTCAATTTTAAGTCCCCAAGGTAGCAGAGTCAAATATCCTAGGCAAAAGCAGCAGTTGGAGAATACCGAGGAGGGCAGGTTTCAAACCCGCCCTCCAAACTTATCCCAAGATTATATAGTCCGATTTTTTCTAGGAGGCAAACTGCCTCACCACATTCGTGGGCCTCAGCCTCCACCTTGAGAAGCCCACGATGGGTTCGGTAAACATGTGTTAAATTCAGAGAAATCCCTTCGCGGATGCTCATCGCCACATTTAGGACACTTCAGTTCCTTAGCGATCTCCCCTATTTTCCTTTGGAGTTCAAATTTGTGTCCGCATTTTTCGCACTCATACTGATAAGTAGGCATTTCTTGTTACCGCCTTTCTGTATAGGATTTTTGCTGTGCCTGATGCTAACTGATTCAACGCCAATTTTCATTGATATCAAGATTTTAGCTTAGGGGGTGACCCTTGTATGTGACTTTTGTCTCGTTTCAAGAAACGAGACAAGCACTCCAGAGTGCCCTAATTGGGTGGAGGCACTGAACGGGCTCAGGTAGAGGAAGGACAATATTTCATGAACGCATTAGCAGGCCTCTCTGTAATGTGGGGAGATAGAATACCGTCTTGGGCCCCAAACGGCTTCTCCGCTTCCCTACAGTATCACGCCCTGTTTTCGCAATCTGTCAATCTTAGTATTGCTATATCCCAGCAATTCCTTTAGCACTATCTCGGTATCATGTTCAAGCTCCGGGCAACCGGAAAGGACCTTGAGTTCGGCCCCACTCATCTTTATCGGGAAGCCGCATAAGTCAATATTTTCATTAAATGGAAGAGTAGAGATTTCTATAGATAGACAGCTTTGCTAGAGGTGTTGTGAGCTGTATGCGGTGGCTAAATAGGTAGGGGACGATTGAGACTCAAGTGTCACAGGATTCAGGGAAGTGGCGACCCCGATGGGTTTCAGGTACCCCAAACTACACAAGAAACTGGATGCTGCGGCTGAGAATCATACCGATAGTTGACAGCAATGTAAGCCGCTACATAGCGTCTATTTTACACAGAGAAGGTCGGAGGTTCGAGACCTCCATCGCCCACCATAGTGAGATAATAACTGGTATAGTTTTGAGGGGGTACGTCAAGTAACGGCATTCTTGAGGCAATCAACCATGGTTGCCGTCTATCCCGGCTGTACCTCTGCCATGGTGGCCGCATGGCGACCGCCAATCATACCGAAGACCATAGCTGGCCCGATCGTCGATCCTGGACCAGGGTAGGTACGCCCCATGACTGAGGCTGTGTTGTTACCTGCCGCGTAAAGACCACGGATGACCGAGCCATCCTTGCGAAGCACACGCGCATGCTCGTCAGTCAGAAGCCCGCCCATTGTGCCCAGATCGCCTGGCCAGATCTTTAAGGCATAGAAAGGCGGTTTTTCGATTGGGCCGAGGTTGGGATTCGGTTTGACGCGCGGGTCGGAGTAGTAGCGATCGTAAGCGCTATCCCCCCGACCGAAGTCCTCATCCCTCCCATTCTTTGCGAACTGGGAGAACCGCTTAGCGGTGGCCACCAGGCCAGCCTCGTCGATGCCCATCTTACGGGCGAGCTCTGGGAGCGAGTTAGCCTTGGTGATAAAGCCTTCCTTATACGCCGACTTCGGAGTAATACGCGGCATCATATTCATCGCAAGTATTATGTAGTATTTGCGATGCCGTGAATCAAGGATGAGATATGCTGGAATCGCTGGCACAACCTTATTGCGTTTATACTGTTGCTGGCCACAGGCAACGTAGGACTGTGACTCGTTCATGAATCGCTGGCCGGAGCTGTCAACTATCATGCTGTACGGCAAGGAGCGCTCGAAGAGTACCGGCATGGGACCGCTTTTGGGCAAGAGTGTCGGCATCCACCAGGCTTCATCCATCATCTCGACGGCGGCTCCGACGGCAATACCGGCCTGGATACCACCCCCTGTATTGCCGGAGGCACCCAATGTCCATTCGGTGGAGATGGGATGTTGCTGGTATTGCTGGCGCATCGCATCATTGTGTTCAAAGCCGCCCGCAGCGAGTATGACACCATGCGTGGCACGGATACGTATGTTCTTGCCTCCCTTTTCGGCTATCACACCAACAACAGCATCACCATCCGTTATCAGGCTCACCAGCGGAGTCTCAAGCCAGACAGGGACGGATCGATCAAGTAAGATCTTAAGCAACTGGCCGATCAACGATCCGCCCATGGAAACGCGTTGCTTGCCAAGCAGTCTCCACAAAATTGTGCGTCTGCCGATAATGTCCACCACAGTGAAGAATCCACTCCAGGTGCGCATCGCAAGGTTGAGCTTGTTGGCTTCATAGTTATGCATTGGCACCGGAACTGCCTGCACCTTGTCTTTCCATTGTTCACCGAGTGAGCGCGGGTCAAACAAATCGCCTTCCACGGAACGACCCTCGGCACAACCGCCGGAACACTCTGGGTAATAGTCAGGGTAGCCGCGCGTATAGATAGCCTTGAATCCCAGACCCTCGAGCCATGTCACAAGCTCAGGGGCGTGCTTGACATAGGCCTCGCGACGTTCTTTAGAACTCGCAGGCCCCTTCTCTGGGATGACCTCATTGAGATAAGTCAGCGCGGCCTCATAGGAGTCATCAACTCCGTCCGCCTTCATATACGGATTGTTCGGGATCCAAAAACCGCCTCCCGACTTGGCAGTGGATCCCCCGACCTTGTCCATACTCTCGAGAACAATCACTTCACACCCGGCATCACGAGCAGCTACCGCCGCCGTCAAGCCTGCAGCCCCCGATCCTACGACAACAACGTTTGTTGTGTGTTCAAATTCCATCTTACAGTTTTACTCTCTCCAGCACTCGCGTGCTGAGAACATAATATCATCTATACATTATCAATCGTGTTTAACCGGCATTTCCTATTTCAACTTGCGATGAGGCGATTCTCATCTGTCATTGCCATTTGTCCGGATTGTAGCCTCGTGCCAGGCGGTTGTCAAACACCCGAATTGACTTATAATTTTTGTTACCGAAAGGGGTATTATTTGCCGTCTAGTAATATTTCGATATCACAACCGGTGCTCTGTTGAACAATTAGAGATTTAGGGTGAAGGAAAGTTCAAAAGTTCCGTCTATTGTACACTTTGGCCCATCATATAAATCTCAAACAGTCGGGCACAAATTGGGCACATGAATTGCGAAGCTCTCTGGCTGACGCCTGGAGGGCTTTTTCACAGTTTTAGTTTGACAGCCTAATTTCAGCTATAAGGAATATATGACACATTGATTTAGACTTCGAACCCACGATCTGTAATATTGAAGCTAAAAAGGCGACCGAAAGGTCGCCTTTACGTTCACCCGACCCCGATGGGATTCGAACCCACGATCTTCTGCGTGACAGGCAGATATGTTAGACCGCTACACCACGGGGCCGCGAAACTATTGTCCGCTTTGCATTGTATCAAGTTGCATTGTATCAAGTCGGCCTTCGTATTGTCAAGCTAATTCAGTCGTTGTTTGACAGAGGTGTGCCATAATGTTAAAATTCCTACTGAAATACAAGGAATTATGCGATGAAATTCTCCAGCAGGGCGCGTTACGGACTGCGTGCTATGATAGCCCTGGCACAGGGCTATCAGAAAGGGCCTATCTCACTGGCTGAGATTGCCAGGTCGGAGGACATCTCTTTAAGTTATCTGGAGCAACTCGTAACTATATTGCGCAGAGCCGGTTTGGTGGGAGGTACTCGTGGAGCACATGGGGGCTATCGATTGACTGCAGACCCCGCATCAATAAGCGCGGGTCAGGTGGTACGGGCTCTGGAGGGCCCTATTGCTCCTGCCGAATGTGTGTCAGAGGGGGTAGGGGCTGGTTATTGCCGGAGAGAAACGATTTGTCCTTCCAAGCCGCTTTGGGAACAGGTTCGCAATAGCATAGCACAGGTGCTTGATACTACGACCCTTGCCGATCTGTGCTCTGCCCGGGAGTCAGAAATCAGTCAAGTGTCTCAGCGGAGGAGGAAAGTTGAAGCATAAATTGATTTACATGGATCATGCAGCCACGACCTCTGTTCATCCCAAAGTTCTGGAGGCAATGCTTCCTTATTTCAGCCAGATTTATGGCAATCCTTCGGGCATCTACTTCATTGCCCAGGGGGCTAGAAAGGCAACCGATGAAGCACGGATGACCGTGGCTGGTGTTTTAGGGTGTAAGCCCGGAGAGATCATATTCACCAGCGGCGGCACTGAGTCTGACAACGCTGCACTCAAAGGAGCGGCGTTTGCCCTGAAGAAAGAGGGCAATCATATCATCACCTCTGCGATCGAGCATCATGCCGTGCTGCATACTTGCCACTATCTGGAGGAGTTCGGCTTCAGAGTAACCTATCTGCCGGTGGATCGCTTCGGACTTGTCAGCGCCGGTGATTTGGAGAAAGCGATTACCGATAAGACCATTCTGGTGAGCATAATGCTGGCTAACAATGAGATCGGCACCATCGAGCCTGTGGCTGAGTTTGCCAGATTGGTTAAAGCCAAAGCTAAACAGAGGAAAATCGTGTTCCATACCGACGCAGTTCAGGGCGCCGGGGCTCTAGACCTCGATGTGAATAAGCTGGGCGTGGATATGCTGAGCTTATCGGCGCACAAGTTCCGCGGGCCCAAGGGGGCAGGTATCCTCTATATAAGGAAGGGAACACCTTTTGTGCCTCAGCAGGCAGGCGGCGCTCAGGAAAATAGCCGCAGGGCGGGTACGGAGAATGTCCCCGGAATTGTGGGCACTGCGTCTGCCCTTAAGATGGCTGCTGATAACAGGGAGTCGAACAGTCAATACTGCCAGAGGTTGCGCGATCACTTGCTGGAGGGCATAATGTCTCGGATTGGAGAAGTCCATCTCAACGGCCATCCTACGCAACGCCTGCCAAACAACCTGAATTTATCTTTCCAGTATGTTGAAGGAGAATCTATCCTGCTGCACCTGGATTTGCTGGGCATAGCTGCCTCAAGCGGCAGCGCCTGTACCACGGGTTCCAACGACCCCTCGCATGTGCTTGTTGCCACACGCCTTCCTGAGGAGTTGGCCCACGGCAGCCTTAGGTTCACGGTTGGAACCGATAATACCCAGGAAGATGTGGATTATGTTCTCTCTGTCCTGCCGGGTATAGTGCAGAAGCTCAGGGAGATGTCACCTCTGACGAGTACAACGGTACAGAATAAGAAAGCCAGTTCATAGCTAACAAGCTAAGGTGAGTACCTCATTGAGCGGGATATTGCGAGTAGGTGGTGAACCGGATAGTATTATGAGGCGTTTGAGGTGGTCTTAGTGATACACAGGCTGAGCATAAAGACGAGGTCCAGGATAGAATTTCAGAACATTACCAGAGCCGTTCAAGAGGTTGTGGACTCCAGCCATATAGAAAGTGGCGTCTGCTATCTATTTGTGCCGCATACCACTGCGGCAGTCATACTGAACGAGCAGGCTGATCCCAGCGTTGTCGAAGACATAGCTGCGCAGCTTGAAGCCATAGCGCCTCAACACGGCGACTACCGCCACTCAGAAGGCAACGCACCCGCTCATATCAAGTCAAGTTTACTTGGCAGTTCCGAAATGGTGCTGGTGGATGATGGTAGACTGGTGCTGGGAACATGGCAGGGTATTTTCTTCTGTGAATTCGATGGCCCCAGGAACCGCAGTCTGCTGGTCAAGATTGTGCCGGACAATCGCTGAGACTTATGGCGATTGGTTTCGGGTCTCTGGATTCGACGAGACGTGGCGGTCCGTCCCTTTGCCCCTTGCTCAAACGAGGCAATTAAGTCATAATATCTAGCTGGTCGCGCAGTCAAATCCTGAGATAAATCCCCTCTCGTATTGCGTGGTAGCTGTGCGTTGATGGTCTGGTAAAGATTGGAGGTTTAGCAAGTGGCTGAACAGGCGCTCTCCGGACTTAAAATTGTGGAGTGCGGCAACTTTATATCGGCAGCCTATTGCACTAAGTTGATGGCTGATCTCGGTGCCGAGGTGATAAAAATAGAGGAGCCTGGCTCGGGAGATGAATCGAGGCGGCATGGACCTTTCCTTAACGATTCGCCTCACCCTGAGAAAAGCGGGCTTTTTTTATATTTGAACACCAATAAGCTAGGCATCACTCTCAATGTCGAAGCAAAGACCGGACAGAAAATCCTGAAGCAGTTGCTCAAACACGCCGATGTCTTTGTGGAAAATAACCCGCCCAAGAAGATGGCTGACCTTGGCCTCGACTATGCCAGTCTGAAGGAGATAAACCCGAGCCTCATCGTCACATCCATCACCCCTTATGGGCAGACGGGTCCTTATAAAGACTATAAAGGTCATTCCCTCAATACCGCTGGCTTAGGTGGGCAGACTATGCGCACCGGGGAGCCCGAGCGCGAGCCCTTAGCCCCACCGCTTTCGCAGAGCAATTATCAGAGCGGCGCTATGGCAGCTACAGCGACTATGGGCGCTATTTTCGCTCGTCGCTCTACGGGTGAGGGACAGCATGTCGATATTTCAGAGGCGGAGGTATGGGCCACCATCCATCTGGGCCACGGCGTGCATCTGGGCGTATTCGAAGGCAGGAAGAGCATCAGGTCGGGGCACCGCACTATCAGCGTCTATCCCTGGTGTATCCTCCCCTGCAAGGATGGCTACATGTGCCTCATCGCCATCCAGGGCTTCCAATGGAAGAGATTCCTTGAAGCTATGGGCACTCCGGAGTGGATGCCCGACCCCAGGTTCAGGGACCGCATTATGGTGGCGCTGGAACATGCAGACGAGATGGATGCGATGGTTGAAGCTTTAATCATAG
>Ga0315281_10009655_pt1 | contig 13373 bp, 13 predicted proteins | sample YL17G07_0_MG_FD_204540 | JGI IMG/M metagenome (GOLD analysis project Ga0315281, IMG submission 204540) | Sediment microbial communities from Yellowstone Lake, YNP, Wyoming, USA - YL17G07_0 | ecosystem: Environmental > Aquatic > Freshwater > Lake > Sediment | place: USA: Wyoming | collected... | reverse complement strand
GCGTTGACCATGTCCTTGGCCCCCTCGACGAACGATCTCCCCAGCTCATCGCCCGTGAGCTTGCCCGCGATCCCGGCGAAGATCCCCATGGCCAGGAAAACGCCGCCGATCTCGAAGATGAACCATTGGTATTTCAGGATGCCGAAGACCATGACGCCGAAGCCCGCGGCGAAGACGACCATGACCCGCTTGTGGGCGGCCGTCAACGCGAGTTTCTCGATCACGGGGCCCCCGACCTGGAGTTTTTTCCGCTTCTCGATGTCCTCTTCGTAGGTCGGGCTCTTCGTCGGGTCCTTGAGGACCCGGCCCGCGTAGCGCATGACCACGGCGATGACGATGGCTGTGCCGCCAGCCCAGACGGCGAGTCTGTAGCCCAGCCCGGAATAAAGGGGAAGGCCGGCGATGCCTTGGGCGATGCCGACCGTGAACGGGTTGAAAAAGGCGCCGGCGAACCCGGCCGCCGCGCCCAGGAACGGCAGGGCGACCCCGACGATGGTGTCATATCCGAGCGACAGGGAGAGCGGCACGAAGATCAGGATGAACGGCATGGTCTCCTCGCACATGCCCCAGATGGCGCCGCCCAGAGAAAATAGGATCATGGTCACGGGGATGAAAAGGACCCGGAGGGCCTTGCTCCGGCCGAACTTCAAGGCCAGGTTGTGGATGACCGTCGTAATGGCCCCCGTTTTCTGGATGACGGAGAACGCGCCGCCGCAGATGAAGACGATGATGATGATGGCCGCGGCGGCGACGAAGCCCCGGGCCGGCGAGACGAAGAGCGCGCCGAGCCCCTGCGGCCGGCTCTCGGCCCGCTCGTAGGACCCGGCCACGGGGATGGTCCGGCCGTCCTTCTCGACACGCTTGTATTGGCCGCCTGGAATGATCCAGGTAGCCGCCGCGGTCAGGACGACCATGATGTAAATGAGGATGAGCGTGTGGGGAAGTTTCAGCTTCTTCGTTTTCATTTCGACGGGCCCTCCGCGCGGCCCGCGACCGGGTCGAAGACGTCACCGGGGAGAAGGAGGTGCAAGGCCAGGCCGTGAGCGCCGAGTTTGTTGGACGAGGCTTTGGTGACGACCGCCTTGCGGGCATCGACAACGTAGACCTGGCTCTCACCGAGGATTTCCCACTTGCCGTCCGTTCGGACCAGGATGGCCGTCGATTCGTCGATGCCGGCCCCGAGGAGTGCCGGGTTCTCCAGGACGAGGCTGATGAGGCGGTTCTGCCGCCGCCGGACCAGAAAATGCTGGTCGATGATGGCGTTCTTGACGAAGCCGAAGCCGCGCACGCGGACGACGTTATCGGCTTCGACCGTCTGCCACAGCTCGTCTTCGTTCTTGGTCCGTTTCTCGTCGCCGGTGATCATGACTTCGCTCATCACGGCCGCGCCGGCGCTCGTGCCACCGATGAGGCAGCCCGCCGCGTAGAGCTCGAGCATGCGGGCGTGGATGGGCGTGTCGAGGAGCGCCGCGGTCAGCAGGGCCTGGTCCCCGCCCGAGAACCAGATGGCGCTCACACCGTCGAGGATCTTGGCGCTGTCGGCTTTCATGGCTTCATCACGGGTGAGCTGGTAATAAACGACGTCCTGGACGCCGTATTTCCGGAACTCGGCGACGAGCTCCGGTCCGACTTCGAGCGGGACGCTGCTGGCCATAGTGAAGACGACGATCCGGCCCGTGCCGAATCCCTTGGCCAGCTCGACGAAGCGCTTCATCAGAGGCTCGTCGCGTTCGCCGCCCCCGACGATGAAGAGATGCCCTTTGGGTCCGGCTTGACCGCCCTGGGAGCAGGCGGTCCCGATGGCTAGGGCAAATATCAGGCCCGCGATGGCCGCATTCCGCATGTCCGCCTCCGCATGAAAGCTGAAAACTAGACCCTTTTCTAACGGAACGGGACTGGAAAGTCAAACACGCCCGGCGGGCGCTTCAGCCGGTTATCGTTTTCCCTCTCCGCTCGAGAAGACGTTCGATCTTCCGCTCCATGTCGCCATAATGCGTGCCCTGCCAGAAGACGCGGTTGCAGCCCGGACAGATGGCGAAGGACGACGCGTGCTCCGAGACGTAGGGCGTGATGAGGTTGCGGGCCCGCTCCCTGGTCAGTGTTTTAAGCGGGAGGTTGCATTCGATACAGCGCGTGTTCGGCCGGACGTCGCCCCAGAGCCCGAGGTCGTCGAGGACCTGGACGACCTGGTCCTCCCAGTCGTCGCTCCGGACGAACAGGCGGTTCGGCCGCTTGGCCGTTCTCTCGATGAGCCCCGTATCCCGGGTCAGGAGGACGCGCCCTTCGCGCCGCGCGATGTCGACGAGGTCCCTGTCCTCCGCCTTGGAGAAATAGAGGACGTCGAAGCCGAGGATCTTCAGCCACTTGGCCAGCCGGCCGAGCATGCAGTCGACGACGAATGTCATGGACCCGCTCCTCAGAGGCCGAGGAACTGTACGGCGAGGCCGGAGACGAAGATCATCAGTCCGGCCAGGGCGTGGGAGTAACGCTCGAGCTTGCCCAGCCGGACGAAGCGCGCCCCCCACGAGGCAGCCGTGATGATGACGAGCATGGTGGCGATGGTCACCAGGCCGAAGGCCGCGGCGACCAGGGCGACGCCGGCCGCGCTGTGGCGGGCCGCGGGGTACATGACCAGGGGAATGAGCGGCTCGCAGGGGCCGAAGACGAAAATGGTGAACAGGACCCAAGGCGTGATGTTGGCCTTCTTCCCTTCGCCGTGGAGGTGGGCGTGCTCGGCTTTCTCATGCGAATGGACGTGCTCATGGACGCCGTGCTCCGGACTGTGCGGGTGCTCGTGGGCCGCTTCGTGGCCGTGCAGGTGGGCATGCGTGTGCGGCTTGCCCTTCCAGGCCCGCCGCATGCCCCAAAGAAAATAGGCCAATCCGAAGCCGATGAGGAGCCAGGCGGCGATCTCGCCCCGGGCCGACTCCACGCCCTCGAGCCGGGCTACGGCGATACCGAGGGCGATGCCGACGAAGCCGAGGACGACCGAGCTCAGGATATGGCCGAGGCCGGCCAGGAAGGAGACGAAGAGCGTCTTGCGGAGCGTCCAGTTGCGGGCCCGGCTGATGACGATGAAGGGGAGGTAGTGATCGGGCCCGATGACGGTGTGGATAAAGCCCAGCGACGCGGCCGTGCCGGCCAGGACCCAGATCTCGCGTTCGATCATCTCGACTCCTTCTCGCGGCACGCGCCCGGCACCGGGGCAAAAAAAATGGTGGACGGTAGGAGACTCGAACTCCCGGCCTCAGCGTTGCGAACGCCGCGCTCTCCCAACTGAGCTAACCGCCCACTCCCTGGCCGACGAGGCCCAAAAGCCATTTCAATTTACCACGTTTCGGCGATTTTTTCTATTCCGGGCCGAAAGGCTGAGGCTCCGCGGACTTACGTCCGCGGGATCCCGCGAAGGGGATTGAAATCCCGCGCCGGCTGGCCTACAATGACCGCGGGGAAACCGACATGGCCAAAGCGCTTCTCGTCCTGCTCCTGATCGCCGGGGCCGCGTTCTTCATCTACAAACAAACCAACCGGACGGACTCCGAGGAAGAGCAGCTGGTCGCTTCCATCCAGGACCGCTACGTCGTCGTCGTCGGTAAGTTCACCAGCGCCTCCGGCCGGGCCGGCTTGATCGGCATGGACACGACCTACGACTCGGAGACCGCCGTGACCCAGGTCCTCAAGCTCCGGGCCGAACTGGCCAAGCTGCGCGAGACGCTGACCGAGGAGAGGGCCATCGGCAAGGCCGACGCACTCGCGGAAAAGATCGAATATTTCTGCAAGAAAAACGACATCATCCGGCCTTGACAGCTCAATTCCTCGGAAAACCCGTCCGTGCCGGGCGGCTGGTCCGTCGTTTGGAAAATGCGCGCGTTGAGGCCGTCGTCGAGAGAGCAGCGCACGGATACATCCTCAAGGGCACGGTTTCTGGCCGGCCCGGCCGCCTGGAGATCTACCGCGCCCCCGCCCCGCCCATCTATCTACTCAACAACTGGCAGTCCTGGGGCCCGATGGAGCGCGTCACCCCATCGACCCGATTCCCTGAGCTCGAGGCCATTGTCCGAGACTACAGCCCGTATCTTTTCTCGCCACTTCCCGACATTCTTTTGCGCGGCCCGGTGAGCGACTATTTCGCCGCCTGGGAGGGCACGGTCGCCGGGTTCCTGACCTCCCGTATCGGCCACCCGTTCTTCACCGTCGAGGGCGGAGACATCGTCGGCTGGGTCGATTATTTCGACGCCGAATTCGACGCGCCGGTCCCGCTCGAACCCCTGGCCGTCCTTTCGGGCGGCCCGGTTGAAGGGCTCCTCGACGTCTACGGCGCGCTCGTCAAGCGGGCCAATCGCGTCCGCATCAATTCCTGGAACCCCGTCGGCTGGTGCAGCTGGTATCACTATTTCGGGAAGCTCGCCTGGGACGACGTCCTCGAGAACCTCGATATCGCGGCCCGCGACCGGAAATCCTTCCCCTTCGACGTCTTCCAGGTCGACGACGGCTACGAAACCGAAATCGGCGACTGGATGTCGTCTAAGCCGGGCTATCCGGACCTCGGCGGCCTGGCCCGGGCCATCGCCAGGAAGAAATTCAAAGCCGGGATCTGGACGGCGCCGTTCAGCGCGGCCGCGACTTCGGAGCTATTCGCTAAGCACCCGGACTGGATGGTCCAGGAGGACGGCCGGCCCAAGCTCTGTTACCAGGGCTGGGGAAAACCGATCTACGCCCTCGACACAACCCATCCAGAAGCGAAGGCCTGGCTTCACGAAATGGTCACGGGCCTCAGAAAAGCCGGGTTCTCATACCTCAAGATCGACTTTCTCTTCGCCGCGGCCATGCCCGGGACGAGACGAAAGCGCGTCACACCCGTGGAGGCTTACCGGGAGGGCCTGGGCGTCGTCCGCCGGGCGGCGGGAAGAGATTTCGTCCTCGCCTGCGGCGCTCCCCTTCTGCCTTCGGCCGGGCTCGTGGACGGCATGCGCGTCGGCGAGGACACGGCGCCGTTTTGGAAAACCAAGCCTTCCGGATTCCTGGGTCCGAACGCCTACTTCGCCCTCAAGAACGCCCTGCTCCGCCAGTTCATGCACCGAAAGTTCTGGCTCAACGACCCGGACTGCCTGCTCCTTCGCGACAAGGAAACGGAACTCACGCGAAACGAGCGGGAACTCTATGCCCTGGCGGCGGGAGCGCTCGACAATATGGTTATCGAGAGCGACAAGCTGTCGCTGCTCGGTCCCGAGGAGAAGAGCCTTTTCCTGCGCGCCCTCGCCCTCAGGGGCGGCAGGAGCCGGGTTTCAGGGCTGCTCGGGGAGGACGCTTATGTCATTCACTCCCAAGGCGGTCCATCGGGTGACGTGCGCCTCGGCGTCAATCTGTCCGACAGGGAAGCCGTCATCGGGGGGATTTCCGTGGCCCCCCGGTCCGGGGCGCTCCTCGAATAAAGAACCCCCTTTGGCTCATTTTCTCACCTTGATGGCATCCTTGGCCACGCCTTGATGTTCCCGCGAATGTAAAAATAACTCAGCCATTTTCAAAGTCAATAGAGTTTGGCCGGGTGTCCTATTATGTCAGTCTTTGTCACATCCCGGGGCGGGGCGGACACGCTCGGCGGGGTCCTTCAGAGGAGGATGACTTCGCGCTTGCCGCGGACGACTTCACCGATGATCCAGGCTTTTTGGCCCCGTTCGGCGAAAAGGGCGACCGCCCGGTCGGCGTCCCGAGCCGAGACGGCCAAGGCCATGCCGACGCCCATGTTCAGGGTCCGGAACATCTCCCGTTCGTCGACGTTCCCAGCCCGCTGGATCTTGCGGAAAATGGGCGGGATGGGCCAGGATCCCTTTTCGACCCGGACGCCATAGCCCTCGGGAATGACCCGGGGGATGTTGTCGTAAAAGCCGCCCCCGGTGATATGAGCCATGGACTTGATGCGAACCTTCTTGAGGACCTCGAGGATGGTCGTGCAGTAGATCCTCGTCGGCCGAAGAAGCTCCCGCCAGAGGCCCGCCTTGATCTCCTTTTCCGAAAAAACCTTACGGGCTAGGGAATAGCCATTGCTGTGGAGGCCGCTCGAGGCCAGCCCGATAACGGCGTCCCCGGCCCGGCAGGCGCGGCCGTCGATGATCTTCGACTCGTCGACGAGGCCGACGCAGAAGCCGGCCAGGTCCCACTTCCCGGGACCGTAAAGGCCGGGGAGCTCGGCCGTCTCGCCTCCGACCAGAGCGCAGCGGGCCTCGCGGCAGCCCCGGGCGACGCCCCGGACGACGTCGACGAGCATGCGCGGTTCGACCTTGCCGACGGCGATATAGTCCAGGAAGAAGAGCGGCTCGGCGCCGAGGACGACCACGTCGTCGACGGACATGGCCACCAGGTCGACGCCCACCGTATCGTATTTGCCCACCATGGCAGCGACGAGGAGCTTGGTGCCGACGCCGTCGGTCGAGGAGACGAGGACGGGCCTTTTCATCCCGGCCAGGCGGGGTCGGAAAAGGCCGCTGAAGCCGCCGATCGTCCCCAGGACCTCGGGGCGGCCGGTCGTCCGGACGAGCGGCTTGATCATCCGGATGAAGCGGTCAGCTACGTCGATGTCGACGCCGGCTTTCTTGTAGGTCACTCGGGCCATGAGCGCTCTCCTGGGGAAAAATCACCTTTCTTATAGCACCCGCTTCCCTGCCAAGTCAAACCAGTGTAACCTTTTCCCCGAAGGGCGGTATTTACCCATGAACGCCGAAAATCCTGAGCGAGAGAAGACCGAACGCATGTCACCGACGGACAACGAACTGATGGAAAGCGTCAGGGACGGCCGGGTCGAGAAGCTGGCCGTCCTCTTCGAAAGATACCAGACGATGCTTTACAACTTTTTCCTCCGCCTGACGGGAAACAGGGCCGCGAGCGAAGACCTCGTCCAGGACGTTTTCATGCGGGTCCTGAAATACCGGACCGGCTACATGGGCGACAGCCGGTTCAATGTCTGGTTCTTCCAGATCGCCCGCAACGCCCACATCGACTATCTGAGGAAGCGGAAGGGCACGCTCCCCCTCGACGAGCAGTACGTCGAAACGCCGAGCCACGAGCCCCTGCCCGAGGCGGCCTATGAGGCCGACCGGGAAGCCGAGCTCGTACGCCGGGCCCTCGACCGCCTGCCCGTCCAAAAGCGGGAGCTCCTCGTCCTCTTCCGCTTCCAGAACCTCAAGCTTCGGGAGATCGCCGAGCTCCTGGGATGCCAGGTGGGCACGGTCAAAGCCCAGGTCCACCGGGCCCTCAAGGACCTCAGCCGCATCTATTTGGACCTTCAGAAAGGGAACGTGTCATGAACTGCGAAAGAACACAGGAAAAGTTCGCCGACTACCTGACGGGAGACCTCGACGAGGCGGGCCGCACGGACGTCCAGAGGCACATCCTCGCCTGCGCGGCTTGCCGCGAGGACATCGAGAGCCTAACCGTCGTTTGGGCCAAGCTCGGCGTCCTGCCCGAGGAACAGCCCGGGGGCGGGCTCCGCCACCGTTTCTACGCCATGCTCGAAGAGTATAAGGACGGGCTCGGAGCGCAGGAGAAGACGGCCCGGCCGGCCGGGGGGTTGGCCGGCTGGCAGGATTGGTTCACGTTCCGGCGACCCGCCTTCGCCGCCTCGTTCTCGGCCTTCCTTCTTTTCGTCGGCCTCGGCGCCGGCTGGCTCCTGAACGGCGGCGGCGCGGGAGGCGGACGCCTCACCACGCTGTCGCGCGAGGTCCAGGACATGCGCCAGCAGGTCGGGCTTTCGCTCCTGAGCCAGCCCTCGGCCACGGACAGGATCCAGGGCATCGGCTACAGCGCCGCCGTCGAAAACCCGAATGACAAGACCCTGGCCGCCCTGTTCAACGCTCTCGACAACGACCCCAACCCCAACGTACGGCTCGCGGCCGTCGACGCCCTCTATCTCTTCCGGACGAAGCCCGGCGTCAAGGAAAGCCTCGTCCGATCGCTCGCCATCCAGAACTATCCGCTCGTTCAGGTCGCCCTCATCGATTTCCTGGTCGAAGTGCGGGAGGCCCGGGCCGCCGAGGCCCTCAAGCTCCTCATCGAGAAGAACGAGCTCACCCCTGAAGTCAAGAAACGGGCCGAACAGGGCCTGAAACAGATCGTCTAAATCATCATGGAGGACAATATGAGAAAAAGAATCGCGAACATCGTGGTCCTGGCGATCCTCGTCGCCGGGACGTGCGGCTGGGCCCTGGCCCAGACCAAGGAAGAGCCCCCGGACCGGGCCGTCGTTCCGCTCAGCAACCCGGCCAAGCCGGCCAAGGTCGAAGTCACCGTGATGCGGGGCAGCATCACGGTCAAGGCCTACGACGGAAAGGAGATCATCGTCGAAGCCCGGGTCCGGGAGAAGGCCCTCTCGGACGTGACCATGTATTACTCGGATCGCTACGCTCCCCCCGCGCCACCCGCGGCTCCGGTCCCCCCCGGCAAGCCGACCCCCGTGCCCGCCCCCGCGCCCAAGGCCGGGGAGGCAGACGTGCGGAAGCACACCGAGGACGAGCTCGTCGCGCGCGAGCTGGCCGGACAGGAGAGGCTGGCCAAGAGGATCGAGCGCGAGTACGTCCACGCCTCTAGGGCCTATGCGGATGCCTACCTGGAAGATAAGAAGGCCCAGGAGGAGAAGCAGAAGAAGATCGCCGGGATGAAGCAGCTGTCCGGGTCGTCCTCGGGCCTCGGGGTCGAGGAAGAGAACAACGTCGTCCAGATCAGCACCCAGTCCTGGAAAGCCGCGACCGACCTCGTCATCCAGGTGCCCCGCGCGACCTCCCTCGAGATCCGGTCGTCCATGGACGGCGCCGTCATCGTCGAGGGCGTCAACGGCGAGATCGACATCAACAACATCAACGGCCCGGTGACCGTGACCAATATCGCGGGCAACACGCTCGTCCACACGGTCAACGGCGACATCACCGTCGTCCTGTCCCGGGTCACGGCCGACAAGCCGCTGTCCTTCAGCACCATGAATGGCGACATCGACGTCACGCTCCCGCCCGACGTCAAGGCCAACCTCAAGATGAAGTCCGAGCAGGGCGAGATCTACAGCGACTTCGACATCAACATGACCCGGCAGCCGGCCAAGTCCGAAGCGGCCGAGAAGACCGAGCAGGGCAAGTTCCGCATCACTTTCGACAAGTCGCTCTACGGCATCGTCAACGGCGGCGGCCAGGAGATCGGGTTCAACACGTTCAGCGGCGACATCTACATCCGCAAGAAGAAATAAAGGCTGTCGGGTCGCCGAGAAACCTCAGGGCGCTCCCGGGCTGGGTCCCGGGGCGCCCTTTTTTTCGGGCGAGTCCCGATTGACAGGAGTGGCGGGGCCGGTATATTTTTAGTCTGCACCGACATCGCCCGTCAGGGAGGAGAAAGAAACATGGCCGCAAAAAACCGCCGTCTGGCATTCGTCGCGATCCTCATTTCACTCTTCATGATCTTCTTCGTCGTCAACCTCCGCCAGCGGCAGGCCGTCGAGCCCGCCGACCTCGTCCTCATCAACGGCAAGATCGTAACCGTGGACGCCGCCGTCCCCGGGGCCTCCTGGATCGCCGTCCGCGGCGGCCGTATCGCCGCCCTCGGCGCCAACCCGAAGGACTACAAGCGTCACGTCGGCGACGGAACCGAGATCATCGACCTCGGCGGCGCGCTGACCATCCCGGGGATCATCGAGAGCCATGGCCATTTCACGGGCCTCGGCTCCTCCAAGATGATCCTCGACCTGACCAAGGCCCGCTCCTGGGACGACATCGTGGCCCTGGTCGCCGCGGCCGCAGCCGCGGCCAAGCCCGGCGACTGGATCGTCGGCCGCGGCTGGCACCAGGACAAGTGGGACCGCGTGCCCGAGCCCAACGTCAACGGCTTGCCCCTTCACGGCGCCCTCAGTAAAGCGACCCCGAACAACCCGGTCCTCCTGACCCATGCCAGCGGCCATTCGTCGCTTGCCAATGCCAAGGCCATGGAACTTTCCAAGATCACGAGCACGACGACCAATCCCGCCGGGGGCGAGATCATCCGCGACGCCAAGGGGAACGCCATCGGCGCTTTCCTCGAAACGGCCCAGGGTCTCGTCCGCTACCAGGCCGGGCATTACACCTCCGAGGAGGCCCAGGCCCGCGAGCGCAAGGAAATCGAGCTCGCCTCCCAGGAGTGCCTTGTCCACGGCGTCACGACCTTCCACGACGCCGGCGCATCCTTCGGCACGATCGACCTCTACAAAAAGATGGCAGAAGAAGGGGCCCTGCCGATCCGCCTTTACGTCATGCTCAGCGTCGGCAACAGGGCCCTGGCCGAACACGGCGCATCCTACCGGATGATCGGCGCCGTCGACAATCATCTGACGGTGCGGGCCATCAAGCGCCTCATCGATGGCGCGCTCGGCGCCCATGGCGCCTGGCTCCTCGAACCCTACGCCGACCTTCCGACATCGACCGGCCTCAACACGGAGTCGATCGAGGAAATGAAGGAAACGGCGAAGTACGCCATCGCAAACGGCTTCCAGCTCGCGACCCACGCCATCGGCGACCGGGGGAATCGCGAGACGCTCGACATCTACGAGGAAGCGCTCAAGGCCCATCCCGAGAAGACCGACACGCGCTGGCGCGTCGAGCACGCCCAGCATCTCAGCCTCGACGACATCCCGCGCTTCGGCAAGCTCGGCGTCATCCCGGCCATGCAGGCCATCCACTGCACCTCCGACGCACCGTGGGTTTATAAGCGCCTCGGAGAGAAGCGGGCTGGAGAAGGCGCCTACGTCTGGCGGAAGCTCATGGACACGGGCGCGGTCATCCCCAACGGGACCGACGTCCCGGTCGAACCCATCGACCCGATGTCCTGTTTCTACGCCGCGGTGACCCGCAAGCTCAAGGACGGGACGACGTTCTTCCCCGACCAGAGAATGACCCGCGAGGAGGCCCTCCGCTCCTACACCATAAACGGCGCCTACGCCGGTTTCGAAGAGGCGATCAAGGGCTCTCTCACCGTGGGGAAGCTGGCCGACATCACCGTGCTCGACCGCGACATCCTGACCTGTCCCGAGGACGACATCCCGGCCGCCAGGGTGCTTTACACGATCGTCGGAGGCAAAGTCCTCTACCGGCGTTGACGCCGGAAAAAAGGGAGTTCGACCATGCGACGCCACAATCTCATTCTCTCCATGATTCTCGTTCTGGCTCTACTGGCACCGGCCCTTGTCATGGACCTCTCGGCCGCCGGCCAGGCAGAGGCAGGGAACCCCGCGAAGAAAGTTTCCCGTTGGGAGTCTAACCTCTCTGCGGGCGCGGTCCTCCAGGAGCAAATCGGCATCGTCAAGTCTTTTTGGTGGTACGCGCTGCCGAAGATCTTCGCCCTGGGCTTGAGCTTCGATTTCGTCGGCGCGACTCTGCCGATCTCGCTCAACGTTTCTTTGAACCTGCCTCTGCCGGTCGTCGTCCCCTTCGTCTGCGCCGGAGCAGGAACTTCCGTCTCCCGCGGCGGGATCACCAACTACGGGGGCGGGCTCAAGTTCCGTATCTGGCCCAAGATCGGGATCCTCGTCGAATACCGGAAATATTCCCGCAAGCCGGACCCGCTCGTCGATCCTCCGGGCGCGACAAGAGTCAAACGCGACTACATCGGCGCCGGCATCGCCTACATTTACTGACGCCGAACGGCCCAGGAAAGAAAAAAAGCCCTTGACAGCGATCCCTTTTATCGTATAATTACGATATACGATTTAAAGGAGCGACGCCGATGCGAGCCAAGACGGAAGGATTCAAACCCGCCCTCGTCCGAACGGCGGGCCTGGCCAAGGCCCTGAGCCATCCGGTCCGCATCCGCATCCTCGAGATCCTGGCCGCCCGGCGGGCCTGCATCTGCGGCTGTCTGGTCGGCCTCCTTCCCCTGGCCCAATCGACGGTTTCCCGTCATCTCCGGGAGCTCCGGGACGCCGGACTCATCCGGGGGGAGATCGACGGGCCCCGCACCTGTTATTGCCTCGACCCGAAGGCCGTGGCCGAGGCCGGGGTGGCTTTCAGGGAGACCTTCCGCCGGATCGGCGGATTGCCAACGGAAGACGCCGGCAGTCCAAGGCGCCCCGCCGCGGCGCGCAAATCCTCCCGGAGGACGAGCGTCCAGCCTTGAAAGAGCGCCGGATAAATCCAACAAAATAAAAGGGAGAAGCCATGAAACACAACAAGGAAAAAGAAAGCGAACGCCTCAAGGAACTCGTCCGCGAGAAATACGCCCAGATCGCCCGGGAGGCGCCCAAACCCGGAAGCTCCCCCGCCGTCAGGGCCTCTTCCCCATGCTGCAGCCCGGCCGCAAGCCCCTGCTGCTGCGCTCCCGCGGCCGAGCCGTCCGTCTCGACGTACTACAGCGAAGACATCGCCGGCATCAAGGAGGCCTACGAGAAGCTCGACGGCCACATGGACGAGGCCGACCTCGGCCTCGGCTGCGGCCTGCCGACTGAACACGCCGGCCTCGCCCCCGGCCAGACCGTCGTCGACCTCGGCTCGGGCGCCGGGAACGACGTCTTCATCGCTCGCTCAGTCGTCGGCGAGACGGGCCGGGTCATCGGGATCGATATGACGCCCGAGATGATCGACAAGGCCCGCGCGAACGCCGAACGCCGCGGTTTTAAGAACGTCGAGTTCCGTCTCGGCGACATCGAGGCCCTGCCCGTCGACGACGCGGCGGCCGACGTCGTCGTCAGCAACTGCGTCCTCAACCTCGTCCCCGACAAACGGCTGGCCTTCGCCGAGATCTTTCGCGTCCTCAAGCCAGGCGGCCGGTTCTGCGTCTCCGACATCGTCCTCCAGGGAGAGCTCCCGGCCACGCTCCAGGAGGTGGCCGAGCTCTACGTCGGCTGCATCGCCGGCGCGCTCGACGCCGAAGAGTACCTGGCCATCATCCACGAAAGGGGATTCACCGGGATCGACATCAAGGTCGCGAAACGGCTCGACCTCCCCGACGAATACATCCTGAAACACATCAGCGCCGAGGAGCTCGCCGCCTACCGCGCCTCCGGCTCCGCCGTCCTGAGCGTCACCGTCGTCGGGACCCGGCCCTCGAGCTGAGAAAGAAATCAACGCAGGGAAGCCCCCGCCGGACGCAACGGACTCCGCGTCCATAGGGTATAATATCCTGAACGGAATACAGTGTGCGGAGCGTGCGGAAATGACTCGAAAAACGATCGCCTTCTTGATCGCGGCGGGAATGCTTTTCGGGCTGGCCGCGGCGCGGCCGGCCGGGGCTCAGCCCCGGGAGAACAAACGGCCTCTCGGCGTCTATATCAACCTCGGCTACGTCAACCTCAACAGCTACCCCAAGTGGATCGCGCTCGGTCCGGAGCTCGAACTGCGGGCCGGAAGGGTCGTCAGCTTCAACCCCGAACTCTC
>Ga0315281_10009654_pt1 | contig 13373 bp, 10 predicted proteins | sample YL17G07_0_MG_FD_204540 | JGI IMG/M metagenome (GOLD analysis project Ga0315281, IMG submission 204540) | Sediment microbial communities from Yellowstone Lake, YNP, Wyoming, USA - YL17G07_0 | ecosystem: Environmental > Aquatic > Freshwater > Lake > Sediment | place: USA: Wyoming | collected... | reverse complement strand
CACTGGGGCGATGCCGGTTTACTGGCGGGCCGTCATTGATCCGGCAATAAAACCGCGCCCCGGAACGCTCAATCAGCAGATGCCGCCCACCTGGCGCAATGAAACAATGACCCGGCAAAATCTGATCCCCATCGCGCGCCTCGGCGACACTCATCGCCGCCAGAGCGTTCATCCGCGCGGCAAAAGGACCACTGAATGCTTCGGGTATATGTTGCGTAATCACGATGCCCGGCGCATTCGCGGGCAACCCCAGCAGAACTTCTTTAATCGCTTCCGTACCCCCGGTGGAGGCACCAATGGCAATAATTTTTTCCGTGGTCTTGAGATGCGTCGGCATGACGCCTTTCGCCAGTACCGCATCCGCGGAGAGTTTGGCCTCGACCGCCTGCGCCGCCCTTTCCGTAACGCGTTCGAGGGTGCGCACTTTCACGCCCGCTGCCATTTTCACCTTGGCACATATTTCTTCTGCGTAACTTTCCAAACCAGCCGCCAGATCCACCTTGGGCTTGGTGACAAAATCCACGGCACCCAGTTCCAATGCCCGCAAGGTAATGTCAGCACCCGACTCCGTCAGTGACGACACCATCACCACCGGCATCGGCCGCAAGCGCATGAGATTGGCAAGAAAGGTCACGCCATCCATCTTGGGCATTTCAACATCGAGTGTCAGCACGTCGGGATTGAGTTGTTTGATCTTCTCGCGCGCGACGAAAGGATCCGGGGCCTGCCCCACCACTTCAATATCACGATCCGCCGACAACATCTCCGTGAGGAGTTTGCGTACCAGCGCGGAATCGTCCACGATTAAAACCCGGATCTTCTTCCCTGCCATAATTAAACCTCAAAAAAGTGTGATGTCGCCCTGCACCGGCTTGCTCTGAATCTGCGTCAGATAAACCGTTTCACGTTCGACGATCGTATTGTTATGCAGTGAGCGCAACTTTTTAACATGCGCCTTGCCTGTGCACGGGGTAAAATAGGCCTTGCGCGGGTAGATGTCGCCCAGGTCGCGGGCAATCACCTTTAACGCCTCGGTGCGCACATATTTTTCCACGAACTCGATATTCTTTTTGCCGATGTCCGTCATCTGTGCGAGAATTTTTCCACCACCGACCAGTTTGACTTCGAGATTCTTGCGCAAGCCGCCGTGTTTGAGGATATCGTTGATCAACTGTTCCATCGCGTGACTGCCATAGCGCGTCGAGGTATTCACCCCCTCGCTCTCCCAGGAACCATTACCCTGATTGGTTGGCAACATAAAATGATTCATCCCACCGATACCAAAGATCGGGTCACGAATGCAAGCGGAAACACAGGAGCCTAACACCGTCACAATTGTTTCCCGTTCAACCGTCACATAATAATCACCCGGCAACAACTTGGCCGCATACATCCCGTGCTGGTCATCCCAGTAGCGATTGATTTTTTCATAGCCGGGCAAACAACGCGGCATCGGGCCGCTTGGCACATGGGCACTTGCAAAAGCGGAAGTCTCGCTCATCCGATTTTCTGATATATCGTCCGGCCGATTAATTTGAAGCGTTCACTGGTGCCATGCAGCGATTCCGAATGACCCACATACAGATAGCCTTGCGGCGCGAGCATGTCGGCATAACGATCAAACAGCTTGCGTTGTGTCGGCTTGTCAAAATAAATAACGACATTGCGGCAAAAGATAATATCGAACAGCCCACGCATCGGCCACTCCTGCATCAGATTCAATTGCTTGAAGGCAATCAACTCCGGTAACTTCGCTGACACACGCACCTTACCGGCATTGGCGCCACTGCCGCGTGAGAACCAGCGCCGCACGCGTTCCGGCGGCAAATCCTTGATACGCTCATCGGGATACACCCCGCTTTGCGCACGCGCCAATACCTGTGAATCAATATCAGTCGCCAGAATACGCATATCCCAACCGGCGCGATCCGGAAACGTCTCCGCCAGCGTCATTGCAATCGAATATGGTTCCTCGCCGGTGGAACAACCTGCCGACCAGATGCGCAGGCGTCGGCTGGCCGCATTCTCTTCGCGTCTATCCAGCAGCGCCGTCTCCGCCAAATGTTCGAAATGATGATTTTCCCGGAAGAAGGAGGTGAGATTGGTCGTGATGGCATTCACCACCTCAGTCAACTCGCTGTCGGTGTGTGCTTCAATGTAATGACAATACTCGGAGAAATTGGCCAACTGTAACTCACGCAACCGTTTTGACAGGCGGCCGTATACCAACTGACGCTTGTGATCGCCCAAGGTGATACCGGTGTGTTGCCCAACCAGATCGCGGAAATACTCAAAATCCCGATCGGTTAATTCAAATTCACGCTGATCCGCCAGCATATACAGCTCCCAGATGACAACTCGTTATTCGTTATATAACCCTGTTGGGCATCGCCACGCGACGGGCAGAGCCCAACCTACCTCGTTACAAATTTGCGGATGACATCCCGTTATCCGTAGGTTGGGGTGAACAACGTGAACCCCAACAATCCGGCACATCCCGTTGGGCATCACTTCGTTCAGCCCAACCTACAAATCACTTGCGGGGACCTCCGGAATTCCGGGGATAACGGAAAAAATGAATATCCGGAGGTGCCCACGCGTTAAAACTCCTGCCAGTTCGCATCACCGGTACCGGTCTTGCGTTGTTCGGCCGGTGTCGGCATGCCTTTCTCGCGGCGCAATTGCGCTAACTTTGATTCCTGCTTACCGGCGCGAACCGCGCTGGTTGAAACACCGCGTGAGCCGGTGACGCGGTCGCCGACATCGCCCATGCGAAAGAAGTGCATCAGCTCAACCAACTTCTGCGCCTGTTCTTCCATCGAACGGGACGCCGCCGAACTTTCTTCCACTAACGCCGCATTTTGCTGCGTCATTTCATCCATCGACATCACCGCCTTGTTGACCTGCTCGATACCCGATGACTGCTCCTGTGAGGCAGAAGCGATCTCAGAGACGATATCCGTGACTTTCTTCACGTCATCAACGATATCCAGCAGTGTCTTGCCCGAGGCATCGACCAGCTGTGAACCTGACTTCACCTTCTCGACAGAATCACTGATGAGTCCTTTAATCTCCTTGGCAGCCCCGGCACTGCGTTGCGCCAAATTACGCACTTCACTGGCGACCACCGCAAACCCGCGACCCTGTTCACCGGCGCGCGCCGCTTCAACGGCCGCGTTCAAAGCCAATAAATTGGTCTGAAAGGCGATCTCATCGATCACACCAATGATGTCAGCGATCTTTCTGCTGGCCAGGCTGATCTCGTTCATCGCCGTTACCGCCTGCGTGACCACCGCACCCCCTTTTGAAGCCTGTGCACTCGCACCCACCGCCAGTTGATTGGCCTGACGGGCGTTATCCGCATTTTGTTTTACCGTGCTGGTCAACTCTTCCATGCTGGATGCGGTTTCTTCCAGGGCGCTGGCTTGTTCCTGGGTGCGTTGCGATAAATCGTTGGTTCCCGCGGCAATTTCGCTTGAGGCCGTACCAATGGAACCTGAACTGAACCGCACATCACCCACAATGCCGCGCATGTTACCGTTCATATTTTTTACCGCTTGCAACACGCGGCCGATTTCATCTTCGCTGTTCACCTTGATGTCGCGGGTGAGATCGCCCGAGGACACCGCCATGGCGATAGTCTCCAGTTCACGTAAGGGACGAACAAAAGAACGAATCAGCAGCACGCCAAAGAATGTCGCGAGGATACCACCGAAGACAATGGCAACTATCGACCATAAACGCGTACTGTTGTAACGCGCCACCGCGTCGATGTATTCCTGTTTGCCGACATCGGATTGCAATTTAATAAGCGCATTGATACCTTCACCCACCGGGGCATACAAAGGGCGCACCTGCTCCGCCACAATTCGCTTCGCCTCTTCTGTCTTACCGGCGCGCATGGCGGCGGCGGCGGGTTTTAATCCTTCCATCACAAATTTCTTGCGATCGCCGGCAAACTTGTCGGCCAACTTTTTCTCATCCGGCGTGAGAAAGGTGGCCATGTAGGCCTCCCATATCTTCGTGATCTCGGCACTGTTCCCGTCCAACTGATCCATGTTGCCCTGAACATACTTCGGTTCGGGTGTGACCAGAGAAACTGCGATCAATAACCGGTTACGCATTATTAATCGATCAATCAAGGCGACCTGATCCAGCGCCACCATGCGATCATCATATAGTGTGCGCAGTGATTCATTGGAACGGCTCATACCCATCAGGCCCATTACACCCAGACCGACCGCCATGACGAGCAGCATGGCGATGATGGTGGCCATGCGCATCGCGGCGCTGGGATGCCGTACTTTGTCCCACATCCCCATAACACCCGTGCGCAGAATTCGACCCTGTTGTACCGTAATACCGCGCGCCGTTCCCTCACGGATCGCCTTGTATACCTTCTCGGCATACTCCACCTGTTCGCGTGTTGGTTTGGAACGCAACGACATGTAACCGATGAGCTGGCCATTCTCATAGATCGGATTGGCGTTGGCTTCCACCCAGTAATAACCGCCATCCTTGCAACGGTTCTTCACCATTCCTTTCCAGGAGTTACCGGCCTGTAAGGTATCCCATAAATCCTTGAATGCCGCTGGCGGCATGTCGGGATGACGCACGAGATTTTGTGGCGCGCCGATTAATTCCTCTTCCGAGAACCCGGAGATTTCTACAAAGGTGCGATTGATGTAGGTGATGAGACCTTTCGCATCCGTCTTGGATACAATCGAATCACCGTCCTTGAGCACCCGCTCAACACTGGTTACTGGCATATTAACGCGCATACACTGATATCTCCTGTCTATTCATTCTTCGTTGTTCGTCGTTTGGGGTGAACAACGTGAACCCCAACCATTCTGCATAACCTTGTTGGGCATCGCTGCGCTCAGCCCAACCTACGATTTATCTTCGTTAAAATTCCTGCCACTGATCATCGTGACCGTTGCCGGATTTGGCGGCGGCGACGTGCGTCGTTTTTGCTCTGACCGGTGTCGCGCGATGTTCCGTGTCATGGCCATTACCGCGCTTGGCCGATTTAATCGACCTGACCGGGGCCTTGAGCGGCGCGTGATAACTGCTGCTTGCTGTGGCGGCTCGCGTTGCAATCGAACTGCTACGAAAGAAGCTGATCTGCTCAACCAACTGGGCCGCCTGTTCTTCCATCGACTTGCTGGCAGCGGCGGCCTCTTCCACCAGGGCCGCGTTCTGTTGCGTCATTTCGTCCATCGACATCACGGCTTTATTCACCTGTTCAATACCGCTGGATTGTTCCTGCGATGCCGCGGCGATTTCGGCGACGATGTCCGTTACCTTTTTTACGCCGTCAACAATCTCGGTCAGCGTCTTGCCGGTTTCATCCACCAATGTCGAACCGTTCTTAACCTTCTCGACCGAGTCGTTGATCAAGTCCTTAATCTCTTTCGCCGCACCGGCCGAGCGTTGCGCCAGATTGCGCACTTCACTCGCCACCACCGCAAAACCACGGCCTTGTTCACCGGCACGCGCCGCTTCCACCGCCGCATTCAGAGCCAGCAGATTGGTCTGGAAGGCGATCTCGTCGATCACCGAAATAATGTCGGCAATCTTCTTGCTCGACGCGCTGATCTCGTTCATCGCACTAATGGCCTTGGTCACCACCGCACCGCCCTTGGTCGCTTGGTCACGCGCACCCACCGCCAGTTGGTTGGCCTGGCGGGCGTTGTCGGCATTTTGTTTCACCGTGCTGGTCATCTGTTCCATGCTGGACGCGGTTTCCTCCAACGCGCTCGCCTGTTCCTGCGTACGTTGTGACAAATCATTATTACCGGCGGAAATTTGTTTCGCGGCAGAGCCGACGGAATCGGAACGCTGGCGTACCTCGGTGACAATACTCACCAATTTTTCGCTCATGCCTTTGAGCGCGGTGAGCACTTTGCCGATCTCATCATTGCTCTTGATCTCGATGGTGTTATCCAATTCGCCGTTGGCCACTCGGTCCGCGAGTTTTAATGCCGCTTCAAGCGGCACGGTAATGGCTTTGATCAACAACATGGCCATGAACATGGCAAGCGCCAGGCCAACCACGATCACGGCGATGGCGCTGTTACGCAGCACGGCGGCCTCGTGTTCCGATTCGGTAAAGTGTTTTTTGGCGTTAGACTCCTGCAGGTCCATCAACTTCTCGATGCCCTTGCCGACCGGCGCATACAGCGGGCGAATGGCCTCCACGACGTGTTGTTTGGTTTGTTCGATCTTGCCGCCGCGCAATAACTCAATAGCAGACTTCAACCCGCCCTGGACGAACTTCTTGCGATCCTCAAAAAATGCCTCCGCCAGCTTGCGGCGTTCATCACCCATCGGCCCGGCCATGTACTCCTCCCAAACCTTGCCGATGGCGGCGATATTGCTTTCGATCTCGGCGGTGTTCTTCTGGATCACCTCCTGGGTCGGGGTCACCAGCGCGACCGCGATCGCCAAGCGGTTGCGCAACAGGTATTGCTGGATGTCCGCCAACTGCGCGGTCGGTTTCGTATCGCGCGAATACATTTTTTCCATGTTCTCATTGCTGCGGCTCACCCCGACCAGACCCATGGCGCCGACGCCGATGAGCAGCACGGCCATGATGCCCATGGTCACGACCAGCCGCATTTTAATGGTTAAATTTTTCATGTTACTTGCTCCTTAATGTTCCTTGTTTGTGATAGTGACTATTGGGCACCTTGGAAATCCGTCCTTCTCGCGAAAGCGAGAATCTATCGCATTTATTTTCTGGTTCCCCGCTTTCGCGGGGAAGACGAAAAAAAGAATTTCCCGAGACGCCCTGTTATCAAGTTTATAACGCGGTCGCCGTGGTATCGGTGAGCGCGGTCAGTTCATCGTTGCGCAACAGCTTGTCGATATCCAGCAGCATCACCATTTTTTCGCCGACGGTCGCCAGACCGGAAATAAATTCGGTATCCATGGTCGTGCCGAATTCCGGTGTGGGTTTGATCTCGGACGGGGCAACATCGAGCACATCCGAGACGCCATCCACCACCACACCAAACACATGCCGGCCGTTCGCGGTTTCCACCGACAAGACAATAATCACCGTGACCGGGTTGTATTCCACTTTATCGAGATTAAACCGCATGCGCATATCGATGATCGGCACAATCGTGCCACGCAGGTTGAGCACGCCCAGTAAAAATCCTGGTGCATTGGGTATCCGTGTCACTTGATGCCAACCACGGATTTCCTGGACACGCAGAATATCCACACCATATTCCTCGTTACCCAGGGTGAAGGTTAAATACTGGGAGGCGTCATCCGCGTTTGATGCCGTCGTCGTGTGTGTTTTTGTCTGTTCTTGCATTACTGCTGCCATAAAAATCTCCTTTCATTGCGTTTGTCAGAATACTTTTTCATGCGACTTGCTTCTGTTGGGCGATGCGCATGAGTCCCGGTATATCGAGAATCAAGGCGACTGAACCATCACCCAAAATGGTTGCCCCGGAAACCCCTTCCACCCGTTTGTAATTAGTTTCCAGGGATTTAATCACCACTTGCTGCTGACCCAGGAGCTCGTCAACGAATAAACCGCAGCGCCGACCATCCCCTTCAACAATCACCAACAAGCCGTCTTTTAATTCGCGCGTGCGCGGTTTGGCGCCAAACACGTCGTACAGGCGAACCACCGGCAGATATTCATTACGGAAATGAAACACTTCACCCCGTCCGGCTATGACATTGACTTGTCCGGCCTTGACCTGGGTTGAGACGATAATGGAAACCAGCGGCACAATATAAAATTCATTACCGACGGCGACCGACTGGCCGTCCATGATCGCGAGGGTTAAAGGTAAGCGCACGGTAAAGCGTGACCCCCGTCCGGGTTCAGAATGGATATCAACCGTGCCGGCGAGGCTGGCGATATTTCTGCGCACCACGTCCATGCCCACGCCGCGTCCCGATACATCACTCACGGCATCCGCCGTGGAAAAGCCGGGCAGAAAAATCAATTCATATATCTTGTCGTCGCTCAACAACTCATCGGCTTTTACCAGTCCGCGTTCACGCGCCTTTTGCAGAATCTTGTCTTTGTTTAAACCCGCGCCGTCATCCGTGATTTCAATGACAATGTTACCGCCCTTGTGATACGCACTCAGCCCCAAGGTGCCGGTCTCGGCCTTGCCTTGCGCCTTGCGGACATCCGGTGTTTCGATGCCGTGATCCAGCGAGTTACGCACCAGGTGCACCAGGGGATCAACAATGCGTTCCAGCACCGTCTTGTCCAGTTCGGTGCCTTCACCGGTGACTTTCAATTCCACTTTCTTGCCGAGTTTGGTTGACAGGTCATGCACCAGGCGCGGTACGCGATTGAAGGCAAAACTGATCGGCAACATGCGGATGCGCATGACCGATTCCTGAAGTTCACGGGTATTGCGTTCAAGATCACTGAGACCTTGTTGCAGACTATGCAAACGGCTGATATCAAAATTCTCGCCAAGTTGTTTGAGAATGTTTTGTGTGATCACCAGTTCGCCGACCATGTTGATCAGGCCGTCCACCTTGTTGATCTCAACACGGATCGACGTCCCTTCGTTACTCGTCGCCGCACGACGTTCCTCACTGCTACGCCGATCACCGCCCTGGCGTTGCGCCGGTTCATGCGCTGCGGGGACAATCGGTTCAATACTCAGTTCGGCATCGTCACGCACCCAATCAAATAATTCGTCAATGGCCGATTGTGGCACCGTCGCCTTGAGTTTGATCAACCAACCCAGGTAACTGAGTTCGGGGTCCAGCGATTCCAGGCGTGGCAATGCGGATACGTCCGCCTCGACATGCAATTCACCCAGCACCGCCAACTCGCGGAAAATCCGATACGGATCATTACCGGTGGTCAGCAAATGAGGTTTGGGACGGAAGCGTATGAGCCAACCGCTGTTTTCCGCGAGTGGTTTCTTAGCTGCAACCGTTGTTAATTTTGCCGGTGTAGCGGTACCGGCCAGCAGGGCTTCCAGGCCCGCCTGTACCTCCGCGACGCGTGCGGTATTCACTGTGGTTTTGTTACGCACGGCGTTGAGCATCTCACGCAGGCAATCCACGGATTCCAACAACAGATTGACCGCATGGGCGGTGACCGTGCGTTGGCCGTTGCGCATCTCATCCAGCAAGGTCTCCAGCAAATGCGTGAACTTGGCGACCTCGGTGAAACCGAAGGTACCACTGCCGCCCTTGATCGAGTGTGCCGCGCGGAATATGGTATTGATCGCATCCGGATCGGTCTCGCCGCCGTTTTGCAGATTGAGCAAACCCGATTCCATGATGTCCAGCCCTTCAAAACTTTCGTCAAAGAAGGTCTGGTGAAATTGTTCCATGTTAATCGACATGTTTTTTTAACCTAAGACTTTTTTGATGGTCGCCAGTAACTGATCGGGACTGAACGGCTTGACGATCCAACCGGTCGCGCCGGCGGCCTTGCCTGCTTGTTTTTTGTCGTCGGTACTTTCCGTGGTTAGCATCAATATGGGCGTGAATTTATAATCCGCTAATTGACGTAATTCCTTGATCAAGGCCAAGCCATCCATCACCGGCATGTTGACATCGGAGATCACCACATTGTATTTGCCGCTTTTAGCCTTATCCAACCCCTGCTTGCCATCCTCGGCCTCGTCGACCTCATAACCCGCGCCTTTTAAGGTGAAGGTGACCATCTGCCGCATGGATGCTGAATCGTCTACTGCAAGTATCTTTATTGCCATACCGGGTTATCCTTTGTTCCTGTGTTAATTTACTGTGCCATGTTGTCTAACTTTAAATACTGTTCAACCCCCAACAATCTGGCGGCGTCACGCACCATGGTCGTTGCGCCATGCCAGTGAATCGCCAGTTTGTTTTCATCCGCCGCCCTAAATAAGGCGACAAATAATTGCAGCGTTGAGCCGTCGATACGTTCAACGCGCGTCACATCCAGTGTGATCGGTTGCGCCTGCGCCATCGCGGTGACCATCTGCGAGTGCAAGACCCGCACCGAGGCAATATCGAGTGATTCGTTAAAACAGATCGTGACCATACGTGTTATCTCTCCTGTGGCAGGTTATTGGTGTTTTTATTGTTAAGCGCGCGGAGGTAAACACAATGGCAAACCGTACCGGTATGCCGATGTCTGTTTGGCGGATAAACTGTTTTTGTTTTGTGATCTGGAAAATGCGTTTACCGATCTTGCTCCGCCAGGTCCGCAGGATTTGCAGAACAGCGTCAACCCGGAGCAGCAAGCAACCGGCGGCGGATGGAGAAAAGCCTTTCCCCATCTGCGTGATATCCGGCATTTCGCCAGTAACTGTGATTTTTTCGACCATCCCAAACCGAACCTTTGTCTTTGCGTTTAACAAAAAGCTTCGCGCGGGATTTGGGCGCGTTGCTACATCTGGACTTGCGGACACACGGTGCGAAGTTAAACCCCGTGTATTGAACTCATTTACTGTATTGCTTGTATCGTCATCCTTGCTGAATCCTTTAACCGGTTATTGAATCCCGCCTCACAGCGCAAACCCAGTCACTCCTACAATTGCAATATTTCAGGATACCGCTGAAAACATTCATTTTATTTTTGGGACAGCGCTGACGGTATTAACCATTATCATTTGTAGTGATTAATGTTACACAGCCCCGGTTTAGGCATACACATCCAACATGCCTGATCCCATCAGTGTCCCACCAGCCCGGCCCATCGACAATGAAACCGTATCCGCATCGTTGCCCTCGGCTTCCTGCTGGGTGCTCGCGCTGGGTTCTTGCTGCGCATGCTGCTGCGGCCGTTGCTGGTGACCCACATCGACATTTGCTAACAACATACCACTGTCACTGAATAACTGGCGTAACTGTGGCAGCGCGGCTTCCACCGCATCACGCACCTGGGCATGGGGTGAACTGAAGGTAATACTGGTTTGATCGTTATTGAGTTGAATGCGCACATCCAGTAATCCCAGTTCGGGGGGATTCAAACGCATATCCGCCTGCTGTGTATGTTGTTGGACCAACCATTTGATGCTCTCGCCCAGATTGTTGCTCCAATCGGGATGCGTAATCGGTAGACTCATTGTCAGCGCGGCGTTCTCAGGCCGCGCGTTGCTCAGATAAGGGGTGAGAAGAGGGGTGCCCGTTTGCACCAGCGTCGGATCTTGAGTGAGTACTGAAAAACCCGCGCCCTCCACTGCGGACAGGATTGGTTTACCATCGGCGTTGTTTGCCAGTGCCGTATTGCGTTGCGCCATACTCAGTTGTAACTGCGCCGGTAATAAATTTTCCCAGTTTGCCGAGGTGTTGATCGGTATCAGTGATTTTGTTGCTGGGTCTTGACCGGCAAATTTCGTTGCGCTGTTCATATTCTTCATTACTGTTGGTTGATCGGCAAGTTGCAGCGCGGTGTTGATATCCGCCGCAAACGCAGGTTTACCGAGCAGCGATTGATTAGCATCACCCGCCATCCGCATTGCCGCTGCGCCCTGCTCATCACCGAGCGCCACGATGCCGGACCAGGCAACCACGGGCGTTGACCCCGGCAAGGAATTGCCGTTGTTGGCCGCCGCCAATGCGGTAGATAATTCGGGTATTGTCGTGTTCGGCACGATCGCGGGGTTGGTGAGGGCCGGGTCGGTTACTGCTGGCGACGGCGCCGCTTGTGTCGCCTCGGCGAACACCGCGGAAAACCCGCCGTCCGGCGCTGGTTCGTCTTGATCCGCACGATCCATTGATGATGTGGAAGAGCTATAACTGCTTTCTCGCACCGGTTGCATTGCACCGGCGGTTAACGGAATGGATGTCGACATGTCACCTTCAGCCTCTACAGGATATTTGTATCTTGTAAATTGCAAGCGTCATGCCAGTAACTTGTAGATCGGTGGTAGGTCGGGCTTGATGTATACGACGCCATGGATGGCGGAAGGTAGAGCAATGCAGGAGCAATTGCCGAGGAGGTACGAATGCCGCGAAGGCACGGACGACGCACAAGGAAGTGCTAGCAGCCTGTTGAAAAACGCGCTGAGGGGCGCATCGCGGCGTTGGAAACGAACTCAAAGTGCTCATTTACTTCGTGTAAACTGCGCTTTTTCGTCCGTTTCCGCCTTGCGCTGCATCCCCTGATCGCGTTTTTCAACAGGCTGCTAGTGTCGCGACAGGCAGGATGCCGTGAGCGATTGCCCAGGAGCGGCCAGCCCGACAACACTTATTACTGAGTCACATGGAAAGAATACCCTCCAACCAAGACACGCCGTAAATACATCCGTGTAGGCTCGACAGCAGCATCCCTGCTGCTGACGGTCTTGGTTGGAGGGTATCCTTTCCATGCGCCTCGTTATAGTGCCCACTAATTGAAGCGGCTAGTTGCGATGTAGCTCATCTTTGATGCAGGAGAAATACAACCCTGCTTCTGAGCAATTTGCAGAATGGCGACATCACTGAACTCCTTCCCCCTTTGAAAAAGGGGGAGTGAGGGGGATTTTTATATTCGGCGCAGTTCAAATCCCCCCTAGCCCCCCTTTTTCAAAGGGGGGAACAACACACCGACCGCATCAAGCGTTATTACGCTAGCAGTCTGTTGAAAAACTCGACATTGAACTCCGATTCGTCGTTCCGGCCAAACGCCGTGCGAGCCGGAATCCAGATATATCAATAGGCTTCTGGCTACCGACGTGAGTCGGTTTAAAGAATTCTCAGTAGGTTCTGCGTTTTTCAACAAAGTGCTAGATGGTCAGGAATTCGGAACACTTATTTAGTCGTTGTCCTTGCCCGGTAAGTTACGCGGCGCAAGCTCGTCCTGCGCACGTTGCTCTTTGCGTTGTTGTGCATGTTGTTCCTGATGGATGCTGCGTTCGACGGTCTTGTCATAAATCCGGGTCTTGGTGTGGGTCTGCTGCCATTGCTGTTTTTTTTGCGCGCAGTCATCCGCCGCAGAACCCACCGTGCCTTGTTGTTGGACAATGGCCTGATCCAACTGACCAAGGAACCGCCGGTACATCTGCATCGCCGAGCCCGTCATACCATGCTCACCATTTTTTTGCAGTTGCGTTTGGTAATCCTTGCGATATTGATGTAATTCATCCAGCCTGGATTGTTGCGAGACTAAATTGTTTTTTGATTTTCCCAACACACCGGCCGCCTGCTGTTCTTTTTTACCGGCCAAATGCTGCAATAATTTAAAGCGATCCGATTTTTTCTTAGACACGTTTTGCTCCACTCAGCACCGGGGACTTTGTTACCGTGTCAGCTGTGTCGACCTTGGGTAGCATGGTAAATAATTCGCGCAAGGCGTGCAGACTGGAGCGCCATTCCATCGGTTTGCCCATGTCCTGTTGCAGAAACGCCATCAGGCGGGGATACATATTAATTGCTTCATCAATGCGCGCATCGGTTCC
>Ga0315281_10009653_pt1 | contig 13373 bp, 15 predicted proteins | sample YL17G07_0_MG_FD_204540 | JGI IMG/M metagenome (GOLD analysis project Ga0315281, IMG submission 204540) | Sediment microbial communities from Yellowstone Lake, YNP, Wyoming, USA - YL17G07_0 | ecosystem: Environmental > Aquatic > Freshwater > Lake > Sediment | place: USA: Wyoming | collected... | reverse complement strand
CGGCTGTGGCAGCGACGCCCCCAACCATCCCGACACGTACTGGCCGGGCGCCGTCTCGGTTCGCCATCGCGATCCTGGCCGTGATGACGGCGCTGTCGTGTGTAGGCATCGCGCGCGCCCAACCGACGCCCCCGGCAACGTTCCTCGGGACGGTGACCATCGATGGCAAACCCGCACCCGAAGGAACGCTCGTCCGGGCGTTCATCGACGGCCGCGACTGCACGCAAACGGGGGCGGCGGGCGTGCGCCGCGAGGGCAGCCAGGCGGCGTACAGCATCCAGGTCCTCTCGGAATCACAGGCCGCGGGCTGCGGAGCCGAGGGCCGGCGGGTCGCCTTCACGGTAGCCGGCAGACTGGCGGCACAGGAGGGGGAGTGGCACGCGATACCCCAGGTCCTCAACCTCGAAGCACTGCCGATTTCGGCGACAGCGACGGCGACGTTGCAGCCCGGGGCCTCACCGGGGACGCTGACGCCGGCCCCGGCCCAACCCGCCACTACCTCCAGTACGGGCGCGGCTGCCGCCGCGCCTGTACTCACAGCCATCGGGCCGAGCACTCCTGTCGGGGCCTCCCTCGACCCGGGTGCCTCGCGAGAGGGGGGCAAGGCACGGAGCGCGGGGGCCAGGCTCGCCCTCATCGGGTCACTCGCGGCGCTGGTGGGGCTAGGGGCGGCGGTGGCGTTCGCATTCCGCCGCCGGGCACGCCGGAACGGCCGGTAGGAAAGGCGCCGTTTACCCGCGAGCTTCGCCTCTAGCCCCATTCCGTATAGGCTAAAGAGCAATTCCCTCGCGGAGGCTGTGGGTGGGCGCACTCGCAACACGGTCGAATCTCCTCCGCGGTGGGGCCCTCCTTGCATTCGTCCTCGGCATCGCTCTGCTGGTCATCGGTTTTTCCTGCCGCGGGAGCGACGCGCCGCCGGGGAGCGGCGAGCTGAAGCCGTTCGACGTGCCGATCTCGCCGACCATCGCAGCCACGAGCGAAATTCTCACCACCCCGACGCCCACGCCGCCACCGTTTCAAGGCGCGGTAGCGAAAATGTCCCTGCCGCGGCTCGGAATTGACTACCCGATCGAGCCCATCGGGATACTGCCCAATAACGAGTTGGACACACCCAAGGACGCCCTCGGCAAAATCGGCTGGTACAACATTTATGCCAAGCCCGGATTCGGTTCGAACGCCGTATTCTCGGCACACGTGAACTACTATTCCGGGGACGGATTCAAGCCGGGGCCGTTCGCGAACCTCACCAAAGTCGAGCCGGGCGATGAGATCGTGGTGGAGATGGCCAACGGTCAGCAATACACCTACAAGGTGTTCAAAAAGCAGCGATACCCGGTGGACACCATCCCGATGGGCGACCTGATCTGGCCCAAGAAGCCGGACGACCAGGAATGGATCACACTGATCACCTGCGGGGGCAACGCTGTGAACGTGAACGCGCAGGGTATCGGCGAGTTCGACTCGCGGGACGTGGTAGTGGCGTTGCGCGTGCGGTAGCCGGGCGAAACCTCGCCCCATCGCCCGCGGGCGTTCCCTTAGACGCCATCCCTCAGCCTGATCGGCATCCTCCCGATGTGCCCGCGCAGTTGGGCCAACTAACCTCGTGCTCATGAGTCGTCGCTTTCCGCGAACGGGCAGCGCTCGTTGGGCGCTGCTTGGTGTGCCGGTGATCCTCCTGGCCGGCACGGCCTGCATGGGATTACAGCCGCAAGCCTTCGGGGGTACCGGGCCGACGCCAGCCGCGAACGGCGCTTCGCGGCTGCCTCAGCTGCTGCAGCAGCTCCAGGCCGGAAACGCGAGCGTGCAACTCTTCGACTCAAGCCCAACCGCGACCCCGATCGCGACCGTGCCGCAGTCACAGGTGCTCGGCGCACAGGACGGGCCACTGAAGACGCCCACGGCGCTGCCCGGCACGTTCACGGGCGGTTCGACGGCTACTCCGACGGCAACGCCAACGCTCAAGCCGTCGCCTACCGCTACGCCGAGCCCGGCGGCGACGGCCACCCCGGCCAGGACTGCCACTCCCGTCTCATCGCCGACTCCGACCGCCTCTCCCACGCCGGGCGTAACTCCCTCCGCGACACCCACAGGCGGCACCTCAACGCCGCGGAGCGGGCCGTAGGCATGGCCGAAGCGACGCTCACGCGGTGCATGGTTTGCGCCGTAGCACTGCCCTTCCAGCGTTCCTCACGAGGCCAGCATCGCTGCGATGCCTGCGCACGGCTCGGTGCATTGCGAGGCCCGGCCGCGACCTTTAGCCGAACCCCCGGCCCGGCGGCGCCACGACAGGCAGCGCGCGCCACGGCCCGCGCGCAATACCAGCAACTGGAAGCGATCCTGGACCAGCTCCCCGAAGATCTGGTGGGCGAAATCGCCGCGGCACTCGATGCTGAAGCGCGCGGTGACCCTCTGCCGGCAACCCCGCTTCGCGCCGCTATCGACGAAATCGGCATTGGCCGGTCGCCCCGGGAACTGCGGTGGACAACATGGGGATTCGCAGCTGGTTTCGCGGCGAACGTGGCCGTGGCCAAGTACGCGCAGATGGCAACCTCGGCACCGATGTCAGACTTCGTTGGGCCGCTGCTGCTGGGCGGCCTGGTGGCAGGTTGCACCTGCGGTCTAATCGGCTGGGGGATCGCAAAGCTGCGCGACCGCGCCTAGCCTGCCGGGCCAAGCGGCATGTAGGCTCGGAGCCGTGGCAGGCCAACCCGTACGCGTCACCCTGGTGGGCCCGTTGCCCGGCGAAGGTTGGATCAGCATCCAGCGGTACACGGAAGCGATCGCGAGCCTTTCGGGGCGGAATGGCTTCTCGGTGGTCAGTGCGCCGACGCTCGAGGACGCGCATTACTCGCGAGCGGGCGCGTACTGGGCACGCTATCGAAGGCTGCCACGTCTGCTGGAGCGGATGCACCCGGACGGGCGTCTGATCCACATCGCGGACCAGGCCCTTGGGCACCTCGTGCCTCACTTTCCCGGGCATCCCACGGTCGTGACCTGCCACGACTTGATGCCGCTCACCATGCCCGGGCACTACGAAGGCCGGTTCGAAGGATGGGTGGACCGCTTCCTGCTCCGCCGAAGCCTCGCGGGCATGACGCGCGCGACGCGGATCATCGCGGTTTCAGCATTTACCGCCACGAAGGTTCAGGAAGTCTTGGGGGTCAGCCGCCACCGTGTCTCCGTCGTGCCGAACATGCTCAACGATGCGTACTCACCGCAGGCCAACGCGGACGATTGGCTGCGCGAAGCAGGGATTCGCCTGCCCCCAGCGCCCCGGGTGCTCAGCGTCGGGCATACGCGCCCCTACAAAGACATCGAACGGCTCTTGCGCGCGATGGGGGCGCCGAACTTGCGCGATGCGACCCTCGTGCGAGTGGGCGCGCCGCTTACGCGGGCGCAGCGCCAGCTGGCCGCGCAACAGGAGCTCGAGGGGCGGCTCGTTGAACTTGGCCAGCTGGACCCACCGGTGCTTTCGCGCGTCTACGCCGCCTGCCAGGTGCTGGCCCAGCCAAGCCGCTCGGAAGGTTTCGGAGTGCCGGTAGCTGAAGCGATGGCCTGCGGTCTGCCCGTGGTCTGCAGCGATGGAGGAGCGTTGCCCGAAGTGGCCGGCGGGGCAGCGACCATCGTGCCCGCCGCGAACGCGGACGACCCTGGCGTGGACGAGCTCGCGGAAGCGATCGAGCGCGTGTTGCATGATGCGGCCACCGCCTCGATGCTCAGGGAGCGGGGCCTGGCGCGAGCGGAAGCGTTCCGGCCATCAGCCATCTTCCCCCTACTTCTTGCCGCCTACGAGCGCGCGATTGAGGAGCACCGCCCATGAGAATCCTTGTCACCGGCGGGGCCGGGTTCATCGGCTCACACGTCGCCGAAGCCTTCCTTGCCGCAGGCCACGATGTGCTGGTGGTGGATAACCTGGCGACCGGCAAGCGCCAGAACGTGCCGGCAGGCGCGGAGTTCGTGCAGGCCGACATCACCCAAGACGACCTCGACGCGGTGTTCGGACGCTTCCGGCCCGAGGTGGTGGACCATTTCGCCGCCCAGGCGAGCGTAAAGGTGAGCACCAGCAACGCCCTGTTCGACCTCGAAGCGAACGGCGGCGGGACTGCGCGTATCGCGGCCCTCTGCGTGAAGTTCGGTGTTGGGAAGCTGATCTACGCCTCCACCGGGGGTGCGCTCTACGGCGACCCGGAGATCTGGCCGGTTACCGAAGAGCACCCGATCAAGCCGCTTTCGCCCTACGGGCTTTCGAAGCGCGTTGGGGAGCTTTACATCGACCTCTACCGGCGGACGGCCGGACTGCACGCGACCATCCTGCGCTATGCGAACGCCTTCGGCCCCCGCCAGGACCCGCACGGCGAGGCGGGCGTCATCGCCATCTTCACGGGGCGCCTCCTGCGCGGAGAAGAGTGCACCATCGACGGCGATGGTGAGCAGATGAAGGACTACGTCTACGTCGGCGATATTGCCCGCGCGAACCTGCTTGCGCTGACAAAAGGCGATGGCGAGGCATTCAACATCGGCACGGGCAAAGGCACCTCAGTGAACACCATCTTCCGGACGCTGAAGGCCGCAACCGGCGCGAACAGGGATGCGCGCAACGGGCCACCACGACCGGGCGATGTGCGGGACATCTGGCTGGAATGCGCGAAGGCACGCGCCGGCCTCGGCTGGGAGCCGAATGTGAGCTTCGAAGAGGGAATCCGCCTCACAGTGGAAGCGGCGCGCGCGAGCGGCTAAGCCGGTCTCACCTTCGACGCCAGGGTGCCGCGCTGCGGCACGCCGTCAACCATCAGCTGCGGTTCCGTCCTGTTTTCGTGGTACTTGTCGAGCGTGAGCCGGTCCTCGATGAACTGCATCCGCGGCACGGCGTAGCCACAGGAGGTCTGCACCTTCTCCACATCGATGAAGAACGCCTGGCGGACGTAGGGATGGAAATCGTCCATGAAAGCTGCCTTGTAGCTCGCCAGCTGCGGGTCATCGAGATCGGCGGCGCGGCCCCGCCCGTAGACGCGGACGATGCCGGCGGTGGGATCGAAGCTGCACACCATGAGCGTGATACGCCCGTTCTGCGCCGTATGCGTAGCCGTCTCATTGCCGCTGCCGGGATAGTCGAGATACCCGACAAGGTTCGGGCTGAGCACCTTCAACAGGGTCCGCCCTTTCGGGGAGACATTCGGGAAGCCCTCATCAGGGCTATCGGGCGCCGTCGCCACGAAAAACATGTGCTGGCGTTCGATGACCTTCCGCCGCTCGTCGTCGATATGGTCGAACCAATCAGCCATCGTCTGCCTCCGCGTATTCCCGCGTTCCCAGTATGCCGCCCGGCGGACGCGCGGCGACAGGCCACTTTCGCCGGTCGACCGTGACCGACTGGCACCGGACGCGCGGCGAGAGGAGGAGTTAGAAGGGCAGGTAGTCGGCCGGGTTGACGTAGGCGCCCTGGTAGCGAATCTCGAAGTGGAGGTGTTCGCCGGTCGTGTTGCCGGTGAGGCCCGAAATACCCACGGTTGTGCCGGCATTCACACGCTGGCCCGGCGTGACGTTGATCTGATCCAGGTGGGCGTAAAGCGTCGTCCAGCCATCACCGCAGTCCACGATGACGTGGTAGCCATAGCTGTAGGTCAGGTATTCGGTCGCAACCACCACGCCGTTACAGGCGGAGAACACGTTGGAGTGGTGGAAGCCGTAGAGGTCGAGGTCGATGCCGGTGTGGTAGGTGCCGCCACCGCGGTACGAACCAAAGGGATCGCTGACACCGTGGTAAGCAGCGAGGGGCGAACTGAACCGGCCGCCGCTACGCGGAGGCGCCACGCCGCCGCCGCTGATGGGCCCTGAGGGAGCCGCCACGGGCTTGGGCGGTGGAGGTGGGGGTGGCTTGAACGTGGCGCCGGGGAGCAGCACGTACAGGCCAACCTCAAGCGAAGAAGCATCGGCGATGTTGTTCGGTTTGTAGGCCACGACCGTATCGACGGTCACGTTGTCGTACTGCTTCACGAGCGACGAGACGGTGTCGCCGGAGCGTACCTTCACGAGGATGCCGTCCTTACGCGGTACCAGGAGCAACTGGCCGAGCTGGATGAGGTTCTTGTCTTCGATGTGGGGGTTATTGATCAGCAGGGTAGTGAGCGTGATGCCAAACTTGGCAGCAACGCCGCTGACGGTGTCGCCGGCCTGCGTCTGGTACTGCTCGTAAGGCGTCTTGGGGTCGAGGACGTCGGCAAGAGGCTTGACCCCGGCGCCACGGAGGCCGGAAGTGGCAGCAGCGGCCGATACGCCCGAGGAGAAGGAAGCCGTGGGCGAGACGCCGCCCGCAGCGCGGACGTTCACCGTATCGGCGCGAGCAACGTAGCTGGTGATGGTGTCGAGCGTTTCGTTACTGGTGCCGGCACGCAGGTAGGTGGAGGGGCGGCCCTGTGTGCTGCCGCCGAGACCTGAGAACGAATAGTCCGGGGCTCTAAAGGAGGGAGAAGCACTGGAGTGGGCGGGATACTGTGCCGCGAAGGTGACAGCCAGCACCGCAAGTCCCAACACGACGACATGGACGGTCATTCGTCCGTAACGCCGCGCGTGGGCGTGAGAGCGTGCTCGTGTCCCTTCAGTACCCATAAGGACGAACGGTCAGGTTGGTGGATGGCGCATCGCTCGAGCGCCGATCGACGCAGGCTGAGCCGAGCCGAAACCTGACCTGGCTCTTCCCCTCCTGAGTTTCGACCCCGGCCGAAGCGGGAGCCGGTGTGCTCGCTTAGAGGTCCGTCTTGAGGCTGGTGAGAAATTCGTCGTTCGAACTGGTCTTGGCGATCCGTTCGAGGAGGCGCTCGGTAGCCTCAAGCTGGTTCGGCGAGTTCTGGCTGATCATAGCTGTCATCCGGCGCACGAGCCAGACGCCCTTCAGCGTCTTCTCGTCGAGCAGGAGTTCTTCACGGCGGGTTGAACTGGCCTGGATATCGATCGCGGGATAGAAGCGGCGCTCGGCAAGGCGGCGATCCAGGCGGAGTTCGAGGTTGCCTGTGCCCTTGAACTCTTCGAAGACCACTTCATCCATGCGGCTGCCGGTATCCACCAGGCAGGTGGCAAGGACGGTGAGCGAGCCACCTTCTTCACACTTGCGCGCCGCACCAAACAGGCGCTTGGGCGGATAGAGCGCGATGGGGTCAACGCCACCGGAGAGGGTGCGGCCGCTGGGCGGCAGGGCAAGGTTGTAGGCGCGCGTCAGGCGGGTGATGGAGTCGAGCAGGATGACCACATCCTTGCCGCCCTCAACCAGGCGCTTGGCGCGTTCGAGGGCCATTTCGGCGACGCGGGTGTGGTCTTCCACGGGCTCATCGAAGGTGCTGCTGACGACTTCGCCGCGGACGTTGCGGCGCATGTCAGTCACTTCTTCGGGGCGTTCGCCGATGAGGAGGACGATGAGGTGGACGTCGGGGTAGTTGGTCGAGATGCCGTTGGCGATGTTCTTGAGGAGCATCGTCTTCCCGGCTTTCGGCGGGGAGACGATGAGGCCGCGCTGTCCGCGCCCGATCGGCGCCACCAGGTCGATAACCCGGTTCGTGAGGTTGTCGGCCGTGGTCTCAATCTTCATCTGCTCTTTGGGGAAGATTGCGGTGAGGTTTTCGAAATAGGGGCGACGCTTTGCGACCTCTGGGTCGAGCCCGTTTACTGCCTCGACCTTGAGCAGGCCGTAGTACTTCTCGTTGTCCTTAGGGTGGCGGACAGCTCCGGTGATGTAGTCGCCGGGGCGGAGCGCGAAGCGGCGGAGGTGCTGCTGGGAGACGTAGATGTCGTGCGGGCCGGGGAGCATGTTTTCGCCACGGAGGAAGCCGTAGTTTCCGTCGTCGCTGATTTCGATGAAGCCGCCGGAGAAAAGGTTTCCCCGTGCTTCGGCCTGTGCCTGGAGGAGCTTGAAGATGAGGTCCGGCTTGCGAAGGTCGAGTGCGCCTTCGACGCCCAGTTCATCAGCGAGTTCCACGAGGTCTTCCCGGGTGGTCGCTTCGAGTTCCGCGATATTGAGGGGTGCAGTCATGGAGTTTTCGTTTTCGGTGTATTCCTCGTCCTGCGGGAACGGGGGAGTGTTCGCAGTTCCGCCACGGGATCGTCTGCGTGAATGCCGCCGATTGGATCGCGGCGCGCCAAGGGGTGAAGGCTGTGGGTCCAAAGTCACCTGGGAGGAATGAAGGGGGACTGGCGCCGCAGCGCCATCGGTTGCGAACTTTCCAGCAACCACAATCAGGATACGACGGTCTGAAGAAGAATTGCAACTGCCCGTTGCACAACACAATAGGCGAGGACGCTCAGACGGTTGGGTCCACGCCGAGATCGAGGAGCAAACCCGAGACGCGCGCGCGAATTTCATCGCGGATCACGCGGACCACCTCTATGGGCTGCCCGGCCGGGTCGTGGAGTTCCCAATCGAGGTAGCGCTTGCCCGGGAAGAAGGGGCAGGCATCGCCGCAGCCCATGGTCACGACGACATCGGCAGCTTCGACCGCACCCTCGGTGAGGGGCTTCGGGAACTCGTGTGACAGGTCCAGCCCCAGTTCCGCCATCGCTTCTCGCACCGTGGGGTTGATTTCGTGCGCGGGCGCGGACCCTGCTGAACGGACGGTGACGCGTCCGGCCCCGATCTGATCGGTGAACGCCGCAGCCATCTGCGAGCGGCCCGCGTTGTGCACACAGACAAAGAGGACTTCGGGCAGGCGAGCGCTCACCGGGCGTGCTCAGAGGCCGGTGACCTCAGGATCTGATACGCCGCTGCCGCCAGCAGCGCCCCCGCGATGGGGCCCACCCAGTACACCCAGTGGCTATCCCACACGTTCGCGGCCACCGCCGGCCCGAAGCTGCGCGCGGGATTCATGGAGGCGTTTGCCACGGGGCCCCAACCCGTAGCCGCGAAGCCGACGTAGCCGCCGATCGCGATCGCGGCGAAGCCGCCCTCCGCTCGTTCGTCGGTGGCCATGGCGAAGACTACGAGGGCGAGAAAGAAAGTGAGGATCATCTCGGACCAGAGCGCGGCTGAGGCGCCGTGGATGTGCGGCGTCGACGCGCCGGCGTCGCCTTTGGAGCCGACGATGACAACGATCGCGAGACCGGCAAGCACCGCTCCCGCGAGTTGGGCGAAGACGTAGCCCAGGGCGCGGCGCGTGGCGATGCGCCCGGTCGCACGCATCGCGATGGTGATGGCGGGGTTGATGTGGCACCCGGAGACGTGGCCGAGCGCGAAGATCATCGCCATCACGATCAGCCCGAACGACAGGCCCACGCCCACCGTCCCAACGGCGCCGTCGCTGGCGACGTTGACCGCAGCCGCTCCCGGGCCGGCAAAGATGAGCGCGAAGGTGCCGATGAACTCGGCAAGGTAGGGTGCGAGGGATGGTTTGGGATTCAGCACGCGGGGCAGAGTCTCCTCAAGCGGCATTATCGCCTGATTAACGCGGGCCCCGATTGCACGTGCCCGGCGCCTGTGTGGCATAAGAATCGGCGCTCCTATACTCGGTGCGATGGCGGAACAACACGACCTGGAACTCTCCACCGGTGGGGAAGAAGAGACGCGGGGCCTCGGCGAACGGCTGGGCCGTGCACTCCGAAAGGGCGACGTTGTCCTCCTTAGCGGCGACCTCGGCACCGGCAAGACCTGCCTGGCACAGGGTATCGGGCGGGGACTGGAGTGCCCGACGCCGGTGAACAGCCCCTCGTTCGTGCTGATGAACGAATACGGCGGGCGAGAGACGCTCTTCCACGTCGACCTCTACCGGATCGAGGACGTGGAAGAACTCGATGACCTTGGCCTCTGGGACTACGCCGAGCGTGGCGTGCTCGTGATCGAGTGGCCCGAACGAGGGGCCGAATTGCTCCCGGGCGACGGGCTGGTGATAGAAATGCGCTACGGCGACATCGACCGCCAGCGCAGGCTGCGGTTCCTGCCGCGTGGGCCGCGGGGTACGGAGATCGTGCGGGCGCTCGGGGCGGCATGAGCGCGGTCCTTGCGATCGATACCGCATCGGCGGTGATCGCGCTGGCACTGGCGGTAGACGGGAAGATCGTCCGTTCAGAAGCCCTCGATGGCGCCCAGGACCACTCCCGCCTCCTTCTCCCGGCGATCCACGAACTGGCCGGCGCCATGCGCGACCAGTTGACGGGCATCGTGGTGGTTACCGGACCCGGGAGTTACGCGGGGCTGCGGGTGGGGATAGCCACCGGGCAGGGGCTCGCGCTCGCGCTGGGGATCCCGATCCGCGGAGTGGGCACCCTCGCCGCGGTCGCGGCAGCCGCGGGCTTCGGCGATGGGCTTGCCATTCACCCGGCGGGGCGCGGCCAGCACGCCTGCCAGGCTTACGAAAGCGGGGTTCCGACGGGGCCGCTGGGCGTCCGCGAAGCGACGGACCTCGCCGGGCCAGGGCTTGCCGGCGAAGGCGCGGCAGCCTTCGAGGGACTGGAGATCGGCCCGGATGCGCGTTGTCGCGCGGCGCTGCTGGCGGCGCTGCCGTTGTTCGAAGCGGGCGGTGCGGGCAGCATCGAAGCCATCTACTTACGAGAACCGAACATCACGCTGCCGCGGCGGACCGCGCCGGGCCAGCGCTGAGACGATGCCCCAGGAGGAGACCCCGTGACCATGGAACGCACTCTTGTGCTCGTAAAACCCGATGGCATGCAGCGTGGGCTGGCGGGCGAGATTATCGGCCGGCTTGAACGGCGTGGCCTCAAGATCGCCGCGATGAAGCTGATCCACATTGACCGGCCGATGGCCAACCGCCACTACGCGGAACACGAAGGCAAACCGTTCTTCGCCGGGCTGGTGGACTACATCACGAGCTGTCCCGTGGTAGCGGCGGTGTTTGAAGGGCCAAACGCGGTACAGGTCGTCCGCAACACGATCGGCGTGACGAACCCGCTGGAAGCGACACCGGGGAGCATCCGCGCGGACTTCGGCATCGAACGCGGCCGGAACCTCGTCCACGCGAGCGATAGCCCGGCCAGCGGCGAACGCGAAGTGGCCCTGTTCTTCCAGCCTTCGGAGGTGCTTTCGTGGACGCGCGACACCGACCGCTGGATTTACGAATAGACTGAAGCCGACCCGCCGAAGGAGGACGCGTATGGCCGCACCAGATTTCCAGGTTGTTGAGAGCGGCGGCATCACCTACACCTGCGGCTGCCCCTGCGAACCAACCGCCAGCCCCGCCGCCGATGGCGCGCCCGGCCACGAGCACTGCTGCTGCGGCAAAGTGCACTTCGTCGGCGAAGGCGCAGCTACCGCGATGACCGCCTACCTGGCGGACCGCAAGGCGAAGCGGAAGCGGGAACCCGATTACACCACCGGCGCTACGCGCGTGCCGACGCCCGGCGGGACAGTGGAAGTCGCCTGGGCGTTCCCGATCGAGGCATAGCCCCGGTCGCGCCCGAAGGCATGCGAGTCCGTGGGCCGGCCCACGGACTCAAGCAACGAGCTGCCCTAACATATCTATCATGCCCGAACCCGGCACAACCTCTCCCGAGATCGCACCCGCGCGCCCTGAACTCATCCAGGGCGGGATGGGGGTCGGAGTGTCGGGCTGGAGATTGGCACGCGCCGTCGCCGTGGCTGGCCAGCGCCTTGGGGCGCGGGTGCTGGGAGTCGTTTCGGGCACAGGCCTTCCGGTGATGCTTGTTGATCGGCTCCAGGCAGGCGACCAGGACGTTGTGCGCGCGCTGAAAGCCTTCGACCCGGGTATCGCCCGCGAAATCATGGACAAGTATTTGGTCGAGGGCCCATCCCCGGCGAACTTGCGACGCAAGCTCCCGCCGAAGCCGGAAGTCCTGGTGACGGGGAACGAAGCGACGAAAGCGAGGATGACGAAGCTCGCTGTGGCCGCTGCGTTCGTCGAGATCTGGCTTGCGAAGGAAGGTCACAGCGGCCCGATCGGGATCAACCTCCTTGAGAAGGTCCAACTGATGCATCTGCCGGTCTTGTTGGGCGCGATGATGGCCGGCGTGGACTACGTCCTGGTGGGTGCAGGCATCCCGCACCAGGTGCCGGCGGTGCTCGCGAACTATGCGCGCAACGAACCGGCGAGCTATCGGATGGACGTTGCCGGCGCGGATAGCAAGCAGTTGCTGACGCTCGATCCTCGACAGTTCGTGCCCCAGGGGAGGAGGCTCCGACGCCCGCAGTTCCTGCTCATCGCATCACATCACGCCCTCGCGATGCGGCTCGCGGCAACGGTGGAAGTCGATGGATTCGTGATGGAGGGGCCGAGTGCGGGAGGCCACAACGCACCCGCCCGCGGGAAGACGCTTGCCGAGGACGGACAACCCATCTACGGTGACCGGGACAGGCCAGACCTGGCGAAAGTCGCAGAACTGGGGAAGCCGTTCTGGCTCGCCGGGTCCTATGCGAGTCCGGAACGGATCACAGAAGCAAAGGCCCTTGGCGCGGCCGGCGTCCAGGTAGGATCGGCGTTCGCGCTCTGCAACGAATCCGGGCTGCGGGAAGACATCAAACGAAGGCTACGACAGCGGATCGCGAGCGAATCGCTCGAAATCAAGACCAGCGCCATGGCTTCTCCTTCAAGCTTCCCCTTTCAGGTGGTGCAGCTCGAAGGCAGTCTCTCGGAACAATGTGTGTATGAGAGCCGCAAACGTATCTGCAACATCGGCCATCTCACTCAGGCGTATCAGAAAGATGAGCGAGAAGGCGGCGGAATTGGCTTCCGATGCCCCGGCGAACCGATCGACGCGTTTGTGAAGAAGGGTGGAAGCAGGGCCGAAACGGACGGAAGGGTCTGTCTCTGCAACGGACTGGGTGCAGCGGCCGGATACGGGAACATGACGAAGAGCGGTGCGGAACCCATCATCGTGACGCTGGGGAAGGACCTGGGATTCTACAAAGGGCTGCCCGTGCATCCCGACGGTAGTTACTCCGCGGAGGATGTCGTTCGGACCATTTTGCCGCGGCGGGAGTCGGCAGCGGTTTCCTAAAGCGGGCCGCTGTGAGCCACGGTCGTGCAGGCGCCGGCCGCTACACCTCAAGCCGGGATGCTTCGAACACTGGCCTGGTTCAGGTTGGCGACCACCGGGTCCCGTTCGTGGCGGCTAGTCGGTATCGGGCAGGGGCGGTCGGCGGAGGGGGGCCATCGCCCGCCAGGCGAGCCGGTGGAGGGCCCATCCCTGCACCAGGGCGACGCCGCCGATCACGAAGCCGAGCCCGAAAACCAGGTTCCAGCCGATACGCTCATCGAGCACCAGCCAGCCCAACAGCACACCGATTGGCGGCATCATGTACGTCACCACCGAGGCGCGGACCGCACCGACTTCGCCGATGAGCCAGACGTACGCCGCCGCAGCCAGACCTGAGCCGACGATACCCAGCGTCGCGAGGCTGCCCCACTGGGCAGCGCCCATCG
>Ga0315281_10009652_pt1 | contig 13374 bp, 8 predicted proteins | sample YL17G07_0_MG_FD_204540 | JGI IMG/M metagenome (GOLD analysis project Ga0315281, IMG submission 204540) | Sediment microbial communities from Yellowstone Lake, YNP, Wyoming, USA - YL17G07_0 | ecosystem: Environmental > Aquatic > Freshwater > Lake > Sediment | place: USA: Wyoming | collected... | reverse complement strand
ACCCTTTAGTTATACGCCGGACTGGGGAGGGGTTCCGGAATGGTCTTCCGCGACGGAGTTCGCGGAGGGCGCCTACTGCCACACTAGCAACTGGAGCAATGTCCTTTTTTGCCAACTTACTTTGGGTAGTGGAACAACTGGAACAGAAGAACCAACCTGGGATTACACCATCGGAAATACTACTGGGGACGGGAGTTGTGTATGGGTAGCCAGCGCGGGTGAAACATGGCTCTACCTCGGACTGTACCCACCCACTTCGGCGGTCACATGGAAGCGGGTGAAGTGATTTGTGGAATAACGGGATGACGGGATGACGGGGATAACGGGATGACGGGGATAATGGCGCGAGGCGCGCCACCTTCGGCGGGATAACGATGTACACGGCATGGTTGGGGAATACGACTTATGGGATTGGCACCGGCGTCTTCGCCGGAAGCCCGCTCTCCGACTTCGACGCGACGGTAGAGGGCGGCAAATCCTCGCCGACGAGCGTTCAACCGGATTGGGCGTACACGCCGGAGGAGCTGGTCGCGGACACGAAGGGCGTGGCCGTCTGGCATGATGCGAGCACGGGCAAAAGTTTCACGGCTGGGGCCGTCGTCATGCCGACGACGCCGGACGGGTTCGAGTACGTGAACATCGGCAGCGCGGGCTATCCAAGCACGGGGCAGCCGAACTTCCCCGGAACCCTGGGCGCGACGGTGGGGGACGGGCATAGGATCTTGTGGATGGCCATAGACAATACGATGATGCTCTGGACCGCCAATAAGGCTTATGCCTACTTGGCGGAGATCATTTCTTCGCCCGACAATGGGTACTATTACGCCAACCTTGGGGCGGCGGGGACGAGCGGCAACTCGCAACCGAACCTCCCCGAGGTCATAGGCAACACCATCGGCGATGGGCCGAACATCATCTGGGAGTGTATGTCTCTCTCGGCACCCGCATGGCAGGCGGGCCACTACTATCACACGTTCGATGAGGGGCTGGTTCGCCCCACGGTTCCGATTGGATTCCGGTACAACAGGGGCGGAATCAGCGGAACCAGCGGTGATGTCGAACCCGGTTGGCCGACCGTTCACTTGCAGCACATCGGCGACGGGACACCGCATCCGATCATTTGGCAGTGTTCGGCGAAGTACCAAAGATGGCAGTTCATGGGGCCGCACAATTTTGGGGCGGCGGCAAAGGTAAAGATGGCGAAGTTGGCCCTGATGGGGGCTGCGGCATGAATCAGATAATTCGAGACGGCGACGCGGCGCTACTCATCTTCGTGGCCGACACCACGGCGGGGGCGGCGGTCACGAGCGGCAACGCCAAGGCCAGCGTCTACTGTGAGAGCGGGGCCAACGCGGCGAAATACTGGACGGGTTCGGCGTGGAGCACGGCGGGTTCGTTTGTCGGCGTACCCTACACGCGGCAAAACCTATTCAGCACAGCCTCAGCGATGGGGACGCCGGGCGCTGGTTTCTACTCGGTGTACGTCTGCGGAAGCAGCGGCGACGCGACAACCGGATTCCCCTACGGTTATCTGTTGACGGTAAATGCGCATGATGCGCGCGACGTTATCCTGGGAAGCGGGCAGACGATAGGCGCGAGCGTGGGGACGGTGGTGCTTACAGGCGGGCAAACCATTGGGGCGAGCGTGGGTAATCCAGTGACGCTGGCAAGCGGCCAGACGATTGGGGCATCCATCGGGACCGTGACACTTTCAGGCGGGCAGACGATTGGGGCTTCGGTGGGGAACCCGGTTACGTTGGCGACCGGGCAGACGATTGGGGCGAGCATAGGCGCCGTGATTTTGTCGGGGGGCCAGACCATCGGGGCGTCAGTTGGGAACGCGGTGACAGCGGGGACGTTCAGCGGGACGGCCTCGACCACCATCAATGCCATCATGGACGGCATCGACGCCTTGGGCGGGAACGCGGGGATCTACGGGTGTACGGCGACATGCCAGGAGGCGGGCGGGACACGGATTCCGAATGCTGTGGTTCAGTTGCGAGGCACTACGGGCAACGCCGTTGGAGGCGCGACAAGCAACCAAAACGGGGTCGTGGTCGTCCACTTTACCTCAACCGGGAGCCACCTGATCTACGCGGCGGGGGCCTCGCACACGTTTGGTTCGAGCGGGCAGGGGATCACGCTGACGGGCAACACGGCCTTTACCCTGGTCGGCACGCCGGCCTCGGCGGGGTCGTACAAGACACTCATCGTGGGCGAACGATACCTCAAAAACTTCGACCCGCTCCAAACGACGGCGGCGAACGGGATCACCCAAGCCGACCTCGATGCGGCGGAGAACGCGGCCTTCCACTACCTGAACGCGCGGTTGGCGCTGAACTTCAAGGTGTCGACGTGGGCGGCGTCGGTGCCGCCGCTGATCGCGTGTCTGGCGGACCGGTACGCCTCGGCGGAGTTGATTGACATGAAATTTGGGCGCGACGGCCGCGTAAGTCCCTACCCCGCCGCCCTGCGGGCCGAGGTCGAGGTTGTAGTGAGTTGGCTGAACACGGCGAAGGACGCAAGATTGCTGAGCGCAACGGGCACGGCGCTCTGACGGCGTAGGACCGATGGGATCTATAGGACCCATGAACGATGGCGAACGATGGACAGTTTGCGGACGTGCGAGACGCGGTTCTCGCCTGTTTGACGGGCTACGCCCCGCTGTCGGCTTGGATGACGGCGCGCGGCGGCCATTACTATCTCGCCCGCTCGACTGACCGGCTTCCCATCCTGCTCTCGCGCACCGAATGCCCCGGAATCATCCTCAAGCCGCAATCCACCCCAAAGTCGAGAGCGACCAATGTTTACTTTAAGGCTTGGGTCCGCAGTTTGCTCATCCTGACGAGCGACAAGCGCGAGAGCAACGAACTCGATGATCTGGAGTGGCACGTCAGCCGTTGCCTGGAGATCGAAGCGGCGGAGAAGCCGCCGTTGGACCTTTCCTACGTCTACGACATCCAGGTGGGGACGGGGGAGCGGACTGCGGCGCACGAGGACCCGGCGTTGTACGGCGAAGGGCTGATGTGGTTCGAGACGGTGCCGGTAAGTGTGGTGATGAGGTACGACCCTACAACGGCATAGGACGGATAGGGCCAATAGGACCTATAGAAGGCGGACGGCATGGGCGGAATAGTTCGGCTTTGCGATGAACGGCTGACGATACAGCGCGAGTTGACGCCTGGGGGCGGCTTCAACACCTCGGGGGCGAGCGTGGGCGTGCCCGTGGTGTCGGGCGGGTTCTTCATGCGGCCGGTCATCCGGTGGATCTCGCCGGTGACGGACGCCGTGACCTACGAGAATCGCAACATGCAGGCAGGTCCGCGATGGTTCGAGGGAGTCCTGCGGACGCAGTTGCTGCCGGAGTGCGGTCTACTCCTTGAAGGCGCGACGGAACGCACAGACGACAAGGCGGACACGTTTGCCATGCACTATGAGACGCCGGCGGGGGACTTCGAGTACAAGGGTGTGGGTATAAACGTCGCGGTGCTTTCGGCCAGCATAGCGCCGGAGACGCCGGAGGTGATGGCCGCATTCCGGTTTCTGGCCTTGACGGGCGGGACGGCCAGCACGATGTCGGCGGCTTCATGCGGGACATCGGTGCCCTTCACCTGGTGTCAGTCGGCGTTGACGGTGGGAGCGAGCGTGGGGAACGCGGAATCGTGGCAACTCGTTTACAACAACCACCTGAAACCCGGGTATCCGGTCGCGGGGGGGACATCCTCTTCGATGACGGCTGGAATACAGGACGTGGCGCTGACCGTCCAGGGGTGGCAGGAAGACGCGGAGAAGATGAATCTGGCTATCATGGGGAATGACGTGGACTGTCGGCTGAGGCTGACGCATACGGCGACGACGGCGGGCGGGGCGATCACGTTCGCGGCGCCGACGGCGAAGCTGAGCGAGATTCAGCCGAGCGTGGAGGCGGAACCGCCCGGCCGGGAGCAGTACGTCCTGACCGCGCAACGCGGCGGTACGGGGGGGCAGGCGAGTTTGACGATTGGGAATCTATGACGGCGACGGCACCATTCAGGGGGTTTCGGAAGCACATCTGGCTCCGGCAGGAGACGGTGTGGGGGGATGGCGGGACGGGTTCGCCCATTTATGTGCCCCTGTCGGACACGCAGGCGGAAGGCGGGATGGAGAACGAACTTTACCGGGCGATCCCGGAGGTCCAGGGGCAACAGATACGATGGCAGGGGATCAAGGGAAAGCCGGTCGAGCTGGCGATCAACTTTATGCCGGTGCCGGAGACGATAGCGACGGTATTCGGGATGGCGAATACGCGGAACGGGACGACATTCGACCTGAACTCCTACGGCATCTACGAGGCGAGTCCGACAGACGCGCGCAAGTGGCCGGGCGCGAAGATGCGGACGCTGAGGATCTCGGGGCAGAAGGGCGGCGAGATCCATCTTGAGACGAACTGGATTGCGAAGGACGAGGTGGCGGGGCCGACGTACGCGACGCCGGACTTTGGGGTCCTCTGTGCCTACCTAGTGCAGGATGTGTATGTGACATGGAGTGGGCCGACTGTGGCGGAGTTGGGATCCTTCGCCGTGGTGCTGAATACCGAGTTGGAAGCGGGGATGTACGCGGCGGACAAACGCATTTCCGCTTTGGTGGCGGGGATCACGATTGCGGCGGGGATGGCGTCAATATCGCTGACAGATGACGACTTCAGCGACGCGGTGCGGGACGGAACGACGGCGGCGGTTACGGTTGTTCTCGGGCATCCGAGCGTCGCCGAGACCAAGACGATCACGATGGCGAACTGCGTGATGGTCTCCGCTAAGAGCACGGCGAGCAATCTGGCGGAGGAGGACTCGGGGCAACGGCTCATCTGGCAGGCGGCGATGACGGGGGCGGGCGGCGCGCAGATAAGTATTGCATAGGAGCGGGCATGGCGGCGGGCGACACGGCGGCACTGGAGCAACGGATCGAGGAGTTGACGAAGGGGGTCAGCGACCTCAAGGACACGATGGAGAAGTTGCTCGACCGCCTTGAGAGGGGGGCGGAGCAGCAGGCGCGGTCAGGGGGAGGAGCGGCCGGCGGTATGGGGGCAAGGTCGCCGAGCCGCATCTTGACCGACCCGTTAGGGGACCCAACAGGCTTCGTATCGCAGAAATATGCGGGCGGTACGGGACCCGTCAGCTCAGATCAACCGTACCAGAGTCCGAAGTTTGTCGAGCACATTGCGAACGCGGCGCAGGAAATGTCGCGGATAAACACGGCGACGGCGAGGAACGCGGCGCAGCAAGATAAGGTGAGCAAAAATCTGGCGGCGCGGCTGAAGGAAAACCGGCAGCGGTTGGACGCTCAGAGCAAGACAAGGGTGCCGGAGGCATAATGCCAAACGGGATAGCGACATTCGGATGGACGGGCGGGACGTTCACCTTTCAGGACCAGGTGGCGCCCGTGTCGGTCTACGAGATCACGCCGTTGGAACGGGAGAGTTACGGCCTCTACGGGCCTGTGGTCTTCGACCAGGGCGGGGATATTTTTAGACTGGAGGTTCGAGGATCCCATAAACTCGACGGGCGGCGGGGCGCGGAGGAGTACGCCTACTCGCTGTTGAGGACGATGTTGACATCCGGCGTTGGCACGATAGGGAGCGCGAGCGGCGTCTTCGCCAACTGCTTCTTCAGAGAGGGCGAGTGCGAGATTGTCGCCGAGAAGTGCGATTTTTCCCTCCAATTTATTCACAGCGGCAGCACGGCGGGCGTGACGGCCGGGGCCCTGACGGCGGGGACGCCCGGCGGCGGAAGCACAGGCAGCGCGATGTTCTGGGCGGTCGGCGCGAACACCTTGGGGGACATCGCCTACATTAGTCGGATGGAGGGATCGCGGGCGGTGGTGGCAAACCACGTGCCGCGGTGCCGGGGCGTGAGCATCTTCGACCATGTGATGGGGGCAAGCATCCAATTTGAGTTAGAGGCGGGATACACGGGTACTACGCGTGAGCACGTGCAGGCGCACGTCTACAATCTCGACAGGAGCATCGGCCCTGCGGGCGCCAGCCTGATGGGCAACGGGCAGACGTATTCGGGTTGCTATCTGGGGCGTATGCCGGTATCGGAGGATGACAACCGACTCGGAAAACTGAGAGCGAGGATCATTCAGGCGGTGCCCGGCACATCGGCCGGAATTTTCAATGTGTACGTGGATGGGACCTTGGGCGTGGGTGTGGAGGCGGACTCGGTGACGGCGAGTTGGCTTCAGACGGACCAGGCGTTTATCTCGGTGCCGGGATATCGGCACGACGAGATACCATCGTGGCTCAGCAACAACAACGCCATCCGCATCGAGCAGATGGAGGGGACGACGGGCCATGACGTTTTCTCCGGCTGGGTGCAGACGAGCGACCTGGGCGGGGTGCAGCGGGAGGGCGGAACCTTCCGGTGCTACGGGTCGCGCTACTTTCTCGATCATCGGATCAAGTGCAAGGTTGAGGGGTCGCTGGCTAAGGAGTGGATGCCGAACGGGGGCACGGACAGCAGCGGACCTGAACGGCGGATTGACGTGCGGTGGTTGAACGGCGGGGTGGTGACGGATGTTTTGGAGCACCTAAAGGGTATTCCGGGTACACCTCCGTTGAGCGACCTGCCCACCCATCACGAGATGGAGGCGGATGTGCCCGATCCCTACATGACCGCCGGCGATTACCTCGCCAGTTACGAGTTCAACGGCACGGCGGGGACGAGCATCAGCGAGTTGCTGACAATGCCGATGCCGGGTTTTTCGATAGACAACGACTTCGTGGGGGATGTTCTGGCGCAACTCGTCTCGATCTCGCCGGAATGCGCGTGGCGGATTGATCCGGCGAGCCGCGACCTGCTCATCCGCAACCTGACGACACTGGGGACGGTAGGGATCGCCGCCGGGGAGATTGGGCATGTGGTGAACGAGACGGGGAAGGACTACCGGATCATCAGCAATCCAATCCGGTTCAGTCTGGAGGGGGTTTTCAGCCGCGTGACCCTTCAGGGCATGGACCTGACGGTCGAGGTCAGGCCGGCCACGGAAAACGAGCAGTACGGCCAACTGGAAGATCCCATCGTCATTGCCGCGTGGGGCGAAGCGGACGTGCCGGAGGGCTGGAACCTGGGCGACTGGAACGCGGGGACCTACGACGGGACGCCCGGGCAGTGGGTTTACCGGCTCTGGAAGATTCGGCGGCACGGCTGGCGCCAACTGGCGGGCGACGCGACGTATCCCGTGGTGGACGACGACAACGACCAACGCGCGTTGAACGCCGTGGCGGTGATGCAAGGCACATTGTTCCGCGACATCGACGACGACGGCAAGTTTACGCGGGTGACGGCGGAGTACATCAGCGTGGCACCGGACTACGGATGTTTTGCGACGCAGACGCCCAAGCCCCACTGGGGGACGGAGGGGCATGCCATTGCGTTCTGGGGGCGCGTGAAGCGGCCGTTCTATGTGAGTTATCCCACGAGCGGGTACGGCGGCGGGGCCTACGACACGTATGCCCTAGAGGCGGACTACTACCTTCGCCTGCCGCGTATGGAGGACAAGACCTCGCGGTTGGGGATGTCGGTGGCGTTCACGTCGCAGGGGACGAAGGCGTGGAACTTCGACATTCGGGACGACGGACCGGCGATGATGACGCTGGCCGAGGGGATGCACACGATGTACTCGACCGAACTGGCGAGTTGCGACGTGGAGCTGGACGGGGCGTCGCTGCTGAATCCCACGCTGGACAATCGGGTGGTTCTGACGAACCTAGCGAGGTGGCCGACGTATCCCTGGCTGGTGCTGGAGATCACGGCGTACCCGAAGTTGAACAGGACTGTGATTCATCTGGCCTCGACGCTCAGGGCGGCGACGAAGTACGACTTCGGCTACCGCTACTCGACGTGGTGGGCGCAACGCGAGCAGGTCTGGGAGAATCTCAAGGCCCGCAAGTTCGCGGAACTCGGCATTCGGGTCGCCAATCCATTTTTATTGCTGTGAGAAGGAGGCGTGACATGGGGGATGCTTATAACCGAAACTGGCGGATGGACCCTGACTGGGCGCGTTCTGTCCGCGATCCCGAGACAGGCGGGTGGGTGACGCCCGAGGAACTGGCGGCGCGGAAGTCGGCGAAGGAGGCAAATTTCCAGGAAGAACGATGGAGGGCGGAACATCCGGTATCGGCAGGCATCGCGGACGTGGTTGCCTGGCCCTTCCGGCGGGCGGGCGAAGCCATTTCGACCGTTGCGTCTGGAATGGGAGTCGGCTTCAGAAGGATGGGGAGCGACCTGCGGCGCGTGGGTGAGCTACCGCAACGGGCCAACGAATATCTAGGGGAAACCCTCTCTCAAGGAAACCGAACGTGGGGGGGGGGCACACCGGCCACTAGCCTTGGACCCAATCCGCCGACGGGTTTTCAGAGGGCACCCGGAGCCGGAGGTCCGCCGATTTTAAGTCTCACGCAGGGGTATCAACCCTGGCGGTCGGAAGCGGCAGCCACCGGGGTCGGTGCGCCAGCGACCGCGCCAGCGGCAGGCACGGCCTGGAAGTATACCCCGGAGACCGTGACGCCAACCGCGCGAGGGACGATACGGGGGGCTGGCGGCGAGGATCTAGGGGGCGCGGGATACGTGGGCGCGCCGATGACGGCGTATCGCTCCAGGGCGGGCAATCTGTTCTCAAGCGAAAGGGCCGCACTTGAACATGACGTTAATCAAGGCGCGAGAGACCTGATGACGAATCACGGCCTCGACAAGGGGCTCGCACGGTCCATCATGGCATCGGCCGACGGGGACAAGGGACTTGCCGCGGAGTACGTCCAGCGGAACTTTGGCCCGGGGATGGGGAGTCCGGGGCAGATAGGGCCGACGGGCCGGGTAACGAGGGAGAGCGTGCCGATGGCGCAGATCAGGGCAGAGAAGACTGGTCCCGCGCTGGCGACGCGCGCGACGGCCGTTCAGGAGCGGGGGATGACGGTCGAGGAGAAGAAGGCGCAGGTCGAGGATGCTGTGGCCAAAGGGGGTATGTCCCTAGCGCAGGGGCAGCAGGAATTGGACAAGTTCAAGGCTGAGACGGAGGCGGCGACGCAAAAGAGCATCGCGGAGATGAACACGAAGGTCCAGGGACGGTTTGCCGATGCCGCCAACTTGACGGCCCAAGGCGCGCTGAAGCAGGCCGAGGGCGTCAGGAGACAGGCCGAGATCGCTGCCTACCAGGCGGTGAATGGTCTCTTCACGGAACCCGGCAAGGTGGACTTCGCGTTCAAGAGCGAGCTGGCGCAGATGCTGGGCGCTACCGACAAAAACGGGAGGTTCATCATGGGCTACCCGGAGGTGGCGGAATACCTTGGCCTCTACAAGATGTACCTGCAGGGCGTACTCCCGAAGGAGAAGGAGACGCGTTACAGCCAACTCTCGAAGCAATACCTCGACGCCAAGAATGCCATAGCCCGAGGTGTGGCCGTGGCGAAGAAGGTTCCGCCGGACGATCTGTTTGCGGAAGTCTTGAACCCGACCGAGACAGGACAATAAGGGATGGCACTGAGCGACGAACAAGTCAACTCCGCACTGCTTTCGGCGAGCCTCACAGGCGAGGAGCCGTTGCCGACCACACAGGGTCAGCCGGTGGTTTCTCCCGCGCCGGTAGCCCGAGTGCCCCTGCCGCCGAGCCAGAGGGCGACGGCCACCGAGGCCCCGCCCTCCGTGACGAAAGAGGGTTGGCTGGAGACTATGGGTTACGGCCTGGAAAAATCGTTGCCCGCCGTCGCCTCGCGGGGAATGGTGAAGGCGCTGGATTACTTGGTGCCGAACCTGCCCGTGGTGTCGTCCCTGGCGAAGGGGGCGAGGGCGATGGAGACGGCAATTGCGGAGCGCGAGCAGGAGAAGCAGCAGGCGGGGCAGCCGTTGCTGCGGCAACTGGCTGAAGGCGGAGTGACGCTCGCGGGCGAACTACCGCTCTATGCGGCGGGGCGCAAGTGGATTGGGGGCGCAGCGAAGGCGGCGGGCATTGGCGAGGGCGCACTGGCCAAGATAGCCACATCTGCCGCGGCGACGGGACTTCCCTTCGGGGCGGTGTCTGGGATCAAGGGTGCCATTGAGGGGCGGAGTCCAGCGGACGTGGCAGCATTGGCGTTGAAGGACACGATTACGGGAGCGGCGCTGGGGATTGTCGGGGGCGTGCCTGCGGCAACGGCCTTGGGCAAGATCGCTAGGACAGGGGCCGAGGTGGGCACACTAGCGGCGGTTCCGCCGCTCTTGGAGGGGCGGGCGCCGACGCTGGAGGACGCGTTGCCGGCCGCGATCATGGTGTGGGGGTTGAAGGCGGCCGGGGCATTGCCGAGGCTGGCGCGGGGGGTTGCGGGGCAGGTGAGCAAGGACATCGCCGAATACAAGGCGATGACGCCGGAGGAGCGGCAGGCGGGGGCGGTGGGGCCGAGGCAGAAAAAGGTGCCCGCCGGAACCTTCTCCAAGGCGGAGACCTATGGCCTTGTGAAGCAACTGATACAAGAGCGAGAAAAATTGGCTGGCGGAATGCCTTATGTGCCCTACGCCATCGGGAATAAACTCAGAAATTACACGACGATGGAAGCACTGTCCGCTCCGGAGAGACAGTACGCGATAAAGCTGGGACTCCTTGATCCAGAGGGCAAGGTAGCGACTCCGCTTCTGCAACGGTGGCAGACGATGGAACACGAACCCTATCGCGTTCAGGATTTTGACGCCTACGCGCCGAGAGAGTACCAAGCCGCAGTCGGTCGCGGAGAGGTCATTCGGCCCGGCCAAGCGAAGTCGGAGGACTTTATTCAACTCAAGGCGGCGGGCGGCGGTCAATACACCATCCCGCGAGCCTTGCAGAACGTGGACGACTGGCTGAGACGGCTGGGATACGAAGGCGAGCAGAAGCCCCCGTCCGCCAAGCTCAAACCGCAGGCCCAAAGTGGCGCGGGGGTCGCCGCGACGCGGCCTGAGCCAACTGTGGCCCCCACAGGGGCTATTGCGGGGCAAGTTGCTCCTCCGACGGGAGAAGCGGCGCTGGCGCCGCCCGTGGCGACCGTCGTTGCTCCGCCGAGGGCCGAAGAGGCGATCCCGACTGCCGATCTGGTGCCTGAGTCGGAGATCAAGGTGCCGCCAGACGAGGCTTACGACGCGCGGTTCCGCGAGGTCCACCAGGCGACGATGGGCAAGGAGGCCGGATACGGGTTGAAGATGCCGAGGCCGGAGCCGTCCGTCGCGGCGGCGGACACACGCGAAAAGGCGCGTGAACTGCACCGGCTCGTCTCCAAGATGGGTGTGCCGTCCGACGAACATCCGAGCCTTGCGATGAACGTCTCGGGGGGGCGCACCGCATCTTGGTCTGAACTGACGCCGGAAGAACTGGGACGATTGCGGAAGATCGCGCCGGTGTGGGCGAAGACGCGGGCAAGCATGGGACCGATGGGACAAATGGGACCTATAAAGGAAACGGCGAAGGCAGAGCCGCCGGTGCCGGAGGCGGAGGTGCCGCCACCGACGTTGCCGCCGAGACGGCCGCCCGGAGGCGCTGGGGTCCCGCCGGGGCCAGAACCGCGAACCATTGAAGACGAGCTGGGGCCCGTGCCCGTCGCCGGTGAGGACTACCGACGAATGCCCTGGTACAAACGGCTGATTCTGAGCACGGACGCCGCGCTGGCGCACACTGGGCCGGTCGGACGGTATCTTGGAAACCTGATGCGGGAGTTCGCCGAGGTCGAGAACCCGCTGAACGGCAAGACCTACCTCGTGGGCTCCGACATGACCTGGGCGATGCGCGCCGCCCTCAAGGCGGGTTTCACGCGCGAGGAGGCCGGGCAGGGGATGGCCGCGCTCGTGGATCCCTGGCACGCCGGCAAGGGGATTGACGCGGCGCGGATCGAGGCGCTTGGAAGGTTGCCGGAGGTCGCGCGCGCCATCGAAACCTATCAGCGGGTGCGCGACAAGGTCATTCAACCGATGGCGGCGGCCACGGACATCAAGGTCCTTGAGGACGGCGAGTGGAGGCCCTTCCGCGAGATGATCCTGCCCGACTATCTGCCGCGCATGTTGCGCTCGGACGTCCTGGACGATCATGGGGCGGTTATCCCGGAGCGGGTGTCCGAGGTGTTGAAGGCGGCGGGATACGGCGAGGTGCAGATCGGCACTGTTCTTGAGAGCCTGCGATCCGGGCAGCAGAATCTCATCAGCATGTTGCGGAAAGAGGGAGCGACCGAGGAGGAGATCGCGGCACGTCTTCAGGAACAGGAGCTGGGGCGCGCGCGCAAGGGCTTGTACTCGGCACAGTTCATGCGGGCGCGGTCGGAGGGGCTGCCCTTCGAGTTGTACGAACACAACATGGACACTATTCTAGCGCGCCACCTACGCCGGACGCCACGCCTGCTCGCCTATGCCACGGTCTTCGGACAGGAAGGCGGCCGGTTGGGCCGCGTGCTGCAACAGATGGCGAAGAAATCGCCTGAGGACGCGAAGTGGGCGGAGGGCCAGGTCAACATCCTGAGCGGAAAACTCACGAACAACTCGATATGGAATCGCGTGGCCGGGTTCATGGCGGGGTTGTCGCTGACCTCTCCGTTGACGTGGATCAAGAATATCGTGCTCGGGACGACGCACATCTTCGGCACGATGCCCCTTCCAATGGCTATCAAGACGGCGGTGCGGCTCACGGGTAGTACCGTCCAAGACATCGCACGGGCGATCCGGTACGGCGGCGACGCGCCGTTGACCGAGGCGGAGCGCAAGATGATATGGGCCGGACTCGAATCCGTGCAGAGGCAGATCCTGGAGTTCGGCCAGGGCGCCGAGGGGCAGGGCAAGATGGGATTCGTGCGTCGGCTGGCGATGGGTTGGTCGAGGATGGGGATGGCGTGGGGTGAACGGGCGATGCGCCGGGCGGTGGGCGAGGAGACAGAGAACGCGGCGAACTGGGCCATTCGGTTGGCGCAGGGCGATCCGCGCACGTCGCTTCTGGCGCGGTTCAGCCTTCACTTCAATCCGAGGGAGTATGGACGGTATCTGCTGGAAGACGTGATGATGTTGAAGAATGTGCCGGAGATACTGCGGCGGGGATCGCTCACGCCAGAAGAACTGGCGCTGGCGCGCCTGAACTTCCAGGGAACGATGTTCGGTGTGGCCAACGCGCTGACCTTGCCGGCGTGGATGAGCCGGTTCAGTGGCATGTCGGTCCTCTGGCGGTACGCGGCGAGGAGCACGGCTTACGCCTACAACACCTATCTGATGCAGGCGCGCAAGGGCAACATCGGGCCGTTGCTGAAGTACCTGACGGCGGCGGCGGGCGGCGGGGCGGCGCTGTGGGGACTCAAGAGCCTATGGACAGGGCGCGACGAGACCAAGGACATGCCGATCTTGCCGGACGCGCCGACGTTGGCCG
>Ga0315281_10009651_pt1 | contig 13376 bp, 15 predicted proteins | sample YL17G07_0_MG_FD_204540 | JGI IMG/M metagenome (GOLD analysis project Ga0315281, IMG submission 204540) | Sediment microbial communities from Yellowstone Lake, YNP, Wyoming, USA - YL17G07_0 | ecosystem: Environmental > Aquatic > Freshwater > Lake > Sediment | place: USA: Wyoming | collected... | reverse complement strand
CCATTGAGGCAAAACAAGTGGCCCAGCAACAAGTAGAGACTCAGAGGCAGGTTCTGGCGCAACGCGAGATTGAAGCCCAGCAAAAGGTCGCCACCGCAAAAGGAGAGGCGGAGTCCATTCTCGTGGTAGCTCAAGGACAGGCGAAAGCCAATGATGCCCTGTCACGGTCGATCAGCCCGATCCTCGTGCAGTACAAGGGGATTGAGAAATGGAATGGGATTTTGCCTCAAGTCTCTGGAGGGGCTATCCCTCTCATCGACTTGGGCAAGATGGGTGGCTTGTCGGGTGGAGTGGAAGGAAGCAAGAAATAAGTTAGTTCGAAGCCGGAAGGCATGATTAGGGTTCTTCCGCTCGTCGAACACTTCCCGGCAAGAAGCTACAATCATTCCTAACCCTGGATAACTATTCTCAAGAGAGGAAATACCATGATAAAAGCAGGTGATATGTTTAAAAACATAGAAAGTGGAAAAATGTTTACAGTTAAGAGTGTCGATCCCAGCATCATCATTTTGGGAACAAAGGACGGATCCCATTCAATGTTTGTCAATCCAAACAGCATGGAATCCGTATTCCTGCCTTTTGTAGAAGACGAGGTCAAGGCAAAACTCAAAGAATAAACCCCGGTAGAAATTCCAGTCGTTCGACCCAGAGGCTCTCGACGGGCGGGGCATCAAACCCCGCCCTCCGGGGTGGAACCCCCTACGGGGCGGAACCCGGAATTATTGTAAAATCTAACCCCGGTTCACCCCGTTAGATAGCTTCGCATCTAACGGGGCAAGGAGCAGCGGGGCATTATTTCTAACGGGGTAAACGAAGTCAGAAATTCGCACCCTCTTTTTTAGATCTTAAAGAAAGGAAACCTATGTTCGATTTTGACGTTTCATGCCCGCATTGTGAGAAGAAATTCAAACTAAACAGGATTGGCCTGGAAACCAAAGAGTTTATCCAATGTCCTCATTGCCGAAGAATTATTAAGTTAGACCTCGATGATCCGGAAAAAAAGGCAATACGGGTAGGTCCGGATTTCGTAGACTGATTTTTGGTCTCAAACCGTTATAGTCTCCCGATGGAGGTCAAGAAAGGGGACGGCGCCGTGCTGAAAATAGGAGACAGGTTCAAAGATAAGACAACGGGAAAGATATACATCATAAAAATGGAAATTGATAACGGAACGCTTTTCCTGGAGGGGGAAAATGGTTTGGGCCGGCGATTGACTGGTAAAGAAAGTTTGAGACGAACTTGCGAGAAGTTGGAAGACATAAAATCTTGAAGCAAATATATTTCTCGCCAGGCGAGGATGATGGATTCTTGATGCACGGTTCACCTGCTTACCCACCGGTCACTATTCAATTGGCCGAGGAACCAAGGCAGGGCTAGAAATGGCGCTGCTTTATTAAGATCACATCTGAAAACCCCGCCCTGTGCCTGCCTGCCGGTAGGCAGGGACGGGGATGAAAGATGTGTCTGCCAAAGGCAGAAAAACCTTAATCAGATGCTGAAACGATACTGAATCAAGTTCAGCACAAGGTTCAGCATGATAACAGGGTTTTCCTCTTGTGTTTTGTCATCCCGAACTTGATTCGGGATCTGGTTTTTTGGTTTAGAGAATTTGGGTTTTAAAGGCCCGCCCTGTGGGCGGGGTTCTTTACTTATGCATATTCTTACCAATAATTATTAACCTTCAATGGTTTCTTGAAGTGAAGACTTGCAGGTGAAGTTGCCAGTCAAGAGTTGGTCTGACAAGATCCGTCAGTTCGAGTCCTATCTATTACAATCATTCGATTCCTACAATTCGTTTTGCCCAGCGTTTTTTCTGTTCCAGATTTCCCAGTCTTCCATACATGACCTTCTGGGTCTGAGGAGATCCTGCGCCATGCATAGACTCGACCAGGGCTGTCCCTCCACTCATATTTTCAATGAGCCTGAGAATTTTTATGCGGGCTTCAACAGGGATTCCTTTGGCCCCTGCCAAATATTTCTTCACATAACGACCTACCTCGCTGCTTTCCAGATCAGCCTGGAAAGGCATGGTGGCAACAATCCCTCCTGCGATATCATGGGCAAGGCGAGCGATCTCATAGATATGACGGGTGACATTATGCTTTGTGGTATTGGCTAAAAGTGGATCCGGATAATAAGCTCCGGAAGGAGTCTTGTATCCCATGGCAGAGCAAGCCACAGATCCAGAATAGATCGTCTCTGCCAGATGAATCATCTCGGCCAGTTTTTCTTTAATGTGAGAGGCGCCGGCTGTTCCTTGATACTCCGCAGCCAATGCAGTTGCCCCTACCAGAACGTCTGAGACCCCTCCTTTACACCCCCCGTAGTTCTGGCGGTGCAACGTTGCAAAACGTTCAACCAGTATTCCGGCCATGTCATATTCGCCGCAAAGAAAAACTCTTTCCCAGGGTACAAAGACATTATCAAAGATGATTAGAGCTTCTCCTCCTACAGATCCGAAGGGATTTCCGGCATCGATTCCTTCTTCGAATTTTCGTTCTTCATTGGTCTGGCGACCAAAGATGAGCACCACTCCGGGTGCATTAAGCGGTAAAGCACAGACCAGGGCGTAGTCTTTATCCTCCTCTCTCATCGCCTGGGTTGGCATGAGGAGAATTTCGTGGGAATTGACACCTCCTGTCATATGAGCCTTGGCTCCACGAATGACAATTCCATCGGATCGCCTTTCGACAACGTGTGTGAAGAGGTCAGGGTCTGACTGCTTGGTAGGAGGAAGAGACCTGTCCCCTTTGGGATCCGTCATTCCACCCACTAACATCAGATTGCTGTCCTGGATGTGGATCAAATACTTCTTAAATCGCTCGAAGTAGTCTGTCTTATATTTTTGATCGACATCATAAGTCGTCATGTAGGTGGCATTCAAAGCATCGAATCCCACGCATCGTTGAAAGCATGAGCCTGTCTCGTGGCCGATCAGTCGGAGCATCTGAACTTTTTTGATCAGATCGTCCACGCTCTGATGGATGTGGGTGAATCGGTTTATCTTCCTGCCGGTGAGATGGGAGGTGGTTGTCATCAAATCCTCGTATTCGGGGCGAAGGGCAAGTTCATAGGTGAGGGCGGCCGAGTTGATATGAGGACGAAGGCCAGGATGCTCTGTAATATCCTCAACCCGTTTCCCATTGTAGTAGACAACGTGATGAAGATCTTTGAGGCTCTGGATGTAATCTTCTTTGGTCACAATTCGTTTCATCTCTTTCTCCTTCTCCTAAAGCATAGCGCATAGAGCATAGTGCAAAGGGTTAGAGAACCTTTGAGTTTTCAGCTTTGAGCATTTCTAAATGCTCTTCGCAAAAATTTTCCTGTCGCCGTCTTGGGTACCTCTTTAACGAACTCAACCTGTCTGGGATATTTGTAAGCAGCCATTCGTTCCTTGCAATGGGCCATGATCTCTTCCTCAGTCACCTTGCTTTCATATCCTTCCTTCAAAGCCACGAAGGCCTTGACGGTCTCTCCCCGATATGGATCTGGAACTCCAACTACTGCGACTTCTCGAACAGAGGGAAGAAGATAGATCACATCTTCTACCTCTCTTGGCCAGACTTTGAATCCGGACGCAATGATCATATCCTTCTTTCTGTCTAAGAGATAGAACCATCCCTTACTATCCATTGTACCCACATCTCCGGTAAAAAGCCACCCCTGCCGGATGGCATGGGCGGTTTCTTCAGGTTTGTTCCAGTATCCTGGAATGATGCCTGGTCCTTTGACAGCCAGCTCGCCCACCTCCCCGGGGGGAAGCTCTTTTTCAGGATCACTGAGGTCCATAATCTTAGCCTCATGGCTTGGAATGGGAACTCCAATGGCAATGGCTCCAGTCGAGGGGTCTACAGGTGCCCTCGATCCCAGTGGGACCAGAGTAGCAGGTGAAGTACTTTCGGTAAGACCGTAAACATTGTGAATGTAAGTCCCCGTCATTTTTTCAAATCGTTCTACGACAGCAGGGATCACGGGAGCTCCTCCACTATAAACTTTTCGGAAGCTGGAAAGATCATATTTTCCAATTTCCGGGTCATTCATCAAGGCAATGAAGACTGTGATGGCTCCGATGGTGCAGGTGGCCTTCCATCTCTCGATCATCTGAAATGTTGTCTTGGGATCGAAACGGTAAAATAGAACGAGAGGAGTTCCGGAAGTGATGGATGTTCCAATATGGCCGACCATCCCTGTCACGTGGAAGAAAGGAGCCACGCCCAGCATAATATCCGAGGGGGTCAACTTCCAGCAATGGCGATAGACCTCAGAGTTGAAGACAACATTCCCGTGTGTATTCATGGCTCCTTTCGGAGGACCTGTGGTCCCGGATGTATAGGTCAGGTAGGCCACATCCTCTCGAGAAAGCTTGACCTCTGGGGGTCGCTTCCCTCGATACCTCTCAAGAAGCTTCATGAAGTCTGAGGTTTCCAATTCCTTTACTTTCTCCACTCCTTTAAGGATGGTTGGGACTGGGCTATTAGGATCGAGAAAATCCAACTCTGAAGTGGTGATCACATGCTCAACTCCTGTTTCTTTGACCACTTTTCGAATCATGTCCCCGTAAAGGGATTCCATGGAGACAAGTACCCGAACCGATGCATCCCGAAAATAGTAGGTGAGTTCTTTTTCCCTGTACATGGGGTTTAAGGGAACGACTATCCCGCCTATCTTCCAAATACCATATTGGCCGATGATAAATTGTGGGATATTTTGGAGGTAAAGGGAGACGCGGTCACCTTTTTGAACGCCGAGTTCTTTCAGAGCGCAGGCAAAGGCATCGCTCATTTCATCCAATTCCCTGTAAGAGATCACCTTATCGAAATAGTAAATAGCTGGCCCCTGGCCACGCAATTGGACTGTTTTTCGAAGATGACCCAGAGCATTTTCAGCCTCCGGGGTTAAATCTGGTGAATAGTCTTTGGGGTATAAAGAAAGCCATCGTCTGGATTGATTTGGCGAATTCATAATAAATCTCCTTTCTCATTGAGGGATGCCAACCAATCGATCAAATTCTTAAAATCATTTTCTCCTGTGACTGAGCAATGGCGAATTCCTGCTGGATTCAAATATTTACTTGCGCAGGCCCTGTGACATCCACTTATGAGAACCATTACCCCTATATCTGGTTCGTCATGGCGGAGAAAAAGGAATCGATCCTTTAATTGAGATTGAACCCGCTGGATCATCTCCACTCTTTCATAAGCTGGGTTACACCCTCCGCAATATTTAATTCCGACCTTCTTTTTAATTTCCATTTATGGTAGCGCCCTCATTTCATGGGGGCGGAATGAACAATCCAATTCGTTCCGGTTAATACCGGAACGCTACGTATGCAATTTTGCGCGGCGTCACCAGATCGTCCAGCCTCCATCAACATAGATGGTCTGGCCGGTGATGAAATCAGAAGCCTTCGAGGCCAGGAAGATCACCGTTCCCTCCAATTCGGGGAGATAACCCCAACGCCCCATTGGAGTTCGCTCGTTGATGAAGTTGAACCTCGCTGGGTCGTTGCGAATCTGCTTTACCATATCGGTTTCGAAATAGGTCGGGCCAATTGCATTCACACGCACACCCAGTTTTGCCCATTCAAGAGCCATCACCTTGGTCATCTGGATAACACCACCTTTGGAGGAGGCATAGGCTAACTGAGTGGCGAGACCCACTTTTCCAAAAATTGAACTCATGTTGATTACCTTGCCGTATCCCCGGTTGATCATCTGAGGAACGACAGCCTGGGCCACCAGAAAATATCCTTTCAGGTTGGTGTTGATGATCAGGTCCCACATCTCCTCGGGATATTCAAGGACTGGAACCCGATAGTTGGTACCGGCGTTATTAACGAGTATATCAATGCGACCGAAGTGGCTCAGTACCTTCTCAATACCTTTTGTAACTTTCTCTTTGGAGAGGACATCCACCTCGAATCCTGCTGAATTTCGACCCGTCGCCTGGATTTCGGCTGACACCCGTTTGAGGTCAGCAGGATTTCTGCCGCAAACTGCGACGTCTGCACCTGCCTTAGCCAGGGCTTTGGCTGCAGTTTCACCTAACCCCTTCGTGCTTCCAGTAACCAGTGCAACCTTACCAGTTAAATCGAAAAGGTCCATTTTTAACCCCCCTTATGTCATTTCAGATTTCAGATTGAAATACTAACAGGCTGCTGAAAAGCCCTTTTTAAACTTAGAATGTCATTCCTGCCCCGTTTTACAACGGGCTAAACTCCAGCAGGAATCCAGTTTTTCCAAACCCTTCTGGACTCCCGCTTTCACGGGAGTGACAGTAAAAAGTTATTTTCCCGTATCATGCTAAGATCTTCGATTTTAAATAATCTCCAATCTGAAATTCATTTACGTCCATTTTCCCTGAATAGGAGCATTGCAAAACTTGCATTTCCCATTCACCACATTCATTTCTAAGACATCGAAGTGTGTTCGATGGATGACCTTCAGATTGCAAAAAGGACAAAATGTTGAGTTATGAATATGTCCCGGAACATTTCCAATGTAAACATACATCAAACCATTTTCCTTTGCAATCTCATAGGCAGAGTCTAAAGTTGAAATAGCGGTAGGGTAGAGATGCATCAGTTTATAATTCGGTAGGAAACGGGTAAAATGAATCGGTGTTTCTGCTCCTAAGTTTTCTTTGATCCATCGACACATCTCATCAATCATTTTGGGATCATCATTTAAAGTGGGTATCACCAGATTAACGATCTCCAGCCACACATTCTCTTTTTTAACGGTGAGAAGGGATTCCAAAACAGGCTTCAGGGTTGCCGAGCAGACTTCCTTATAGAATTTTTCGCTGAACCCTTTAAGATCGATTTTCACGGCATCAAGAATCTTTAGAAGTTTCAGAAAAGGTTCTTGATTGATATAGCCGTTTGAGACAATAGAAGTTTTTATTCCATTCTCTCTGGCGATCATAGAGATGTCATAGAGATATTCATAGTAGACCGTAGGCTCTGTATAAGTGAAGGAGATGGAATTCAGGCCTTGTTTCTTTGCCTGTTGGACAATTTCCAAAGGAGAGTAGGAATAATGATCTAATTCTTCAAAACTCTTCTGAGAAAGATACCAGTTTTGACAGTGTTTGCATCTTAAATTGCAACTTGCACAGGTGAGGCAGAGTCTAAAATGGCCAGGGATGAAATGATAAAGAGGCGCCTTTTCAATTGGCCCAATATCGACTACAGAGGGCTTTCCGTAGACGATGGAACAGAGTTTCCCTCTCTGGTTTTCTCTGTTTCTGCAAAACCCTCTTTTCCCATCAGGGATGACACATTCCCTCGGGCAGAGAAGACACTGGACAGTTGTTCCATGCTCCCTTTTATAAAACATTGCTTCGTACATATTACCTTCAGAGTAATACAGGGCTATTTTTACCGCAAGCCAACGCTTTTCGCCAACTCTTTTATTAGAAATCGCACCTGAAAACCCCGTCCTGTGCCTGCCTGCCGGTAGGCAGGGACGGGGATGAAAGGTGTGTCTGCTAAAGGCAGAAAAAACCTGATCAGATGCTGAAACGATACTGAATCAAGTTCAACACAAGGTTCAGCATGAAAACAGGGGATTGGCCTTCTTCTTTTGTCATCCCGAACCAGGTCCTGAATTAAGTTCAGGATCTAAGGATTTCGGGATCTCGGTTTTGGGTTTAGAGAATTTAGGTTTTAAAGCCCCGCCCTGTGGGCGGGGTAATTTACTTTGCATAAAAGCGAAATCAAGCCAACAAAATTCGTAATTTTAACGAAATTTTTAACGAAATTTTTGTTGCCTTTGTACAAAAAATTATGCTATTTTTTACCACAAACGGTAATTTGATAGATTAATCGTTCGACAGATAAATAAAAGGAGAATAACAATATGATTCAAAGTCTATGGCCGTTAATTGCAGTCCTAATTGTACTCGGAATAATCGTAATTGCATTAAAGGCATTTCTTGGAGGAAACAGAGGCGGTACAGAAGATTATCCATACGAAAAGGAACAGGCGCTTTTTACCCCTGCGGAACGCTCGTTTCTCGGTGTGCTTGAGCAAGCAGTTGACGGCAAACTACGAATCATGGGCAAGGTTCGCCTTGCCGATGTGGTCAAAGTAAAAAAAGTGAATAATAAGAGCACATGGCAGAAAGCTTTCAATAGGATTCAGAGCAAGCATCTTGATTTTGTGGCCTGTGACACTGCGACACTCGGCGTGAAATTTGTAGTAGAACTAGACGACAAAAGCCACAGCCAATCAAAAAGACAAGACCGTGACAATTTTTTAGACAAAGTTCTTGAGGCTGCCGAAATTCCAGTTTTTCACTTTGCAGCGAAACGGACATATACAATACAAGGACTCCAAAATTCTCTATTCGGTAATAAATCCGAAATAGCAAATAAAAAATGAAAAGGAATGTCGAACAATAAAATCAAGGCGACGGGGAATAGCGTCTGCGTTTTTCTGCAAAGGCTGGTCGCCCCCGCGCCTTATTTGCTGCGTTAGACCGAAGGATCTAAATCGTGCACATCGAGGACGCAGAACGTCTGATCATCCGGTGGATTCGCGAAAAACCGAGATCGGAGTACTCGAACTACGGGTACGACGTTTACCTCTCGAACGTAATCCGATGGCATCTCTGCGAGTCCGGCGAGCGTGATCAGCAGGCGATCGAGCGATCCATCCCGAACCTATGGCCCACTTTCGTCGCTGCGGCTTGGGAGTTATGCCGCCGAGGAGTGATACGGCCAGGCGTTCGCCAACTCCACACGCAATCTACAGAACACGGCAGCGCCGGCGAGGGATACTCGATCACGCCGTTTGGCGACCAGTGGGCAGCGGAGTCGGACCGCGACGATTTCGTGCCTACGGAACCGCAGCGGTTCTCCCAGATGCTCGCTCCATACGTCAAGAGGTTCGGTCCGGGGTTCCATGAGCGGGCTCAAGAAGCAGTTCGCTGCTACGGTGCTCATGCATATCTCGCGTGTTGCGCTATGTGTGGGGCATCGGCCGAGTCGATTCTTCTCGCGGCGGCCATTGCCAAACGTGGCGAGGAGCATGTCCTCAAGACCTATGCGTCGGCCTCCGGTCGCAGCCGGGTTCAGACGGATCTCCTTGCGCATGTTCCCGAGGCGCTTCGTCAGGAGTTTAGCAACCTTTCCATCCTACTCCGGTATTGGCGCGACGAGGCGGCCCACGGTAGGCCTTCGGGAATCGCAGACAACGAGGCATATACGTCTTTAGCGCTACTACTTCGACTCGCGAAGTTCGTCGACGAGAACTGGAAGGGCTTGGTGTTACCGTGATAGCCGGACCCGAAGGAGACAAGACCGAATACAAGCCTAACAAACTCATCCAGCCGACCGGGAATAGACGCGGTGAGTTTTTCATTCCGGCCTTTGTGGCCCGGCGGCTGATGGCCGGCGTTATGCATATATGAAATAATCATCTAAAATGCACATACCCCCTATTGACAACCTAATTGCTAACTCAACGAATATTTTTAAACAGTATCTCCTTGCCCAAAACGCTTTAAAAATTGGTGGAGATACTATATCAGGTTTTGCCGACAATGCCCTTATTGGTGCTAGTGTTGGCATTAATGTAGAAATAGAACCAATCCCAGTTTTCGAAGTAAAACATTACTGGTCCACTCTGCCTCAATTCATGCTTGAAACTTTTCATGGGAAGTTGGTTCTTGCATGGTATGAGTGCCTTGCCTCTTTATTCATTCTCTTGGTAGATAAGCACTTTTCTGGAACGAGACAATTGAAAGAATTGAAAACATGTCAGCTAAAAATTGACTTTCGAGAATGCATTGATTTTGTTGACCAAATTAAGAATAGCCTATCGAAGAATTTTGATTTTGATACCTACAAAGACAAAATAAAGCTAATAAATTCTGTATTAAATCCAGGCAATAAACGAGAGAACGAATTAAAAAATATCCATAAACACATACAAATAAGAAACTCATTTCAACATAAGGGCGGGGAAATTGATGAATTCTTTCTTCAAGAATTAGGAGTTAAAAAAATATCACTACTTAATAACGACTTGGTTGAAAAAGAATTTATGCAAGATGACATTGTTAAATTATCTATCCCAGAATTTGACCTTTTCCGCAGGTCAATAGTTTTGGTCGCACAAACTTGGAGGCAATGGAATGGCTAATATTCAAATGGAAGTAATTCCAGAACCAAAACAAGGAACTGCTTCTGTTCTCGTACCTGGTCCTGATGGGCCACAAATAATGTTTAAAGGTAGCAGTAGCGATAATTACATTTGTGAAGCTTGTGGTAAAACAATTTGCCAAAATGTAAACAGAGGTATGTTTATCAATTTAGTTTTTAAATGCTTTGAGTGTGGTTCTTTTAACAGAGTTCGTGGTACTTGAAAAAATATATTTGCATAACCAGTCAATTCAGGCGACGGGAAGGGGCTCGGGAGCGCTGACGCGGCAAGCTCATTGGCCCGCGCCTGATTTCGGTCGTTATGCGGAAGGGCGAAATCATGAATCATTCCATAGATATGGATTCTCTCCGCGGCGTGATGGTGCAGGCTAGACTTCTCGCCCGTCAGTATCGGAATCTAACGGGAAAACCACTCGGGATTACTGGCGAAGTTGGCGAGTTTCAGGCGGCCGAATTGCTCAGCCTTCGGCTCACCGACGCAAGGTGTCCCGGCTATGACGCACTCGGCCAGGATGACAGGCGAATTCAGATCAAGGCCAGATGCATTCTTCCGGGTGCAAAGCCCGGGCAGCGAGTCGGACAGATAAAGCTTGATCACCCATGGGATAGCGTCGCGTTGATTCTAATGGACGAGGAATTTGAACCTATTGCCATCTATGAAGCAAACCGAGCAGACGTAGAAAAAGCTATAAAGGCACCAGGCTCAAGGGCAAGAAATGAGAGAGGCGCCCTGAGTGTCAGCAAGTTCAAGTCCATAGCAACCTGCGTGTGGAAGCGGCAAGCTTGAACAAAGAGCAACGCATAACCAGGGCCTCCAGCGGATTTGCTCCACGCTTCGCGTTCCGCAAACGCGCTGAGGCCCGCCGTTAAGCGCAGGATCAAGGAAAGGATTGTAGCGATGGAGAGAAGCGATTGGATCAGGCGGTTGTTCCAAAGCGTAGACGATCGAAATGTAGAAGCATTCCTGGCTTTTCTGTCGGAGGACGTGCTCTTTCGATTCGGAAACGCACAACCAGTGAATGGCAAAGCGGCTGTGGGCAATGTGCTGCGCGGGTTTTTTGCGAGCATTAAGGCACTCCACCACGATCTAGTCGAAACATGGGATTAACACGATACCGTGGTTTGTCACGGCATCGTGACATACACCAGAAAGGATTCGAGCACATTGAGTGTTCCGTTCGCGAACATCCTTCGGATCGATGCCGATTTGATCAGGGAATACCTCATTTATGTTGACGCTTCCAAATTATACACAAGCGCTTAACCATTGAATGGACGGTATCGTCGCATACGCGCCGAACCGTCATTCACACGTTAGACAGTGAGTTTGTTGATAAATGAAAACAAAAAGTAAAAATGATATTTGCCGTTGTCCTTGGGTTGATTTGAGTAAATTCGATTATGTTGAATATCACGATAAAGAATGGGGTGTTCCAGTTTATGACGACAGGTTGTTGTTTGAATTTCTGACTTTGGAATCTGCCCAAGCAGGTTTGAGTTGGTACACAGTTCTAAAAAAGAGAGAGAATTACCGAATTGCATTTGAAAATTTTGAACCAGAAAAGATTGCCAGATTTGATCAGCCAAAGATTGAAGAACTGTTGCTAAATCCGGGGATAATTAGAAATAGATTAAAAATTGAAGCTACGGTAAATAATGCGCATAAATTTCTTGAAGTTCAGGCAAAATATGGAAGTTTTTCAAAATATATATGGGGTTTTGTTGGCGGCAACCCCAAAATTAATAACATACGGAAATTATCAGATTATCCTGCAATAAGTAAAGAGTCGGACGCCTTAAGCAAAGACTTGAAGAATAGAGGTTTTAAATTTTTGGGTTCTACAGTATGTTATGCACATATGCAGGCAACAGGTATGGTAAACGATCACTCTCTTGATTGTTTCAGGAAAAATGAGATAATTGAGGAATATGGTAAATAACCCGTCCAACAACGGCATGCACACGGACATTCAACCGCTTTCGGTTTTGTGGCAAGCTTCAATGTTTATTGTTGCGGTTGTCTGCCGGTGATGCCGGGGCGTTAGGCAAAAATACTTAGGTTTCGGTTGCCAATCGCAAAAAGCATGGCGTCTCCTTTCATGAAGCAGCTACGGTGTTTGGCGATCCACTTGCGATAACATTTTTCGACCCTGATCATTCGATTAGAGAGCATAGATTCCTTACTTTCGGACTTTCTATGATGAACCGTCTACTGGTAGTCGTCCACACAGAACGGCATGGAAGAACAATATATGAAAACGGCTAAAAAAGAGGATATGCGAAAGGAGTATCGACGAGAAGATCTGGACACCGGTGTTCGGGGAAAGTACTATGATGAATACAAAAAGGGAACGAACCTTGTTCTCTTGAGCCCGGATGTGGCAAAGGCCTTTCCGACAGAAGAAGCTGTGAATAAAGCCCTCCGATCCCTCATTAATATTGCTCAGACGATTGGCCTAACAAACGCTCCAGCCGAGGCACAAAAACCGCGCGTGGCTGAGCTTTGGCGTTGGCCGAAGATTATGACAGTGACGGTTGGAGGGTCAGATCTTGCAATATCACTTATTAGGCTGATGATTAATGAAAATTCAATCATATAATAATGCGAGACCTGGCCCCATTTCCCTTCTGACCATAGAAGGCGGTCCACCCCAAATAAGGTTTGGGGTCTGATTTGATCATTGACTTTAAGAGGATTAGGGGGTGACGATAAAAGAGGTCATATTTTTATTCTTGGAGCAGTATTGAGCGGGTTTCAAATTGTCAATTTAAAGAGAGCGATCTTAAATCTGCATCGGGCTGAAAACCTCGATACAGGAGAACGTGATGAAGAAATGGAAACCAGCGCCGCGCGAGGCGGTTGGGGCTTTTGAGGCAGCTACTTCTATCTTGCCCGGGGTCGAGCCGAAGAGGATGTTCGGGTACTCATGTGTGTTTGCGAAGGGCAATATGTTTGCCGGTTTGCACGAAGCGGGAATGGTCCTTCGGCTTCCCGATCAACAGCGTGCTGAGTTTCTTCAATTGGAGGGTGCAAAACAATTCGAGCCAATGCCCGGAAGAGTGATGCGGGAGTATGTGGTAGTGCCGAGGGTGTTGCTGAATGCGCCGGGGGAGCTCCGGGCCTGGGTTGAGAAGTCGTTAGCATATGTTTTGTCTTTGCCAGGCAAGCCGAAGAAGGGGTCTGGTGTTGGCAGGGGATCGAAAA
>Ga0315281_10009648_pt1 | contig 13378 bp, 10 predicted proteins | sample YL17G07_0_MG_FD_204540 | JGI IMG/M metagenome (GOLD analysis project Ga0315281, IMG submission 204540) | Sediment microbial communities from Yellowstone Lake, YNP, Wyoming, USA - YL17G07_0 | ecosystem: Environmental > Aquatic > Freshwater > Lake > Sediment | place: USA: Wyoming | collected... | reverse complement strand
GAGCGCAATCTCCGCTGGCGGCGGTCACAGCGTGGCGATCACCAAGGACGGAAAGCTCTGGACATGGGGCACTAATCGCGATGGGCAGCTCGGGCGTCCCGACGCGCAAAGCGCAGCGGCAAGTCCCGCTGCCGTAGCGGACGTGCAGGGATTCACCGCTGTATCGGCTGGCTGGAGCCACACTCTTGCCGTGCGCAGCGACGGCACGGTGTGGTCGGCGGGCCGCAATTTTTCCGGAGCGCTCGGCGAGGGTACGCTTGCCCAGCGTAATAGTCTGTCGCTGGTGCTCAACGCCGGCGGCGACGGCGCACTCGATCTCGATCCGGCCGCGGCGAATACCATTCCCGCATCCAAGCTGCCGCCTCTGTTGGCACGCGCGGCGCGCGTGGGCGACCTGTCCGCGCTCAGTCTCAGCGCCAACCTCAAGGCCACTGCAACGTCTGGCTTCGCCGCCTCCGGGTGCAGTCCGTGCCAGGTCTACGTGGCGGCGATCCTCGGTGACGGTTCGATCTTCCTCGCCGACGAGCAGGGCGGCTGGAGTATGCCGACCGCGCAGCAGATGGCTAACGGCACCATGTCGGCATACCTGCGCAACGTGCAGATCTCCAGCCAGACGGCGCTGTTCGTGAACATCCTGCAGAGCGTGGACCTTACCGCCCTCACCGGCGCGCAGATCCTGGTCGGCTATGGCAGCGATGCCGCGGAAATGATCTCGGCCGGGCGGTATTACTCGATATTCACCGTGCCAACGCAGTAGATTATCGGTTTGCAGACAGGCCCGGCTTCGGCGTTCTGTTTCTGACCGCGGGGGGGGAGCGCGAACGTCCGCTGTTGGCGAAAGCGGCCGTTCGCGAGGCTTGTGGCGAGCTACCTAGGGCAGGGTCAGGGTCTCACTCCAGTGCCCAGATTCATCCTGTCCGGCGCACCACTACCAAAGCGGCACGGCCAATTCCCACAAGTGCCCACTTTTGCCCTAATGGAATGGTCGCCCCCTTCCCGATACGGCATCGAAGTGCCAGAGTGGAAATGTTGTAGGTCCACTTAACACGAGAGGAGGCGACCAAGTGAAGATTACGACAGTTGGAATCGATTTGGCAAAGAACGTTTTTCAGGTGCATGGAGTGGATGAGCGTGGCAAGGCGGTGCTCAACAAGCAACTCAAGCGCGACCAGGTGGCGCGGTTCTTCGCCAACTTGCCGCCGTGCCTGATCGGCATGGAGGCGTGTGGCAGTGCGCACCACTGGGCACGCAAGCTAAGCTCTTTTGGCCACACTGTGAAACTTATATCGCCGCAGTTCGTCAAGCCGTACGTGAAGACCAACAAGAACGACTGTGCCGATGCGGAGGCGATCTGCGAAGCGGTTCGACCCTTCATAGCTGATCTTCGCTCTGCCAGAAGGCAGAGGTTCAACAATATGGAGTTCGGCGGCGAGCGAAACGAGTCCGCTGCAACGAGGGGCGAGGTTTAAATTCTCCCTCCGCCAACGTTGTTGATCTAAACGGCCTCGAATTCGGCGATGGAGGCAAGAAAAGTGTAGCGAGCCCTCATTTCGTGGCTACTCGTTGTTACCAGGGGGCGGGACACGGCGGAGGTCCCCTATGAAAAGCTTACGACAAGCTGCGTGTCCGTACGCACCCGAGGGAAGCTTCTGTTTCAGCTGATCAGCGCATCACAGCGCCAAGATCAGCCTCAAGTACTTGGCAAACCTCCTGCGCACCGAGGGATCGATTTCGAGGTGACAGATCCGTCTGTCGTGGTTGGCGCGACGCTTGTGAACCAATCCAAAGTCAACAAGCCTTTGCAGACGCCGGCGGACGGTCGCAGGCGCACCAAGTTTCAGCAACAGCAACTCCTTGATCGTCAACAGGTGTCCTCGTTCCTCGTAATAGCCGATTTCGACAATAACCGCACTATCAAGAGGGGAATGAAGGCAGGGGAATTGTTTTCGCTTGAATCCCTGAAGTCTTCGAAGTTGTTGAAACATGCAAACTATTAGACACCCAACACTCAGTAATTACGGAGAAATAAAAGATCCAAATGATCAATTTATGTCAGTGAAATACAGTGGAGAACCAGGTACTTCGGAATATTGAATGGATAACGAATTGAGATCATGTTGATTAACATCAAAACAATGACAATGTTCACCCTTGGGTAATTTCTTTTGCGGGGGCGCATGCGAGTACGCCGGGCTCTACTGTAACCCTTCCCATTTTTGTGCGGGGTTGTTGCGTAAAAACAATTTAAAAACCAGGAGGAGATAGCCGTGTTAGATACCTTTGCTAATTACTTCGCGTCGAGCGGTTTCATGCCGCACGGGCATTGTTTCTTGTGGACTCCATCGCTGCTGTGGCTTTACGTACTATCAGATTCCATCATCGCAGCATCCTATTTTTCGATCCCGTTCGCGCTCTTGTACATCGTACACAATCGGCGGGATCTTCCTTTTCCATGGATATTCTTATTGTTTGGCGCTTTTGTATTGGCGTGCGGAACTACGCACATATTTGAGGTCTGGAATATATGGCACGCAGATTACTGGGCTGATGCAGCAACCAAGGCACTCACCGCGATCACGTCAGCCGCGACCGCGATTCTTTTTTGGCCGTTGATACCGAAAGTCCTCACGATCCCCAGCCACAGGCAGCTCGAAAACGCGAATCGGGAGTTGCAGAACGAAGTGACGCGTAGAGAGCGAGCAGAAACCGAATTGCACCTTGCATACGGCGCACTGGAGCGCCGCGTACAGGACGCCATGCAGCGGGAAAAGGACTTCATCAGCAAGGCGCTCGACAGTCTGCCGGGCCTGTTTTATGTCATCGACGATCAAGGCCGGTTCCTGCGTTGGAACAAGAATCTTGAAATGCTCTCTGGCTATTCGTCCGAAGAGGTATCCCGGCTGAGTCCCACGGACTTATTTGCCGATGCAGACAAAGGGATCATCGCCGATAGGATCAGACAGGTTTTCCTGACCGGCGAAGCGACTGTGGAAGCCGATTTCGTAGCCAAAGACCAGACCAAGAACCCGTACTTCTTTACCGGAAGGCTCGTCCGGATTGACCAAAAGCCCTGCCTGATTGGCATGGGCATCGACATCACCGTGCGCAAGCAGGCCGAACTGGCCCTGATACGGCAGAAGGACCTCTACGATGCCCTGTCTCAGACCAATCAGACCATCGTCCGCGGCGCCAGCCGCGAAGAACTGTTTCAAAGTGTGTGTCGCATCGCGGTGGAGCAAGGCCATTTTCTGTTCGCCTGGATCGCGTTGATCGACAAGGATGATCCATGGCTGAAGCCGGTGGCCACATACGGGGATGACGCCGGCTATATGGCTGCGCTGCACGCCGCAATGAGCGACCGCAGCACCCCGAAGCGCGGCCTTTCCTGGCTCGCCATCGATAGCGGCGCGCATACGGTCGCCAACGACTTCCTGACAGACCCCGAGACCGCGCCGAGGCACGAGGCGGCACGGCGATGCGGCGTGCGCGCATTTGCGGCGTTTCCGATACGCCAGACGGGTGAGGTGGTTGGCGTAATCAACGTCTATGCCGGCGCGCCCGGGTTTTTCACCGACGACCTGCTCGCCACGCTGGACGAGATGGCAATCGACGTGTCCTTCGCGCTCGACAACCTCGAGCGCGAGGCCGACCGCAAACGGGCGGAGGAGAAGGCGCGTGCGAACGAAAACCGCCTGCGGGTGGCGCTGAGCAACATCAATATGGCGGTGTTTCATCAAGACCGCACGCTGCGTTACACGTGGATGTACCAGCCGCAGTTGGGCTACAGGCCCGAGCAGATCGTCGGCCACACGGATGCTGAACTACTACCGCCCGAGGCTGCTCTCCGGGTTACTGAACTTAAACAGCGGGTAATCGAGAAGGGCGAGACTGTGCACGAGGAAGTAGCCGTTGCGGTAAAGGACGCGACTTTCTTTTATGATCTCAGCGCTGAGCCACTGCGCGAAGCCGGCGGCGCCATCATTGGTCTCACTGGTGTGACGCTCGACATCACCGAGCGCAAGCTCGCGGATGAGGCGCGGCGCGAATCGGAGGAAAGGCTCCGCGCGATCTTCGAAGGTGCGCTCGACGGCATTGTGGCTGCAGAGCCGGAAACCGGGAAGTTCGTGACCGCAAATTCAGCAATGTGCCGTATGCTCGGTTACTCGCTCGAAGATATCACCCGCCTTGGCATCTCGGATATTCACCCGAAGCAGGATCTGCAGCGTGTCATGGAGCAGTTCAATAGAATGCTGCGCGCCGAGATCGAGCTCGCCGAAGACATACCGGTGATGCGCAAGGATGGTTCGGTGTTTTACGCCGACATCAAGGGCGCACCTATTCGCTTAGGGGGCAAGGACAGTGTGCTTGGCGTATTCCGCGACATCACCACGCGCAAGCGGGCAGAAGAAGAGGTGCTCGCTGCGGAAGAACAGTTCCGCGGCTTGGTCGAGCAGTCGATCGCCGGCATCTACATCATTCAGGACGGCAAGTTTGCCTACGTGAATCCGCGCTTCGCCGAGATACGGGGCTACGGCTCCGCGAACGAGCTGCTCGGCCGCGACAACGTTTCAGTGGTCGCCGAGAAGGACCGCGACATCGTCGCGGAGAATATTCGCCGGCTGCTCGCGGGCGAAACGCGGAGCGTCAACTACGCCATCACCGCCCTGCGCAAGGACGGTTCGACCGTCGAGGTCGGCGTGCACGGTGCCCGCGCGACTTACAAAGGCCGGCCTGCGGTCATCGGTCTGATGCAGGACATCTCCGAGAAAAAACGCGCCGAGGAGCAGATCCAGCAATATATCGCGCAACTCGAAACGGCGTTCATGAGCACCGTGGAGGTGGCAACGACGTTGAGCGAGATGCGCGACCCGTACACCGCAGGCCACGAGCGGCGGGTGGCGGAGATCGCCGTCGCCATCGGCGCGGAAATGGGCTTGGACGCTCGTCGACAGGAAGGGCTGCGAGTCGCGGGGTATCTGCACGACGTCGGCAAGATCACGATACCGTCGGAGATCCTCTCCAAGCCCGGCAAGCTTACCGCGATCGAGTTCCAGTTGATCAAGGGACATGCCCAAGCGAGCTACGAGGTGCTGAAGGCCGTGAATTTTCCCTGGCCGGTGGCGCAGGTCGCGCTGCAGCATCACGAGCGCATGGACGGCAGCGGTTATCCGCAGGGCCTCAAAGGCGAGGCGATCCTGATCGAGGCGCGCATCATGGCAGTGGGGGACGTGATCGAGGCGATGTCCTCGCACCGCCCGTACCGGCCGGGATTGGGCATCGACAAGGCGCTCGCAGAGGTCGAGCGCGGACGCGGCAGCGCCTACGATCCCGAGGTTGCCGATGCCTGCCTGCGCCTGTTCCGAGAGAGGCGCTACCAATTGCCGGCATGAGAGCTTAACGCAGTGGCACCGTTAGCGACCAGGAGTTCCCAGTTTTGACCGGATTGGGGAGCCAGTCCGGGCCCGAACCATTCAAGCTACTCGATTGACATGCCCTCTTGCCGGTTTCCAGTCGTGACCGATCTCTGAAATTCCGACCTTAAGTTCTTGTGTACGCCACCTCCCGCTGACCGCGCAGCGCAAGCACGAATACCGTGTCAATTTTCGCGACGTAGCGATATAAGGCCACATAGCCGCGCGAGTGGCGCCCGATTACCAGCTCTCTCTTTTCTTCATGATCAGGCCGCCCGATAAGGGGGCTTTGTGCTGCAGCAAACCGGATCCGCTGGCGGCTGCTACAGATACCGCTCGCCCAAGAACCAGGCGATGGCGGCGACGAAAGCCGAACACGGAATCGTAAGCACCCATGCCCAGACGATGCCGCCGGCCACGCCCCAGCGCACCGCCGAGAGTCTTTGCACCGAGCCCACACCGACGATGGCCCCCGTGATGGTGTGCGTGGTGGACACCGGCACCCCGAGGCCGGTGGCGAGAAACAGCGTCACGGCCCCACCCGCCGAGGCGCAGAAGCCGCTTACCGGCTTGAGTTTGGTGATGCGCATGCCCATCGTCTTGACGATGCGCCAGCCGCCGAACAGCGTCCCCAGACCCATCGCCGTCTGGCACGCGAGCACCACCCAGAACGGCAGTGGATCGTTCGGGCCGGACAACCCCGCTGCAATCAACAGCATCCAGATGATGCCCATGGTCTTCTGGGCATCGTTGCCGCCATGGCCGAGGCTGTAGAGCGCCGCAGAGACGTAATGCAAATTCTTGAACCAGCGGTCCACGCGTTGCGGCGTCGCGCTGCCGCAGATCCAGGAAACCGAGATCATCAGCATCACGCCGAGCACGAAGCCAAGCAGCGGAGAGAGCACGATCGCCGCCGCGGTTTTCAGAAAGCCGCTCGCGATCAGGGTGCCGACCCCGCCCTTGGCTACGGCCGCCCCGGCAAGACCGCCTATCAGCGCGTGCGACGACGAAGACGGGATCCCGTAATACCACGTGATCACGTTCCATGCGATCGCGCCCATCAGCGCGCCGAACACCACGCTGTGGTCGACGATTGCCGGGTCGATGATCCCCTTGCCCATCGTCGTCGCGACCGCGACGCCGAACACGAGAAAGGCGACGAAATTGAAGAACGCCGCCCACATTACCGCCAGGTGCGGCCGCATGGCCCCCGTTGAAACGATGGTCGCGATCGAGTTGGCGGCATCGTGGAAACCGTTCATGAAGTCGAACAGGAGCGCCACCACGACCAGAAATACCACGAGCTCCAGGCTCATGCCTTCGCTTTCCCGCGCTGCATGGCGGTTGTTTTCATTGGATGACCATGACCAAGGGGAGCCGGGCGCAGCCGAGTCACGAGTTTTCGAGCACGATGCCTTCGATGATGTTCGCCACGTCCTCGCAACGGTCGGTCATCTCCTCGAGCAGCTCGTAAATCGTGCGCAGCTTGATGAGCTGGCGCACGTCGGGCTCGTCACGGAACAGCTTCGCCATCGCGGTGCGCATCAGGTGATCGGCCTCGGATTCGAGCCTGTCTATCTCGCCGCACACTTCCAGGATCTTGCGCGCGTTCTGCATGTTGGGAAGCAGCTCCACCGCCGCCTTGACCTTCTCCGCACAACCGACGCAGATCTCCGCGAGCCGTGCCGCATCGGGCGTGACCGAGCGCACGTCGTACATGGAGATGGACTGCGCCGAGTCCTCGATCAGGTCGAGGATGTCGTCCATGTTGGTGATGAGCTGGTGGATGTCGTCGCGGTCCAGCGGAGTGATGAAGGTCCGGTGCAGCAGATCGACGGTGGCGTGGGTGACCTTGTCGCCCTTTTTCTCGATGGTCTCGATGTTGAACCGGCGCCGCTCCACGTCGTCGAACGAGGCCATCAGCGCCTCCAGCTCGCGGCTGCCCTGGACGATGAGTTCGGCCAGCTCCTTGAAATAATCGAAAAACCTGCCTTCGTGCGGCATCAGGCGACCGAACATGGTGCTCCCCGGGTAAGGTGAATTAAGGCTCGGGCCGGCTTGGAAACGCGAAGCGCCGCCATTCTACACTGGCCGCCCCGACCGTCGGTTTGAGCGGGCGGCCGGTTCACGCTGCCACACCGGAAGACGGTTGCGCGGCAGCGACGCGACGCTCCGGGAAACGCACGGTGAAACGGCTGCCCTTTCCCGGCTCGCTTTCGATGTCGAGGCTCGCCTGGTGGCGCAGCAGCGCGTGCTTGACAATCGCAAGCCCCAGTCCGGTGCCCCCCGTCTCCCGCGAGCGCCCCCGGTCCACCCGATAGAAGCGCTCGGTGATCCGCGGGATGTGTTCCGGTTCGATCCCCAGACCGGTGTCCTCGACGGCAAACGAGGCGCCATCCCCGGAGGCGCGCCAGACCAGCCGGATTTCGCCGCCGGCCGGGGTGTAGCGGATGGCATTGGTGACGAGGTTTGAAAAAGCGCCGGCTATCTCGCTTTCGACCCCGAGCAGGTCGAAATCCCCCTGCGCATCGAGAATGATGCGATGGCGTCCTGCCGAGAGCGCCTCTGCGTCGCCGCGCAGCCGCTCGAGCAGCGGCTGCACGGCAATGCGCTCGTCGCGCGGCGGCTCGGGCGCGGACTCCAGCGCAGACAGCGTGAGCAGATCATCGATGATGCGCTGCATCCGGCTCGCCTGGTCTTCCATCATGCCCATGTAGTTGCGGGCGCGATCGGGATCGAGCCGCAACTCCCGCACCGTCTCCAAGAAACCCACAAGCACCGTAAGCGGCGTTCGCAGTTCGTGCGAAACGTTGGCGACGAAGTCGCGCCGCATGGTCTCCAGACGTTCCGCCTGTGTGATATCGCGCGCGAGCAGCAGCTTCTGGGCGTCGTCGTAGGGAATGATCTGGATCGACAGTGTCAGGCCGGCGCCCCGGGTGGTGCGCAGCTGCATCGCCCGCGAGTAGTCCCCTGCGGCGAGGTATTCCACGAACTCCGGCTGCCTGACCAGATTCGTGATGGGCTGGCCCACGTCGGCCTGGCTGTCTATGCCGAAACGCCTCTCGGCCTTTTCATTGCACCACTCGATCCTGTTTTCCGCGTCCAGGACGACCACGCCGTCCGGCAGTGCGCGCCCGGCCTGGCTGTAGCGGACCACCAGCCGCCGCAGGCGCTTGCGCTTCTGCCTGTGGCGCCGCTCGCGGCGATGGACCAGGGCGAATGCGTCGTCCCAGACACCGACGGACCCGGGCACCGCTTCCGGGTCCGGCCGGCTCAGCCACTGGAGCAGCCGACCCAGATTCCTGGCGTGGTATCCCAGCAGCATCAGCAGCCCGGCGGCAAACACCGCCCATCCCGCGTCGGCGCCGAAAATCAGGCGCACCACCCCTGCCGGCAGAGCCAGCCAGGCAACGGTTACCGCGGATCGAACCAGAACGTGGTTCAAGTGAAATGAGGAAAAATAGCGTCGCGGCAATTATCCCACAGCCACGCAAGCGCCCCGTTGGGCCCTCTCGCATGCCGGGTCATGCCGATGGATTCAATGCGGGTTCAATGCGTGCGCAGGCCGTAGCCGCTCCCCCGCACCGTTTCGATCAGGCGGTCGTGTCCCGAGTGCGACAGCGCCTGCCGCAGCCGCCGGATATGAACGTCCACGGTGCGCTCTTCGACGAACACATGGTCGCCCCAGACTTCGTCGAGCAACTGGGTGCGGGTATAGATTCGATCCGGATGCGTCATGAAAAAATGCAGCAGCCGGAATTCGGTGGGACCCAGCTCGATCTTCCGTCCGCCGCCCGAGACGCGGTGTGCCACCGGATCGAGCCTGAGGTCCGAGATCTCCACCGTGTCATCGGTCAGCTCCGGCGAGCGCCGGCGCAACACCGCCTTGATGCGGGCCACCAGCTCCCTGGGCGAAAAAGGCTTGGTGACGTAGTCGTCCGCGCCGGCTTCCAGCCCCGCAATTTTGTCGTGCTCCCCGGCGCGGGCCGTCAGCATGATGATGGGAATCGCCCGGGTGCGCCGGTCGGCCCGCAACCTGCGCGCGAACGCGACCCCGGACTCGCCGGGCAGCATCCAGTCGAGCAGTACCACGTCCGGCAGCGCCTTCTCGATCAGCGCCCGCGCCTCCTCGACCGAACGGGCGCGCCATGGAATCTGTCCGGCGTGCTCCAGATTCACCGCAATCAACTCGAGAATCGGCTCCTCGTCCTCGACGATCAAGACGGAGTTAGGCATCGTGACACCCGACGGCCAATGCCTGCGCGCCCCGGACGGCGAACCCCGCGACCGACATTCAGCTTTTCGCCTCGCGCTCCAGATCCTCGAATCGCGTATGGCGCACGTCGGTGCCCTTGACGATGTAAATGACGTTTTCGGCCATGTTCTTGGCGTGATCCCCGATGCGCTCGATCGCCTTGGCGATCCAGACAATCTCCAGCGCGCTGGAGATGGTGCGCGGATCCTCCATCATGAAGGTCACGAGCTGGCGCACGATCGCGCGGAATTCGTCGTCGATGGTCACGTCCTCGCGCACCACCTGCGCCGCCTGCACCGCATCCAGGCGCGCGAACGCATCCAGCGCCTGGCGCAGCATTTGCACCGCAATGTTCCCCACATGCCGGATTTCCCCGAAGCGCTGCACCTGCAGCCGGTCGCGCTCGTGTATCTGCTTGGACATGCGCGCAATTTTTTCCGCCTCGTCCCCGATGCGCTCCAGGTCGGTGACCGTCTTGCCGATGGCCATGATCATGCGCAGGTCACTCGCGGCGGGCTGCCGCTTGACGATGGTGTGGCTGCAATCACCGTCTATGGTCACCTCGTAACCGTTGACCCGCGGCTCGTTGTTGATGACCTGCTCGATGAGTTCCCGGTTTCCCGTGGCAAACCCTTCGATCGCAGCGAGAATCTGGGATTCGACCAGGCCGCCCATTTGCAGCACCTGCGATCGAAGGCCTTCCAGATCTGCGTCGAATTGCTTGGAAAGATGCTCGCTGTGGACCATTGCAGTAACCCCCTTGCTCTTCAGCCGAAGCGGCCGGTGATGTAATCCTCGGTCTGCTTCATCTTCGGCTTGATGAACAGCGTATCGGTGACGCCGAACTCGATCAGCTCGCCGAGGTACATGTAGGCAGTGTAGTCCGAGACGCGCGCCGCCTGCTGCATGTTGTGCGTCACGATCAGTATGGTCACCTTCTGCTTCAGCTCGTTCATCAGCTCCTCGATGCTCGCCGTGGCGATCGGGTCGAGGGCCGAGGTGGGTTCGTCGAAAAGCAGTATCTCGGGGTCGGTCGCCAGCGCGCGCGCGATGCACATACGCTGTTGCTGCCCGCCTGACAGGTTGAAGGCCAGCTGATGCAGTCGGTCCTTCACCTCGTCCCACAGCGCCGCCCCGCGCAGCGCCTGCTCGACCTTTTCCTCGACGCGGCGCCTGTTGCCCTCGCCGCGCACCCGCAGCCCGTAGGCGACGTTCTCGAAAATGGACTTGGGGAACGGATTGGGTTTCTGGAAAACCATGCTGATGCGCATGCGCACTTCGATGGGATCCACTTCCTTGCCGAGCAGGTTGAGGCCGTCCGGGTGGAAAATGATGTCGCCCTCGTAGCGGTTTCCAGGGTACAGGTCGTGCATGCGGTTGAAGCACCGCAGAAACGTCGACTTGCCGCAGCCGGAGGGCCCGATCAGCGCCGTCACCTGCTTTTCGTGCAGCGCCATGTTGATGTCCTTCAGCGCACGCACCTCGCCGTAATGGAAGCTCAGGCCCCTGACCTCGGCCTTCAGCACCGGCTGTTTCTCTCCTTCCGTCGCGATTTCGGCGCGGGCGGGTTCAACGATTGCGGACATGTTTCACCACTTGATGTTCTTGCGCAAACGATAGCGGAGCCAGATCGCCAGAGCGTTCATCGCAAGGGTCATGAACACAAGCACGAACCCTGCCGCGGCTGCGTTGAGCTGGAATGCCGCCTCCGGTCGCGAAGTCCAGTTGAACATCTGGATCGGCATCACGGTGAAGGGCGAGGTCAGCCACTCGAAGTTGAGGAACGGCGGCTCGGCGCTCCCCGGCGAGGGCGGCAGGAAGGCAATGAAGGTGAGCGCGCCGATGGTGATGATCGGTGCAGTCTCGCCGATGGCGCGCGCCAGGCCGATGATCATGCCCGTCAGGATGCCCGCCGAGGAATACGGCAGGATGTGGTCGCGCACGGTCTGCCACTTCGTGGCCCCAAGCGCGTACGCCGCCTCGCGGATGCTCTGCGGAATGGCCCGGATCGCCTCGCGTGTGGCGACGATGATCACCGGCAGGATCAGCAGCGCCAGGGTCAGTCCCGCCGACAGGATGCTCTGGCCGAGGCCGAACTGGTACACGAACAGGCCGAGCGCAAGCAGCCCGTAGACGATCGAGGGCACGCCCGCGAGATTGGTGATGTTGATCTCGATCACGTCGGTCACCCAGTTCTTCGCGGCGTATTCCTCGAGGTACACGCCCGTGGCGACACCCAGCGGAACCGCCACCAGGCCCGTCACGACCATCACCAGCGTGGAACCCACCCAGGCGGACAGGATCCCCGCGTGTTCGGCGCGCCGCGACGGAAAATTGGTGAAAAACTCGTACGACAGCCGCGGCAGGCCTTTGAGCGTCATGTCGAGGAACAGCGCGACGAAGGTGAGCACGCCCACCATGAGCGCCAGAAACCCCAGCACGGCGAACGCCGCGTCCCAGCGCTTGTGGCTCGCTATCAGGGCCCGTATCCGGCCGAGGTCGGTCGCGGCCATCAATACGCCTCGCGGAATCTGCGCCGCAGCACGTGGCCGGCAATATTGCATGTGAGCGTGAACAGCATCAGCGTGAGGCCTGCGGCAAAGATGGTCTGGTAGCCGATCGAACCGTGCGGCAGGTCGCCCAGGGCCACCTGCACGATGTAGGCGGTGACCGTGGCCGCCGGTTCCATCGGATTGAAGGTGAGGTTGGGCTGCATCCCTGCGGCGACGGCGAGGATCATGGTCTCGCCCACTGCCCGGGAAATGCCCAAAATGTAGGCGGAGGCGAGGCCCGAGAACGCCGCCGGCACGACGACCCTGACCGCCGTCTGGTAGCGCGTGGCGCCCATGGCGTACGACCCCTCGCGCATGCTCATCGGCACCGCGCGCATCGCATCCTCGCTGATGGAACTGACGTAGGGGATGATCATGATGCCCATGACGATGCCCGCCGAGAGCAGATTGAACCCCGGCAGGCCGGGAAGGATGTTCTGCAGCAGGGGCGTGATGAACAGCAGGGCGAAGTAGCCGTAGACGATAGTCGGCACGCCGCCCAACAGCTCGAGAAACGGTTTGGCCACTTCGCGCAACCGGAACGGCGCGAATTCCGAGAGGTAGATGGCGATGACGGTGCCCAGCGGAATGGCAATCGCCAGCGCCACCAGCGAACTGGTCAGCGTGCCCGAGAGCAGCACCATGATGCCGAAGTGCGCATCATCGAACAGCGGTGTCCACTGGGTGTCTGTGAGGAAATCCAGAAGCGGAACCTGCCGGAAGAACACGACCGATTCCTTCACCAGGATAAAGACGATGGCAAGCGTCGTAAACACCGACACCAGCGCCGCCAGCAGCAAAAGGGACTCGATGATGCGTTCGCGCACGATGCGCAAACGCCGGCCGGTCAGACCGGCGGCGCGGGGAACCGGGGGAATAGCCGACACGTTTGCGCCCGAGGCAATCGCAGTCATGAAGAGGAGGGAATCATTATGACACCGAGCCGGCGAGGGGACCCCCGGCGGGGCGCGTCACGTTACCTGGCTTCGCGCTTGAGCAGTTCGTCGATCGTGATGCCCACCTCGGGCACGCCGCCGAACACCGTGCCTTTTTTCATTTTCAGCACATGGTCCCAGGCGGTCTTGTACGCCGAATCCGGCAGCGGCACGTACTTCACTTCCCTGGAAAGTTTCGCCCCGTTGTCCAGGTAATACCGAACG
>Ga0315281_10009647_pt1 | contig 13378 bp, 12 predicted proteins | sample YL17G07_0_MG_FD_204540 | JGI IMG/M metagenome (GOLD analysis project Ga0315281, IMG submission 204540) | Sediment microbial communities from Yellowstone Lake, YNP, Wyoming, USA - YL17G07_0 | ecosystem: Environmental > Aquatic > Freshwater > Lake > Sediment | place: USA: Wyoming | collected... | reverse complement strand
CGGGCCGCAGATCGAGACCGCGCTCGCGCGTCTGGGCATGAAGGGCACTTTCGTGCAGGGCATGCGTGTGACGGATGCGGCAACCATGGACGTGGTCGAGATGGTGCTCGGCGGCCAGGTGAACAAGGAAGTCGTCGAACTGATCAACCAGGCGGGCGGCAAGGCCGTGGGCCTCACGGGCCAGGACGGCGCCTTCATCCGCGCGCGCAAGCTGCTGCTCGGTTCGGACAAGGACAACGGCAAGATCGACATCGGCCAGGTCGGCGAGATCGAATCGATCGACCCGCTGGTGATCGCCGCGCTGGAACAGGCGGGATTCATCCCGGTGGTGGCGCCGATCGCGACCGGTGCGGACGGCACCACCTACAACATCAACGCCGATCTGGTGGCGGGCAAGCTGGCCGAAATCCTGCGGGCCGAGAAGCTGATCGTGCTAACCAACACGCCCGGCGTGCTCGACAAGGATGGCAAACTGCTATCCGGCCTGACGCCGAGGAAGGTCGACGACCTGGTCGCCAAGGGCGTGATCTCCGGCGGCATGCTGCCGAAAATCGCCTCGGTGCTCGATGCCGCGCGCGCCGGCGTCAAGTCCTGCCACATCATCGACGGCCGTGTGCCGCACGCGCTGCTGCTCGAAGTGCTCACCGAAACCGGCGTCGGTACGCTCATCCGCAGCAAGTAGTCAAATGCGCATCATGAAATACCCTCCGTCGCGGCGGGTGTGGATCTTCGACCTCGACAACACCTTGCACGACGCGCGGCCGCACATCTTTCCGTCGATGCACGCGCAGATGAACGATTACCTGAAGCGCCGCTTCGGGCTGGACGAAGATGGCGCGAACGGCATGCGGCGCTTCTTCTGGGAGCGCTACGGCACGACCATGCGCGGCCTGGTGCGGCATCACGGCGAGGATCCGAGAAAATTCATCCGCGAGACGCACCAGTTTCCGGAACTGGGCGCGATGGTTGTTGGCGACAACACCTTGGGGCACGCGTTGGCGCGGCTCGAAGGCAAGCGGCTCGTGTTCTCCAACGCGCCGCGCCACTATGTCGAGGAAGTGCTGCGCTCGCTGGGCGTGGCGCGCTGGTTCGACGCGGTCTACACCATCGAGAGCACGCGCTACCGGCCCAAACCCGCGCTGCAGGGATTCCGGGTCCTGCTGCGGGCGCACAACCTGGACCCGCACCGCTGCGCGCTCATCGACGACATGCCGGAGAACCTGCGCGCGGCGAAAAGGCTCGGCATGTCAACTGTCTGGGTGAGCAGCGAAGCCCGTCGTGCGCCGTTCGCCGATCTTCGCGTCAACTCTGTCACTGATTTGCCGAGACTGGTATTCCGTCACTCACGTTAAGGACCCGCCGGTGTGCCCGGCGGGTGCGATGCAGCGTAGAATTTCGCCATGCCGCGCGTCAAAGGGGAACGGCGGCTCGAGATCCTGAAGGCGCTGGCCCAGATGCTCGAGCAGCCGAAGTGGGGAAAGATCACGACCGCAGCGCTCGCCGAGAAGCTCGATGTCTCGGAGGCCGCGCTGTATCGCCATTTCGCCTCGAAAGCGCAGATGTACGAAGGCCTGATCGAGTTCATCGAGACCTCGGTTTTCACTGTCGCCAACAGAATCGCGCAGGACGAAACGGACGGCAGCAAGCAGGCATCCAAGCTGGTCGAGATGCTGCTCTCGTTTGCGGAGAAGAATCCCGGCATGGTGCGCGTCATGACCGGCGATGCGCTGGTGGGCGAGCACGAACGCTTGCAGGCGCGCATGAACCAGTTCTACGACCGCTTCGAAGCCACCCTCAAGCAGGCCCTGCGCTCACCGGGCGCCGACGGCGGCCAGAAACCCTCGGATGCCGACGTCTCCACGCATGCCGCCTTCCTCACGCGTTACATGATCGGCTGCCTGCACCAGTTCGCGAAATCCGGCTTCACTAGGAGACCCACCGAAAGCTACGCCGCGCAGCGGCGTTACCTCGCGGCTTAGTTCTGGGTCGGTTCGCTTTGTAACAAATATTCCATCGCGGCTCGCGTAGTTACGTCTGCTTACAAAGCCGTGCGGCAATGGGTGTGATCGCCGTGCTCCTTCTTGCGAGTCGAAGGCGTTACTCGTGGCATGCAAGGGTGCACGCATGCGCCGCAGTCTGGTGGCCGGGTTTACCGGCCGCGCAAGCCGCGCGCGACGGCGCTGTACCGGTGCGTCACCCGGCATGCGCCTGAGCTAAGGGCAGGCGGCCGCTTCAGCCGCCGTGTCGAGGAGAACGTCGTCACGCGGTTCCTCGCCTGCGGCGATCCGCAATACGGCTTCGCCAGGATCTACTGCGACCATTGCCGGCATGGCTTCATCCTGGCCTTCTCGTGCAAGGCGCGGTACTTCTGTCCGAGCTGCCATCAAAAAAGAGTGCTGGCGTACGGCGAATGGGTGGACGCCAACGTGCTCGCCCCGGTACCGCACCGGCAGTACGTGTTCACCATCCCCCGCCTGCTGCGGCCGATGTTCGCCCGCAGGCGCGCGCTGCTGGGCAAGCTGTGCAACATCGTCGAGCGCCTGTTCGCCCGCTTCTGTGCAAGCGCGAGGCTAGGTGCGCGGCCGGGCATCATCCTCTTCGTCCAGAGCTTCGGCGACCTCGTCAACTTCAACCCGCATATTCACGTGCTTGCGGCGGACGGCGTGTTCGATGCCGGCGGCGGCTTCACTGTTCTGCCGCCCATACCGCGCAAGGTGTTGGAACCGTGGTTCCGGAAGAAAGTCCTCGCCCTCTTGCGCCGCGAAGGCCTGGTCTCAGCGGCTCTGGCCGAGAAGATGCTCGCGTGGCGGCACACCGGGTTCTCAGCACACAACAGCGTACGCGTGCGCGCAAGCGACGCGGCCGGCAGGCGCAGGCTCGCGCAGTACATGCTGCGCGCACCGTTCTCCCTGGAGAAAATGTCCTACGAACCCGTATCCGGCATCGTCATGTACCGCTCGCGCATGCACAAGACGTTCAAGCGCAACTTCCAGATCATGTCCGGCGCCGATTGGCTCGCGCAGCTTTGCGCTCACATCCCGGATCGCTTCGAGCACCTGGTGCGCTACGCCGGCTGGTACTCAAACCGCAGCCGGGGAAAGCGCCGGCGCAAGGAGGCCCAACCGGCTGAAGTCACCACGCGCGAGATCGATGTCCGTGAAGCCGCGCGCGTGCGCTCCACCTGGGCGCGCTTGATTCACAAAGTCTACGAAGTCGATCCGCTCGAATGCCCGAAGTGCAAGGGTCCGATGCGCGTAATCGCGCTCATCGACGACAAGGCGGTCATCCGCAAGATCCTCACCCACCTGGGACTATGGGTGGCGCGAATTGCCGCCCCAAGGGGCCCTGGGCCGCCCGCTCCGGATCCGCCCAGGCCAGCTGCGCAAATCCTGACCTACCACCCCGTCCCAGACATCGCGTGAATCCGCAGCGCGAGGGGTGGATTCGCTCTGCGTCCAGTGTTCATTGCCCATGACGCGCTAAGCCGATAGATTGCCATGTGGATTTTTACCAATACGGCTCGCGAGACGACATAATCCTCATTGTGTACCGTCACACCGGGGCCGGGGAGCGGGAGAATGAGCAAATCGCGCGGCGCCGTGTGGTCAGACGCCGATAGACTTTCCTATCCGTTAGCGTGACCGTGACGGCGAGCGCGGCCGATGCGGACGGAACAATCACCAAAGTGGATTTCTACGATGGGGCGACCTTGATAGGCACGGCTACAGCCTCGCCCTACAGCGTCACGCTCAACAACGTGGCCGCAGGCGCGCACAGCTACACCGCCATCGCCACCGACGACCGCAATGCGACAGCGACCTCCGCTGCCGTGCTGATCACAGTGAATGCGCCACCGACGGTGTCGATCACCGCGCCCGCGGCCAATGCGAGCTTCAATGCGCCCGCAAGCATCACCGTCACGGCAAGTGCGGCAGACAGCGATGGCACTGTAACGAAGGTCGACTTTTTCCAGGGCGCCACGTTGATCGGCACCGCGACCGCGAGTCCGTACACGATCCAGTGGACCAACGTCGCCGCGGGAGCCTACAGCCTCACCGCCATCGCGACCGATAATGCCAACGCGACCACGACCGCGGCTGCGGTCCCGATCAGCGTAAACGCACCGCCGGCGGTCTCGATCACGGCGCCCGCGGCCAACGCGATCCTCAACGCCCCCGGCCCCTTCACGTTCACCGCGAGCGCGACGGATACGGACGGAACCATTGTTAAGGTGGACTTCTATGCGGGGGCCACCTTGATTGGCACCGCAACAAGCAGTCCCTACACTGTCCAGTGGAGCGGGGCCGCGCCCGGGGCCTACAGCCTGACCGCAGTGGCGACGGACAACGCGAACGCTACGACCACCTCAGCGGCGGTGCCGGTGACGGTGAACGCGCTGCCCACGGTGAGCCTCACCAGCCCCACGGCAGGCGCGACGTTCAACGCTCCGGCAACGATCATCGTGACGGCGAGCGCGGCGGACGCAGATGGCACCATCAGCAGGGTCGACTTCTACGACGGGGCGACGCTCGTTGGCACCGCCGCCGCCTCGCCCTTCACCGTGACACTCAACAACGTCGCCGCAGGCGTACACAGCTACACCGCGGTCGCGACCGACAACCGCAATGCCACTGCCACATCGGCAGCGGTGGCGATCACAGTGAACGCGCCGCCGACCGTATCCATTACGGCACCGGCAGCCAACGCGAGCTTCAACGCGCCCGCAAGCATCACCGTGACGGCCACAGCGGCTGATGCAGACGGGACCATCATCAAGGTTGATTTCTATCAAGGCGCGACGCTGATCGGCACTGCGACCGCGAGTCCTTACACCATTCAGTGGACCAACGTTGCTGCAAGGGCGTACACGCTGACGGCAGTGGCGACGGACAACGCCAATGCGAGCACGACTTCAACGGCGGTGGCGATCACGGTCAATTCGCGCCCGACGGTGTCGATCACCGCGCCAGCAACAGGAGCTACCTTTAATGCTCCGGCAAGCGTCACCGTGACGGCAAATGCGGCGGATAGCGATGGCACAGTCCAGAAAGTTGATTTCTACGCTGGCGCCACGCTGATAGGCACCGCTACGGCAAGCCCGTACACGATCCAGTGGACGAACGTGGCTGCCGGGGCCTACAGCCTGACAGCGGTGGCCACCGACGACCGCAACGCCACCACGACTTCTGCTGCGGTGGCGATCACAGTCAATTCGCGCCCGACGGTGTCGATCACCGCGCCAGCGACAGGAGCCACCTTTAATGCTCCGGCCAACATCACGGTGACGGCGAGCGCGGCGGACGCCGACGGTGCAATCCAGAAAGTCGACTTCTACCAAGGGGCCACGCTGATCGGCACGGCCACGACAAGCCCGTACACCATCCAGTGGACGAACGTGGCTGCCGGGGCCTATAGCTTGAACGCAGTCGCAACCGACGACCGCAACGCCACCACGACCTCTGCCGCGGTGGCGATCACAGTGAACGCGCTGCCCACGGTGTCGATCACCGCCCCAACGGCGGGGGCGACCTTCGGTGCACCGGCGAACATTACGGTGACCGCAACCGCAGCGGACGCGGACGGAACCATTGCCAAGGTGGACTTCTACCAGGGCGCGATCCTGCTTGGCACCGCAACCGCCAGCCCGTACACGATCCAGTGGACCAACGTAGCCACGGGCAGCTACAGCCTCACTGCTGTCGCAACAGACAATCTGGGAGGAACTACGACCTCGACAGCGGTGGCCATTACCGTCAACGTGGCCAAGGTTAACTACTTTATCCACCCCGATCATCTGAACACGCCGAGGCTTGTTGCCGACGCCACGGGTACGACCGTTTGGCGGTGGGATCAAGCCGAGCCGTACGGCGTCAATGTGCCAGATGAGAACCCGTCGTCTCAAGGTACGTTCGAGTTTCCGCTCAGATTCCCAGGGCAGTACGCGGACACGGAAACGGGACTTCACTACAACTACTACCGGGACTATGACCCGAGTCTTGGAATCTATAAGCAAAGTGACCCGATCGGCCTCCGTGGCGGGGTCGATACCTATGGATATAGCTACCAAAGTCCACTTGTAAATTCCGATCCGAGTGGACTACTTGTGTGTGAAGGGAATTGGGAAAAGGTAAAAGAGGTCTTGATCGGCGGGCTTCCATCATTGAGCGGTTGCATTTGCTATTGGGTCTGCGTGCCATGTCAACGATATGCTGTCTATGGAGATTTCACGAGCCTACCGAGCACTACGGGTATCGCCTATTTTGATCCGACGCGTCCTGCCGACAAGGCGACTGGTACCAAAGCGGGTCCGCAGCAGCCAAGCCAGAAGGGCGGAAGGCGGAGCGTAGCTAGGGGCGGAGCCGTGGGGCAAGGAAATAGCTGCCTGTGTGATTTTCCAAGTGCCGAGACCGGGTGTCAGACTTGTTATAAGAGCGGTACGATCGGTCAAGGATCTCGGACTAGATAGCGAAGGCACTCATAATCTCATGCGTTTTCGATTCTTCGTAAGACTTTGGATTCTTTGCTCCGCTGCGGCGAGCTATGCCCCCTCGTGGGCTGGTGACATTCTCCAGTTCGTGCCTGGCGATGCTGCCAACACCCGTGAAGATAAGATGCCGAACGGCGTGCAGTTTTCTTTCGATGTGAGCCGAAAGTATCCCGAGCTTGGTTGGTCACTTGCAGCTGGTGATGGACTCGGGAAAGCGGATTGGCTTAAATGTTCGGGCAAGAATCTGGGGGCGTGGAAAGCCTTTGGGGATCGAACTCGCTCGCAACCCCGTCTCGTGCATCGATACGTTTTGGTCTATTCGAAACCCGGGCGCGCTCTCGTCGTCTTTGGCGAGTACTTTTCGCGTATGCCGGATGGTGGCTTTCCGTTGTCAATCCAGCCAGATTCAAGCGACCAATATGTCAAGATTCTAGAAGTCAACGGATCACAAGATGAGATTAAGAAGGTGAAGAAAGTTTACGGCGCGATTTGTAATAAATAGATACCTCTACGTCAGCCTGACGCAGCCGCACTTCCTTCGAAGGGCAAAGCAAATAGCGGCCGGTGTCAATTATCTTCACCCGGAATATCTGAACACGCCAAGGCTCGTCGCTGATGCTACAGGTACGACCGTTTGGCGGTGGGATCAGCAGGAGCCCTTCGGAAATGACGCGCCCAACGGGGATCCCAACAATACTGGCACCACGTTCGACATACCTCTACGGTTCCCGGGGCAATACGCGGATAGCGAAACCGGACTCGCACAGAACTGGTTCCGCGATTACGACTCAACGATCGGTGGCTACAAGCAGAGCGATCCGATAGGGCTGCGCGGCGGTCTGAACACGTATGCCTACGTAAACGGCAGCCCCATCATGAGCATTGATCCCACGGGAACCTCGGGTATTGCAGTAGGGGTGGCTGGGGTAGCGATAGTCGGTGCGGCAGTGGCAATTGCCGCGTCAAGGCCTAAGCCAAAGCAAACGGACCCTTTCTCCGCTGCCAATGATCCAGTATTCGGAGGTGGCAATTGTCCCGCCGACTGCGCAGCATGGCGTGCTGTCCTGAACCGCATGTACCACGCCCTTGATCAGCTTAGAAATTCAGTTGGTGCGAGCTCGATCATGGTGTTCGCATATGAGGCTTGGTTCGCGATGGAGGTCAGACGCTACGAAAAAGAGTGTGGCCGCTACGATCCACCTCCATCGATGCATGACATTTATACTAAGTAGATGTTTGCCTCAACAGATGCCCTGCAGTTCGATTCTCTGATTCTGTTTGCGGCGAGGAATGAAGCAATTGCTCCTGAACTTCTGGAGATTCTGCGACTCGACACGAGGCAATGTACTCCTGACGATGCAGTTCGCCATTTCAGTGCATTCGCGATGGCAGCGGAGAAGGGGTCGCCGTTCGCCATGTGTATCTGCAGTCGATTCAGTCGGTCGGGATGGGGTCGACCGAAATCGCCAAAAGACGCTCTTTATTGGGCTCAAAAGGCGGCGGCTGCAGGTTATGCCCCTGGTTCCTATCAGGTTGGCGAGTGCTATTTGGAAAGCCACGGTGAACCCGCAAACTTGGAGCTCGCTCGGTTGAATTTAGAGCGTGCATCTGATGATGGTTTCGGATTTGCATCCTACCGACTCGCCGTTCTGCTCCATGAAGGAAAATTTGGTTCGGAGAATCGAAAGCAGGCACTTAGCCGCGCCGTTCTAGCGTTTGAGATGGGAGAATCCATAGCCGCATTTGAGATTGCGGGATGGCATGAGAGGGGAGAGATCGTTCCTCGTGATGAATCCGACGCAGTGGTTTGGTATGAGCGGGCTGCCTCAATGGGAAATATGTTTGCAAATTTGAGGCTTAGCGTGGCTTACTCGATAGGAGAACTCGGACTCCCGCGAGATCCAATTGCAGCAGAGAAGTACGCAAGAATTGGTGAGGCTCAAACTCCGTTGTGAGCGGAAATCATGAATTGTGCTTTCTTCATCTGGTCATACGGATCATCTGAACACGCCGCGACTGGTCGCCGACGCTACAGGCACGACCGTATGGCGCTGGGACCAGGCAGAGCCGTTTGGGGTCAACACGCCCGATGAGAATCCTTCTAGCCTCGGCGCGTTCGAGTTCCCGCTACGCTTGCCCGGGCAGTACGCTGACAAGGAAACGAGTCTTTACTATAACGGTAGGCGTGACTACGACTCAGAGAGCGGCCGATACATTCAGAGCGATCCGATCGGACTGCGCGGTGGCATCAACACCTATGTGTACGTCAGTGGAAATCCCATAAGCTTTAACGACCCGCTCGGCCTTGCCTACTTTGCTAAGAGAGCATTGCGCGGAATGCCTTGGCTCCCGTATTACTCGTGCAACCCGATTTACGATTTCTTCAACGTTGAAATTAGCCATGAGCAGCTTTTTTTTGAAGACGGGAATTCCCCATCCAATTTAGGCTTCTTCGACGACGGTGCGCTGAAGACAGATCCAAACCCTTCGGGTTACCGGTGCAGATCTGGAAAATACAACGATTGCATCATGCGCAAAGCAGTCGCGAACACGCCAGCTCTGCGTTCCTATTGCATCATTGGCCAAAATTGCCAAGACTGGGCAGCGCGTGTAAGGGACGAATACGGACGGCTCGGGCAAGACCCGCAAGTTCTGAAAGAATGCAACGAGTGCAAAAAATGATAGCGTTTCTTCTTTGGTCGATCCCGTTTTTTGTTGTAGCGGCGGTTGTCTTTTTCTTTACGGCCAAATGGACCTTGGCGCTTCGCATAGGTATTGCTCTTGCTATATGGCTTATTCCCACGGCAATGCTGACAGTGTGGGTGATTCATACCGGCGATAAGGCGCCACCCGACGCGATAACTGTTGTTCCCGGACCTAGCGGTGCGCAGGAGAAGGGTGCGAAGGATCCCGTACCAAAGAAGTAGATGACGCTGGTACCTGGTGCAGTCGAAAAACAGTTACCCGGATCATCTGAACACGCCAAGACTCGTCTCCGACGCTACCGGTGCGACCGTATGGCGGTGGGACCAGGCCGAGCCGTTCGGCGTCAATACGCCCGATGAGAATCCGAGCGGGCTTGGAGCGTTTGATCTACCGCTACGACTACCCGGCCAGTACAACGACAAGGAAACAAACCTTCACTACAACTACTTCCGGGACTACGACCCAAGTATCGGAAGATACGTGCAAAGTGATCCTCTTGGCCTGATCGACGGACTTGCGACTTACAGCTACGTAACGAGCAATCCGGTCGGCTTCAGCGATTCATTGGGGCTTTTCAAGTACAACGCTCCACCGCCCAAAACAGTGCCCGTGTCTCCCACCATGGAGGCCAAGGTCGTTTGCTTGGAGAACTGCCTGGGAGTTCAACTTGTAATCACCGGTGGTGCAGAGCAGACGCGACATTCTCGGGGAAGCAGGCACTATTCTGGTCAAGCTGTTGACTTTGGATTTAACAGCAATCCCGGCATTCGATCGCGTAGCAAAGATTTCTACTGTTGCGCGCTTCAATGCGGGTTTGACTATGGCCAAACAGAAGGTGGTAAAGGACCTCATTATCATCTCCAAACCGTATCCGGCTTGGGCGTTCCTCGGATTCCGCAGGACGCGTGCAGTTGCAAGCCATAGGAGCCCCAATGCTGGTTCGCCATCTTCTGGCAGCAGTTGCAGGACTAGTCGTTTTCTTTTTGCCGACTTTCCCTATTGCACAGCAACCCAACTCTGCTGTTCCAGATTCTCTTTTAAGAGAGATTGGGAAATTAACACCTGGTGCTGTCATCGTTGGCGCTGAAGAAGTGGATGCGATTGCATGCCATCCATTGGAGAAGAGCCCTGGACTTGTGCGCGCAGACTTAAATGGCGATGGTCGTGACGACTATGCGGTATTACTAAAGACAAGGGAAACGGGAAAGGAAACCCTCTGGGAGGGAAAGAAACTACGAGAAGCACGCTTTGCCTTTGCTCTATTCATTGACGACGGCAAAGGTAGCTACAAACCCAGAATCGTGCGTCGCTTTACCGACTTTGTTCCGGTCGCAGTCGTTTTAGATCTGCAACCCGCTGGCAGCGTACGTCATCGCGAAACACGCAAAAATATCCATGCGCCGAATGCTGCGGTGACACTCTCGTTCTGCGAGAAGTCCGCGACCACGTACTATATGGATGGCGGCAAGCTTCGCTCGATCCCGATCGCTGATTAGTCATCCGGATCACCTGAACAAGCTAACGGCATTGCCACTTAAGTCCATCCTGTAGTTGATCTGCTACGCGTTTGCAGGCCCGCAATTTCGTCCACCGGCCTGCCGGCGTCATCGGTGACGCTGCGCAACGACACTTGCGCTTCCGGTTACGCACGACAACCGAGACATTTAACCCGACGGCCCGCGCCATGCGTTTCAATCAGTATGACTGTCCTGAGAACGCCCGACGCAGAGCTGACGATGGAGCTTTATGGACACCCAACCTCCCGTCGCGCGCGCCGCATCAGGAAGCGCGCACTCTACCGGCGACGCCGGATAACGCTGCGCGCTCCGCACGTCGACCCATCGGCACGGAACCCGATGCACGCAGACGTGCTGGCGTATCTCGACTACTGGCGCGCAATGGGTTACCGGGAAGCGGGTGTGCTGCTGCGCAAGAAAGCGCTCAAGCGCTTCGTGGCGTGGGCCGAGGCACACGGCCTGCACTCAGTGGTGCAGATGACCCTGCTGCTTCTTGAGCGCTACCGGCACGATCTCTTTCTCTATCGCAAGGCGAATGGCATGTCGCTCGCGATGAATTCGCAACAGCTCCTGCTCGTTCCGGTGAAGGGGTTCTTCAAGTGGCTCGCGCGGTCCCGCCGAATCCCGGTCAACCCCGCCGCGGAGCTCGAGCTACCACGCAAGCCCGTGAGATTGCCCGTGCGCGTGCTCACGGTTGCCGAGGTGGAGCGCCTGATCCGCGAGGCCGACATCGCAACGCCATGGGGCATTCGCGATCGGGCAATTCTGGAGGTTCTGTACTCAAGCGGGATGCGGCGCGCCGAGCTCTCGGCACTTGCCGTCTACGACTGGAACCGGGCGGGCGGGGCGGTGGCGATCCGGCAGGGCAAGGGCGGCAGGGACCGGGTGGTTCCGGTTGGCGAGCGGGCCGCTTCTTGGCTCGCGAGGTACCTCGATATCGTGCGCCCGAAGCTCGTGCGCGGGCCCGATGACGGCACCCTGTTCCTAACCGATTACGGCGAGTGCTTCGAGAAGAACCGGCTGGGCGACCTGGTGCGCCGTTACCTCGACTGGGCGGGAATCGGGGTGCCGGGGGCTTGCCACCTCCTGCGCCACGCCTGCGCGACCCACATGCTCGAGAACGGCGCCGACATCCGCTACATCCAGGCGCTGCTTGGGCACGCCGATCTCCGATCCACGCAAATCTACACGCAGGTGTCGATCGCCAAGCTCAGGCAAGTCCACGCGGCGACACATCCATCGAGCCTCGCGCACGGAGGCGATCCAATCGCCCTGACGTCACTGCTAGATTCGCGGCAGGCGGATTGATGCTGGGGAATGGGCAGGCTTGTCTTTGCGAAACTCCCGAACGCGCGCAAAAAAACTGCAGGCGGAGTACGTTCAGATGATCCGCATGAATATCTGCTCTCTCGTCGAATAATATTTACCTGGATCGCGAAATTTGCTCAACGACGCCATCAATTGTTGCTTTGAACTCAGCGTAGTCCGACGGAGGTCCAGAGAATCTGACAACTATCTGTGATCCTTCGACCCAATGGAATGACTTCACATTGTCATTGGATTCTTGATCCTTATAGACCAGTTCGATCGAATCCACCTTCTTCCCATTGACTACCAGACTGCGGTCTACCCGCTTGGCGCAACTCCGGATTTCACATTCCTTTTTTGTTGCGAGGCGACCCTGCTCAAAGTTCACACCAGCCGAACTCAATTCGAGCAGCCCATTCTTGGAGAAGAATCTTCCAACCAACGCGCGGTTTAATTCCACCGGCGGGAAGAAATATTCCCCAAATTGCAGAGAGATTGTCGTTCCCAGCAACGTGATCTTGCTTCCGTGCCACCATGTATTCAGGAGGAAAATCGGTGCCTTACCCCACCACAGAACGAAACCAGCGACAACGGCAAACGAGATAGCGAGGCCGATAACAACAGTCTTAGACTTGGTCATCTCGCAAGTTTTCCGATGTTCTTCCAGCCGGATTTCATGTAGAGATCGTTAAGTGTTCTGCCAAGGTCAGTTCCACATTGCTTTAGGGCGCGATCGGCAGCGTCGTCTTGATCTATTGCTGCCTGCAGCTGAGTCAGCGAATTGGGCAGGTTGCGTGCGGCGTTTGCGAAAGCTTGATTCAGTTGCTTACGACATACGATGAGTGCTGCCTGCTTCTTCATGCAATCCTGATAAGTGTCGTATGCGGCATAAATGGTGATGGCTACGCTTCCCGCGCCAATGGCACCCCATATTGAGAACTGACCGTAGGGATCTACGTTGGCTAGCGAGTTGCCGTCGACGTAGGCATACGTATTGATGCCGCCTGCCACTCCCACGGGGTCGGATTGGATATATCTACCGATCGCCAGATCGTAGTCTCTGAAGTAGTTGTAGTGAAGAATAGTCTCTTTGTCGAAGTACTGACCCGGCAGTCGTAGCGGTAGGTCGAAGGTGCCTAGGGCACTCGGGTTCTCATCCGGCGTATTGACGCCGAACGGCTCGGCCTGGTCCCACCGCCATACGGTCGTACCCGTAGCATCGGCGACGAGCCTTGGCGTGTTCAGATGATCGGGGTGGATAAAGTAGTTAACCTTGGCCACGTTGACGGTAATGGCCACCGCTGTCGAGGTCGTAGTTCCTCCCAGATTGTCTGTTGCGACAGCAGTGAGGCTGTAGCTG
>Ga0315281_10009645_pt1 | contig 13379 bp, 8 predicted proteins | sample YL17G07_0_MG_FD_204540 | JGI IMG/M metagenome (GOLD analysis project Ga0315281, IMG submission 204540) | Sediment microbial communities from Yellowstone Lake, YNP, Wyoming, USA - YL17G07_0 | ecosystem: Environmental > Aquatic > Freshwater > Lake > Sediment | place: USA: Wyoming | collected... | reverse complement strand
CGTGAAACCTGCCCTTCGGCAGAAAACCCTGGCCGTCCTCTTTGTACTGGAGGCGCGTGACATGGAGAAACGTCGGAGGCTTCGGGTCCTCTTTCTTCGTCTTGGCTTCGAGCGCCTTCTTCGCGGGGGCCGAGCCGGGAAGGTGTCCTGTCTCGGGTGGATCATTTTGCCGGTGGACGAACGAGATGCTCGCTCCGTCGGGGGACCACGCGATCCCCGAGACCAGTCCGTCGAGATCGGTCAGCCGCTCCGCTTCTCCGCCGTCGAGCGGGAGCCGGTAGATCTGAGCCTTCTTGTCCCTTCGGTCGGAGACGAACGCGATCCACTTCCCGTCCGGGCTCCACGCCGCGCTCCCGTTTCGGTGCTCCCCGAAGGTGAGCCGGCGAGGCTCGCCGCCGCGGAGCGGCACGAGCCACAGGTGCGACTCGTATGCGTCCTTCTCGGTATCGATCGTGCGGACCTGGTAAACGACCTTGCCTCCATCCCGAGAAAGGGCGATGGCATCGACGAATTGGAATTGCAGGATGTCCTCTGGTGAAACCGGGCGTCTTGCGGGCATTGTCATCTCCGGGTGGTCACTTCTTTCCCCTCTTGAAGCGCGCGATCTGATCTTTCAGATATTGGTCGTTGGGCGACAGCGAGAGGGCCTGAGTTTCCACCTCGATCGCCTTCGCGGCGTTTCCGCTACGGTAGTGGACCTCGGCCAGCGTGTCGAGTATCTCCGCGTTCCTGGGCTCCAGGACCGCGGCGCGCTGAGCGGCTCCCAAGGCTTCGGTCAAATGCACGTCGTTCGTGGCGCAGATCCAAGCGAGCCCGTTCAACGTCGAGGCGTCGGCGTCCTTGCGCTCCAGCGCGTGTTTCAAGGACTCGCCCACGCGCTCGCGCTCGATTCGCGCGAGGTCTCGCTTTCCCGCCTTCTCGTATGCGGCCGCGTAGCGGATGTGGGCTTCGGCGAGCCTTTGTCCCTCCAGAATCCGGTAGACGCGGATCAGCTCGTTGATGGGATCTCTGTGATCCTCCACCCTGAGATCCACGTAACGGGTGCGATACTCCGGATACTCATCGCTCGGGCGCACGACGATCAGCGCGGCCGATTCCATGCCGCGACGATCGCCTCCGGCGGCCTGCCCCGCGACGAGCGCGGCGAGAAGCCGCTCCGCGAGCTCTCCCTTCGTTTCGAGGAACGCCTTCTCCATCCCCTTCACCACCGCCTCGCTCGCGAGGATGTTGCCCTGGATCGCATAGCCGGGACCGGTCACGCCCCCGGCCCACTCGGAGCAGAGCTTGCCGGTGAAGTTGGCGCTCCCTCCGCGCGCGTCCACGATCCCCAGTTGCCGGTGTGCGCTTCCTGAATCGGCGTCGAGAAGCGCGCGCAGCGCATCTGGCGCGGGCTTTCCGGCGCGAAGCATCGAGAGCCCCAGCGGGCCGAACGACTCGTTGGTCGAGGCCTGCGTGGCGATCGCGCCAACGCCCGCCTCCGCCCAAGGAACCGCCATCCCCACACTGAACGCGCGCGATTGGACCGCGACCCCCAGCTCCTGCGTCACCGAGTCGTAGGCCGCGATCGAGAATGTGGCGTGGGCCGAAGGCGCGAAGGAGACCACCGCGAGAGTCGCGAGCACGGCGCCGACCACGATACTCTGGGGGCGCGGCGCGCGGGCCGTCACTTAACCCCCTTTCGGAACCGTGCGATTTGGTCCATGAGGTATTGGCTCTTCGGATCGACCGTCGACGCGCGGGACTCCACCTCGATGGCTTTGGTCGCGTTCCCGAGGCGGAAGTGGACTTCGGCCAGCGTGTCCAGGACGTCCACGTTCCTCGGCTCCAGGGCGGCGGCGCGATCCGCGGCTTTGAGCGCGTCGGCGAGGAAGAGGTCGTGCGTCGCGCACGCCCAGGCCAGGCCGTTCAGCATCGAGGCGTCGCCCTCGTTCCGCGCGAGGGCGCGGCGGACGATCTCGGCGACGCGCTCCCGCTCGCGAGCAGCGAGCTCGGGACGGCCGGCGGCATCGTATTGATCCGCGTAAAGAAAGTGGTTGTCCGCTCCGTGAAATCCCTCCTGGATCTCGAGCAGGCGGCGCAGCTCCTTGATCGGAGTCTTGTGATCCTCGACGCGCAGGTCGACGTAGCGCTGCACGAACTGAGGGTGCGTCGCGCTGGGGCGCACGACGAGCAGTGCGGCCGACTGCATGCCGCGCTTATCCCCTCCGGCCGCCTGCGCGGCATCGAGCGCCGCGAGGAGCCGTTCCGCCACCTCTCCCTCCGTCTCACGATAAGCCTTCGCCATCCCCGCCACGACCGCGGGACCGGCGAGGATGTTCCCCTGGCAGGCGAAGTCGACGCCGATTTCACTCCCGGCCCAATCGAGGCACTTCTTCCCCGTCCAGCTGGCGGCCACGCCATGCGCGTCCACGATTCCGACCTGGCGCGCTTCCCACGCCGAATCGGTCGCGGCGAGAGCGCGCATCACGTCGGGCGCGCCCATCCCCGTTCTGAGGAGCGCAAGCGCCTTCGGCCCGAAGGACGGATCCACGCGCGCCTGCGTCGCGACCGCGCCGACGCCGGCCTCGGCCCAGGGCACGTCGGTTCCGACGCTGAAGTACTTGGATTGGACCGCCACGCCCAGTTCCTGCGTCACCGAATCGTACGCGACGATCGAGAACGTGCCGCGATCCGCCGAGGCAAGCGCTTTGCCCGGGCCGACGAGCGCGGAAGCGAGCGCAACGACAACGATGGCAATGGAACCGAGTGTGAGTCCGGTGGTCCGATCGAGCGAGGCACGACCCATGGAGCGTCTCCTGGTAAAGGACCTTCCGTTCCGCGCGGCGGCCGAGCGCCAGCGGAGACTATCGGGTACCGAGTCTCACCGAATTCGCGTCTGGGGTCAACGCTGGGCGGCTGCGGCGAGCAGGACGCAGGCGGCAAAAAAACACGGAGCCGCCGCCCGGCGACCCGTGGTGAGGGTCGCTCGGGGAATCGCGGCTCCGCTTCACTGATTCGACCGGGCGGGGACCCGGACGCGCCTATTTCGCTCCTTCGGTCGGCGCGGTCGGTTCGAGCTTTGCGGTCGAATCGGGCTTCGTGGTCGCCTCGACCTTCGCCGGCGTCTCGGTTTTCTCGGTCGCCTCGACCTTTGCCGCCGCCTTCTTCGGATTACCCTTCTCGTCCGTCTTGAGCGTCGCGAGCCAGTCGGTCAGGGACTTCAGCTCTGCGTCCGTCCCGCGGAACTTCTTCTTGTGGAACAGGCCGTCGATCTTCTCCTGCTTCAGAAGCCACTTCGTCATCCAGGCCGCGTCGCGCTCGACACCCACGCCGGAGAGATCGGGGGGCTTCTTCTTGGCGGCGGCTGCGCCGGCTGCCGGAGCTTCCTCCTCCTCCACCACCGCTTTCTTCTCGATTGCCTGGGCCTTGACGGAGTGGCAGGCCATGCACCTGTACTGAGTGAAGATCTCCTTGCCCTTCCCGCCCTTCGCCTCCTCGGCCCAAGCGGCGGTCGCGATCAAAGCGCCCAACGCCACGACCGCCACCGCCAACTGTACGACTCTTCTCACCGTGCACCTCCTCTTGCTGGTCCAGTGCCCTGACTTGCCAACCTATCGCTCCGTGCGCGCCCGGTCCACCTCGCGAATCTTGAGGTAGAGACCGACGAGCACCATGAAGATGAGGACGAGCGACACCGCGAGACCTTTCCGCCGGACCTGAACCTCGTTCAGAGCGGACAGGCCCGCCTTCCTTCCCGCCTGAGCGGCCGCGCGTCCGTCCGCTGCGCGCTTGAGGAGCCGGTCCGGATCGAACGAGTGAATCAGCGCTCGAGCTTCGACCGCGGCCGTGATCCCTTTGCTCTTCAGCTCGAATTGGGGCCCGCTGACTTCCATGCCCGCCACTTCGGCCTGGTGGAGAACCCGCCCGGCCTGGCGCAGGTCCCGCTCCAGCGAGATCAGGGAACCATACATCTTCTCGGACGCCACGTCGCACGAGTCTCCCTGCTTGTGACATGTAATACACACAGAACCCGCCAGCGGATCCACAGCCTTGCCCGGAACGTCCTTGATCCGGACGCCTTTCGCCGAACCGGCAGCTCCCGCTACTACTTCAAGACGATAGAGAACCGCGTCCCCTGCCTCCACCGGGAAGCCCGATTGCGGTGCTACAGTCAACGCCGTCGAGAGCCCCGACGGCGTGGTCGCATGCGTCGTTACCGGCGCCGTGGGCGAGCCTGGCCGGATCGTCGCGTCCAGGACGAACGGCTTGGTGCTGTCTCCGTCGGTCGAGATTTCGATCGTGTGAACGAAGCGCCGGTCCTCGGCCGGAATGTGCGGCGCGAGCACGGTGCGCCAGGTAGCGACGACATCCTGGCCCGCGACGAGATCGCCCAGATCGGCGGTGAAGGGATCCTTGGACGTGATCTTGCCCACCGTCAGTCCGGGTCCCGAGCCCGAGTGAAAGAGCTCCGGAGTGGGGTGGCGGACTCGGTGGTTGCTGTGGCAGACGATGCACTCCGGCTTCTTGAGCTTGTCGAAGAGCGGCTGCTTGATCGAACTCCGGTAGAGACCGGCCTCCCGACCGTGGCAGTGCCCGCACACGTAGACGACCGACTTGACCTCGGGCGGTGCGGCGCCGTGGTTGCCGTGGCAATCGTTGCAGGCGGGAGCCGAGAGATCTCCGCGCTCGAGGAGCGCGCTCGCGTGCACGCTGCGGCTCCAGTCGTCGTACTGCCTGGTCGGGATCTTGTAAGGCGCCATCTTCGCGGCGTCGGCGTGGCACTTGGCGCAGGTTTTCGGCACGTTGGTCGCGTACACCGACGACTGCGGCGAAGAAACGGGCCGGATGCCGTGAGTTCCGTGGCAGTCGACGCACGTCGCGGGATTGGGATCGCCCTTGGCATTCAGCCGCCCGTGCACGCTGGAGCGATATTCCGCGTATTGGTCCACGCGCGCTTGCGGGTCGAACCGTTTCATGTACGCCGCGTCGGCGTGGCAGCGGGCGCAGAACTGGGGGATGCTCTTCCGATCGGGAGCCGGCTTGAATCCCTTCGCGGGGTCCATCGCGGCCTCCGACCACTCGTCGGGGTCCTTCATGCGGACCCTGGGATCGCCTCCGTGGCAGGACTCGCAACCCAGCCCCGCGGCGGCGTGCACGTCCGTCGGCCAGGCGGCGACCGGCTTCCGCAGATAGCCCTCGTCGGCGTTCCGGTGGCAGCTGATGCACGAGCTTGTGTCGGCCTTGGCGGGCGCGTTAGCGGGCGCCTTCACCTGGGTCTGTGCGGGCGCGGGCGCGGGCCCTTGCGCGCGGCTCGGGCTCGCCGCCATCAGGAACGCGACGCAGAGACCGGCGACCGCGGTCGCGCGATCGATCGTCCTCATCGCTCCGCCGCCCGCTTCGCGGACATGCCGCGGCCCGCGATCCAACCCGAGCCGGCGACGACGACCGCGACGCCAACCGGCCACCACGCCTTGTAGCCGATCGCCGTCATTCCGACGAAAAACGCCAGCGCGAGCGCGCCGAGGATCGTGAACACCGGACTCTTGCCGTGTTTGACCACGCCACGATCGAGGAACGGTAGCAGGAAGGCGAGCGTTCCGATGGCGCCGAATCCGAGGATCAGGATCGCCTCGTTCTCGAGGCCCAGGATCTCGCCGCCGGGTACGAACTTCAGGGCCTGGAACATCGCCATGAAATACCACTCGGGGCGGATGTTCGCCGGCGCGGACGCGAAGGGGTCGGCCTTCTCTCCCAGCTCCCACGGATAGAGCGCCGCCAGCGCCGCCAGCGCCGCCAGCGCCAGCGTCCACCCGAAGAGATCTCTCAGCAGAAAGTCGGGCATGAATCGCATCGTGCGCGTCGGGCCCTCCTTCTCCACCGAAGGCGGCACGCTCATGCCGTGGCGTTGAACCAGGATGAGGTGTAGGAGGAGCAGGAAGGTCGAGAGCGCCGGAAGGATCGCCACGTGCCAACCGTAGAATCGCGAGAGCGTGCTCCCCGTGACGTAGTCGCCGCCGCGGAGGAAACGCCGCATGAAGCTGCCGATGAAAGGCACCTGCGCCGCGATGTCGGTCCCCACGCGGGTTGCGAAATAGGCCAGCTTGTTCCACGGAAGCAGGTAACCCGAGAAGCCGAAGCCCATCGCGAGAATGAGGAGCGCGAATCCGGTCATCCACGTGAGTTCCCGCGGCGGACGGTAGGCCTTCAGGAAAAGAACAGTGAACAAGTGCGCGAGCGCGGCGGCGATCATGAGATTCGCCGACCAGGAATGAATGGAGCGGATGAGCCAGCCGAACGAGACCTGAGTGAGGATGAACTGGACCGACTCGTACGCCTCTTGAGCGGATGGCCGGTAGTAGAGCATGAGGAGGATGCCGGTCATGACCTGGATGATGAAAAAGAACAGAGTCATGCCGCCGAGGTAGTACCACGGTGTGTGCCGGTGGACCGGGACGGTCTTCTTCTCGGCGACATGGCGAAGTCCCGCCAGGCCGATCCGATCGTCCAGCCACTGGGCGACCGCTCGGAGCTTCATGTGCACCTTTCCGGGCTCAAGCGCGGCTTACGAAAATGTCGTCCCCGCTCACCTGGACGATGAATTGTTTCAGAGGCCTCGGGGGCGGTCCTGCCACGTTTTTCCCATCGAGATCGTAGAAACCGTTATGGCAGGCGCACCAGATCCGGCCCGCCGGCTTGTCGTATTGAACGGTGCACTCCAGGTGGGTGCAGGTCGCGGTCAACGCCTTGTATTCTCCCGGCGCCTTCTCGATCAAGATTCCTGGCTCCGAGCCAAACGGGAATATCTTCCATCCATCCTTGGAGAGTTCGGACACCTTGCCCGCCAGAACGCGAGAGCCGACGTCCTCGGCGACACGCGGCGGGCTCATGAACTTGAAGACCGGAAAGAGCACCGCCGCAGCCAAGGAGCCCACCGAGAGGCTCAGAAAGTTGCCCAAGAACTTGCGTCGCGGAAGGCCTTCGCGCGGCGTCTGTGTGGACGTCCCGGCCGCGCCCTTCAGGGGCGCAGCCATCTGTGCCTCATCCGTCAATGTTCTGCCCCTCCGCGGACCCCAGGTCCAAGCTGCTAGAAGCTTTGGCGAACAGTGAGGGCCACGCGGTTCGCCCGGTAGCTCTGGAAACTGTCGCCAAGATAGATGAAGTTCGCACTCGTGGCGCCGGTAGCAATTCCCAGCCGGGGGATATCCACGGCGGAGAAGTCCACGACGTCGAACTGTTCCCACATGTACCGGGCGCCGATGTCGGTGCTGTGGGTGAGATGGTAGGTGGTCTCGAGCGCGAAATCCATCCGGCGGTACATGGTGGCCGGTGGATTCTGGGCGGTGATCGTCGTAGGGCTCACGGTCGCGAAGGCGAAGGTGCCCGGCGAACGCGAGTAATCGAAGGCCAGATTGAACCCCAGGCGATCGGGCTTGGCGCGCCAGTCGACGCTGACGGTCCCGTACGCGCCCTCGTCCTTCAAAATGGCGCGCCAGGTCGAGTCGGCGGTTCCGAAAGTCGCCGTTCGGCTCTGCCGCGACGACTGGTGCGTCGTGGCCTGCTCCCAGCCGAGCACCGCCGACAGGTCCAAATCGGCGGAAGCATGGTACGTGCCCTCCACGCCGGCGTTGCGCTGAAGATTCCTGCGCAGTCCGGTCCTGATCGTGTCCTGCAGATCGCCCTCGTACTTCTCGAACAGGTAGCCGAGGGTCGCCGAGATCTCGAAGCGATCGGTGGGCGAGAAGTTCAGGCTGCCGCCCGCCTGAGTCTGCTTTCGATCCGCCACGTCGAACCGCCGCAGAGTCGTCTGCTCCTCGCCATCGTAGGAGAAGTCCGCGTTCCGCGCCCAGCGCTTGCTGTGCCGGACGTGAGCCTCGGCGGTGACCTTGTCGATCGGCCGGGCATGGAGCTTCCCGCCGACGGCTTCTTCCCGATCGGAGAGGACTTCGCGGTGAGTGCGGGAGCGATCCACGCGCTCCGCCGTCCCGGACAGGGAAATCTCCTTGAGCGGGTTGTAGTCCAGATCGAGGCCATAGGACTGATGCTTGTAGCCGAACGGCTCCGACGAGACCGCGCCGACGACGAAGGTGTTGTCGCCCACCGATTCGCCGGAGAAATCGTGCTCCGCGGTGCGATTGAGGTAGTGGTACTGGCGGAAGCGCAGGGTCCCGCCCAGGTCCGCCAGAGGATGCGACGTCACACGATAATCCTGGGTGAAGACGTCCACCTTGGCGTGCGTGCTCCGCTCCGCGGGGAGGGAATCCAGACTGGAATACGGGTCCGCCGCTTGGACGGTGTAGGGCAGCCACGGATCATTCTGGGTGTCCCGGCTCATCCCGACGCTTCCGTTGAAGGCCGTCCGCTTCGGCAGCTTGTACGCCAGGGCAAGGGTTCCCCGCACCGAGCGATTGTCGGGATAGAGATCGATCCGACCTTTGCTCTGACCGGTCAGCCGCGCCGGATTGTCCCAGGTGAGGGCGTCCACGTCGTTGGTGAACTGCGACACCCCGGCGCTCGCCATGAGGGTCGCGCGATCCTTCTGGTAGCTCGCGCGCGCCTCGCCGTCCAGCATACGTTGGGCGATCGGTTCCCAGATCTCCACCCCGTTACCAGGACTGAACGCGCCGCCGAATGGCTTGCGGCCCGACCGCAAGCGGCGGCTGCCCTGCAGGTCGAATTGCCAACCGCGCGCGGGGCGGGCTCTCATCCGGGCCTTCGTGATGTCGGTCCGGAAACCGAGAGACATGCTCGGAGAGGCAGCCAGCGCGTCGGTCATCCTGGCGATGTAGCCGGCCGCGTTGGCCTGGTTGCGCGCCTGCAACGAATCGGACACGACCTCCAGCCCCGGAGATACCTCGGAGAAGGGAGAGTGCGCGATCTCGCTCAGATTATGAGGAACCTGCCGATAGCCGACGTCGATCCGAAGCTTTGCTCCGTTCCACCACGATCCGGCGATGGCCTCGTCGTTCCGGAGCACTCCCGACCCGTAGAACGTCAGAAGATTCCGATCCCTAAACTCACGAAGCGCGAAGGATTCCAGAAGCGCCCCGTTGGGCACGTCGGTGAATTCCTGGTACTTCGCCTCGGGGGCCGTCTGGTTCCACCACTGCGTCCCGTAGGTGACCTGTCCGTCGGCATGGCCGGCCCGCGGTAACGTGCTGAGCAAGGCGAGGCCCGCGAGCAACGTCGCAAACGCGATTCGAGTCCGAGCCATCACGCACCTCCTACCTGATGAACAATTCGCCTGAAGGATGGTTAGATCCATGGATTTGACTGTGGCAATTCGTGCACGACCGGTTCACGACCTTGTTGGCGCCGCTCAACGAAAGATCCGGCACGTCGTAGAGGGTGCTCGGGTGCCGCGCGCCGATATGGCACCGCTGGCAGAGATATGGACGCTTCCCGGCGAGAACCTTGTCGTTGTTGGACCCGTGCGGCAGATGGCAGGTGACGCAATTCTCCCGAACCGGGGGATGCTCGTACAGGAACGGTCCCCGCTTGTCCATGTGGCACGTGACACACAGCTCCGTGTTCGAGGCGGCCTTGATCATGTGGGGCCCGACGGACCCGTGCGGATTGTGGCAATCGGCGCAGCTCATCGCCCCCTCGCGGAGCGGCATGTGGGCCGTGTGCTCAAGCGCGGCCTGCTTGTCGCGGTGGCACGAGATGCACAGCTCCGCGGTCCTCTCCTTCGAGAGAAGCTTCGACTGGCCCTCGCTCTTGGCGCCGTGAATGCTGTGGCAGCTCTGGCACATCACGGCGTTCCGGGCGTGGGCGCTCTGGTCCCAGTAGAACTGCTCGCCCGTCTTGTGGCAGGTCTGGCATACAGCCGCCGCTTCGTCGGGCTTCATCTTCTTGAAGTTGTTCATTGTCGCGAAGCCCGGATCCTCCTCGTTCCCGTCGGCCTCGACGTGCTGCGAGCCGGGACCATGGCACGATTCGCACCCCGTGCGGTCTCCCACGAGGGCGCCGTCGAGCTCGGCCATGTGGTGCGCGTTCGACTGGAACGGTTCCCACACCTCGTCGTGGCACTTCTCGCACGCCTTGGAGCCGACGTAGTGGGACTCGGAGCCTGAAGCGGTCGATGCGGCGCCCGCGAGGAGCAATAGCGAGGCGCTTGTTACGAGGGCTGCATGAAGCACGGACACGCGTTTCATGGTGGCATCTCCCTGCACTGGATCCATTACTGCGCGCCAGCGTGGTGCCTGGACTCTGACGCGGCACGATAACGGCGACGCGCGAGTCGGTCAACCCTTTGCGAAAGAATTCCGTATGGTCCTTTGGGATGATATAGGCGTCGGATTGCCGGGTCTCCCGTGCCCCGCGACGCCGGCCGTTCCCACCTTACAGCCGCTCCACCCGCTCCACCATGAGCGTGCGGACGCCGTGATCCTCCTCCACCCACCCTTCTAGAATGAAGGGGCGCGTCGCCGTGAGCAGGTGGCAGAAGCGGCGGTAGGCGTCGGGAAAAATCGTGGCGTCGTAGAGCGCCGTGGTGTCCTCGAAGGAGAGGAACTCCATCGGCTCTTCGTCTTTGGTGTGGACGACCTTCGAGGTCACGTACCAACCCGCGACCGCCACGCGCCGGCCCACGTGGCGGTGGAGGTCGCGCGCTAAGACGACGCCGCGCGTTCGCAGGAGTCGCGCGTAGGGATCGAGGGGATGCGCGCTGAGCAGGAACCCCAGCGTCTCCACTTCGTTGCGGAGCACCGTGGCGCGGTCGTACGCGGGCGCGCGCGGCGTTTGGACCGGCTCGGGGGGAAAGAGTTCGCCCGCCGCGCGAGCGTCGCGCGCCCTTGCCGAGGCGGAGCCCCGGCTCAGGTAGAGCTCCCATAGGAGTTCGGGACGCGTCTTCCCGCCCGCGATCGAGTCGAGGCATCCCGCCTTGATCAAGATCTCCGCGTCTTTGAGATGGAGCGGCACGCGGGCCAAGAGTTCCGCCAACGACCCGAACGGCCCGCCGCACGCCCGCTCGCGCACGATCGCGTCGAGCGCCGCCTCGTGGAGTTCCTTCACCTGCATGAGCCCCACGCGCACCTCGCGAGCGCGCCCGACGTACTCGCGCGCGCTCGCGTTCACGTCGGGCGGCAGGATCAGAAGCCCCATGCGCCGCGCCTCCGAGAGATACGCGAACGTCGAGTAGTAGCCGCCCCGGTTCGTGATCACCGCCGCGATGAACTCGGCGGGATGGTGCGCGCGGAGCCAGGCCGAGCGGAACGAGACCATGGCGTAGGAGGCGCTGTGCGGCTTGCAGAAGGAGTAGCCCGCAAAGGACAGGATCATGTCCCAGACCTGTTCGATGACGTCCGGCTCGGTACCGCGCGCCCGCGCCCCTTCCTGGAATTCGAACTGATACGCGCGGAGCGGCTTCACGGGGCGTTTCTTGCTGAGCGCCCTCCGCAGCCCTTCCCCTTCCGCCACGCTGAACCCCGCCATCTCCATCGCGACCTTGGTCACGTCCTCCTGGTAGCACATGATTCCGTACGTCTCGGAGAGGGTGTGGAGGAGCGCGGGGTGGAGCGGGTCGTAGGCGCCCCCCTTCAGCCGCCTTACGTACTCGCGGATGTAGCGGTTCGCGGCGGGACGGATCATCGAGGAGTGGATCACGAGGTGCTCGAAGTCGCCCACGCAGGCCTTCCGCTGGAGCTGCCTCATCGCGGGCGACTCCACGTAGAAGCAGCCGACCGTCTCGCCCGCGGCCATGAGCCGCTGCGTCTCGGGGTCGTCGATCGGGTTCCATAGACGCTCGTCGATCTCGACGCCCGTATTCCGCTTCACGGCCGCGAGCGCGTCGCGGATCACGGCGAGCGAGCGGTTTCCCAGGAGATCCACCTTCACCAGCCCGTAGTCCTCGACCTGATCCTTCTCCCACTGGACGATCGGAACGCCCTTCGGCGCGATCTCCACCGGAACATGATCGGCGAGCGCGTCGGGCACCAGCACCACGCCGCCGCTGTGCACGGAGAGATGGCGCGGGTGCCCCTCGAGAGCGACCGCCTGCGCCAGGATCTCGGGCCACGGCGGCTCGAAGTCCACGTCGCGGAAGCGGGGATGCCCGTCGAGCCGCTCGACGGGATTCTCGAGCCCCCAGTACTGGCTGAGCCGCTTGGTCACGTTCATGATCTCGCCCTCGGGCAGTCCGTAGACCTTGGCGATCTCGTGGATCGCGCCCTTGGCGCGGAAGCCGACGTGATTCGCAACCATCGCGGCGCGGACAGGCGCGCCATTCTCCGCGAGGACCGCAAGCTGGATCGCGTCGCGCTCGTCCCACGCGAAATCCACGTCGATGTCGGGCGGATCCTTCCGCTCGGGCGAGAGGAAGCGCTCGAAGAAGAGATTGTGGCGAACGGGATCGACGTGGGTGATCCCGAGCAGGTAGGCCACGATGCTCGCGGCGCCGGAGCCGCGCCCGCAGATGCGCGGCGTGCGCGACGTGATCGCCTCCACGATCAGGAAGTAGTCCGCGAAGCCCTTTTCGCGAATGACGGCCAGCTCGCGGGCCAGCCGCGCGTGGACCTCGGCGGATGCGTTCCGGCCGTAGCGGTGCAGAATTCCCGATTCGCATCGCGCGCGGAGGATCTCGAAGGCGTCGCCGCGCTCGAGCGCGTACGAGGGAAAGACCGTCCGGCCCATCGGCCAATCCACGGCGCATTCTTCCGCGAGGTGCGCCGCGTTCTCGATCGCCTCGGGCGCGTGCGGGAACCGCGCCGTGATCTCCGCCGCGCTCAGGAAAGAGCGTTCCGGCTCGGCCAGGTCCTCGCGCGGGACGCGGTCGAGCGTCGTGTTCCGCGCGATCGCGCGCAGCGTGTGGTGGAGCCTATGCCCCTCGCGGTGGACGAAGTGGACGTCGTTGGTCGCGACGCATGGAATGCCCTGCCCGAGCGCCCATTGCCGCAGCGCGCGGTCGCCGCGCCCGAGCACGAGTTCGGCGTGCACGGGGAGCGCGTCGCGCAGCGCGAGGAGGAGCGCCCGCTGCTCGCTCAGTAGGATCAACCCGACCGCGTTCGCGCGGACCGCGGCGGCCAACGAGAAGGCAGGATCGAGATGCCGCGCGGTGATCACGCGGCAGAGCGAGCGGTAGCCCTCGCGGCCGCGCGCAAGGAGGACGGCGCGGTCGGCCCCCGAGGCGCGGTCGGCCCCCGAGGTGCGGTCGGTCCCCGAGGCACGCTCGGCCCCCGAGGCACGCTCGGCCCCCGCTACGATCTCCGCGCCCGCGATGGGCGTGAGGCCGGCCTCCTCGCAGATCTGACGGTAGAAGACGAAGCCGTAGAGCGCATTCGTGTCGGTGAGCGCGAAGCGATCCATGCCGCGCTCGCGGGCCGCCTGCGCCAGCGCCTCCAGGGAGTCGGCGCCGCGCATGAGCGAGTAATGGCTATGGACGTGAAGATGGGCGAAGCGCGAGG
>Ga0315281_10009644_pt1 | contig 13380 bp, 13 predicted proteins | sample YL17G07_0_MG_FD_204540 | JGI IMG/M metagenome (GOLD analysis project Ga0315281, IMG submission 204540) | Sediment microbial communities from Yellowstone Lake, YNP, Wyoming, USA - YL17G07_0 | ecosystem: Environmental > Aquatic > Freshwater > Lake > Sediment | place: USA: Wyoming | collected... | reverse complement strand
TCAACTCGGCGAAGAGCTTGGAAAAAACCGGGTTTAAGACGACGCTTGTACCCGTCGATAAGGACGGCCTGGTGAGTCCCGGAGACGTGGAAAAAGCGCTGACCAAAGAAACGGCGCTTGTTTCCGTTATGCTGGCCAACAGCGAGGTCGGGACGATCGAGCCGCTGGCCGAAATCGCCAAAAGATGCAAACTCCGCAGTGTGCTTATTCATACCGATGCCGTGGCCGCGGCCGGAAATATTCCCGTCGATGTCAAGGCCTTGGGCGTCGACGCTCTGAGCCTTGCCGGGGACCAGTTTTACGGCCCCAAGGGAAGCGCGGCTCTCTATATAAAAAAAGGAACGCGCATCCTGCCTTTTATCGACGGCGGGATTCAGGAAGGCGGCCGCCGGGGCGGCACGGAGAACGTGGCCGGGATCGTCGGCCTGGGCAAGGCGGCCGAGATCGCGCTGGCCAAAATGGGTGAGCGGGCGGAGAAAGCCAGAGCGCTGCGCGACAGATTGATCGAAAAGCTTCCCCAGAAAGTCGATCGTATCGCGCTGACGGGACACCGCGAAAAGCGCCTCCCGCACCACGTCAGCTTCTGCATCGAATTCATCGAGGGCGAAGCCATGCTCCTCAGCCTCGACCTGAAAGGTGTTGCGGCCTCGAGCGGGTCGGCCTGCACATCCAAGGCTCTCAAAGCCTCTCATGTCCTTCTGGCCATGGGGCTGGACCACGCTTTGGCCCAGGGATCGCTTGTCTTCAGCCTGATCGATGGTAACACCGCCGCGGACATCGATTATCTTCTCGACGTCTTTCCGCCGATCATCGACCGGCTGCGCAAAATGTCTCCGCTCTATACTAAATATTTGGAGGAGAAGAAATGATCTACTCCGAAAAAGTGATGGACCATTTTCAAAATCCGCGCAACGTGGGTGTCATCCCCGATGCCGACGGCGTCGGCCAGGTCGGGAATCCCGTGTGCGGCGACATGATGACGTTTTATATCAAAGTCAAGGACAACCGTCTGACCGACATCAAATTCCAGACCTTCGGCTGCGGCGCGGCCATCGCCGTGTCGAGTATGGTCAGCGAGATGGCCATGGGAAAGACGCTCGAAGAAGCGCTGGCCATCACCAATGATAAGGTCGCCGAAGAGCTCGACGGTCTCCCCAAAAACAAACTGCATTGTTCGAACCTTGGCGCGGACGCCCTGCATAAAGCCATTGAAGACTATCAGGCGAAGACTAAGCCCGGCGCAAAGGAAACGGCCGCCGGAACGCCTGCCGCAGCTCCTGAAGGTCAGGAGGAGGAGTCCTGCCGCTGCCCCTATTGCGAAGGCCCGCTAGAAGGAATGGAGGATGTCTGTGCCTGCCATCACTGTGACATCGATCTCATCGAATGCCCGGAATGCGGGAAATATACGAATAAAGCCGAAGAAGCCTGCGTGAGCTGCGGCGCTAGGATCGCAAAATAAAAAGCCATGATTGAGACTCCGGATAAAGAAGCTTTGTCCCAGAGAATCCGAGCGCTCAAAAAAGAGAGAAGCGCCGTCATCCTGGCCCATAACTACCAAATCGGCGAGGTCCAGGATGTGGCCGATTATGTCGGCGATTCGCTGGAATTAAGCCAGAAGGCGGCCGTCGTCCCGGAGGACGTCATCGTCTTCTGCGGGGTCCATTTCATGGCCGAGACGGCGTCCATTCTCTCGCCTCAAAAAACCGTCCTCCTTCCCGATATCCATGCCGGTTGCCCGATGGCCGACATGATCACGGCCGCTGAAATGATCAACTGGAAAAAGCAGTATCCAGGACGCCCGGTTGTCTGCTATATCAACACCTCGGCCGAGGTCAAGGCGGAGTGCGATATGTGTTGCACGTCGGCGAACGCCGTCAAGGTCGTCAATAGCGTCGCCGGAAAAGAAGTCCTCTTCGCGCCGGACAAGAACCTGGCGGCTTACGTGGCTCGGCAGACGAGCAAGACAATCATTCCTTGGGACGGCACCTGCTACGTCCATAAAAATATCCTGGCGCGGGATGTCCGGGAAAAAAGAAAAATGTATCCGCAGGCCGAAGTCTGGGCCCATCCCGAATGCCGCCCCGAGGTCATCGATCTCGCTCATAAAGTTTTATCCACCGGGAAGATGGTGAAAGAGGCCCGGGAGACGGAACGGCAAGAAATCATTGTCGCCACGGAAGCGGGGATCATCTACCGGCTGAAGAAAGAAAATCCGGCCAAGAATTTTTATCCCGCTCACGATCTGGCCTTGTGCTTCAATATGAAAAAAATCAACCTCAAAAAAGTTGCTGCAGCCTTGGAACAAATGATCTATCGTGTCGAGGTCTCCCCGGCCATCGCCGAGAGAGCGCGGGGAGCGATTGAAAAAATGGTCAAACTTTAATAGAGGGGGACACAATACCTATTTCCCAATTTATTTGTCTCCGGAATAGGGAAATGAGTAATGTATTCCCGGATTATGTGGGGAGCCAATCATGGAATCAGCCAAGGAACGCGTCGTCAAAATTATTAAGATTCTCGAAAAGGAATATTCCGCAGTCCGCACGGCTCTCGGATTTGAAACGCCCCTCCAGATCCTCGTCGCCACCATTCTCTCCGCCCAGTGCACGGACGAGCGCGTGAACCAGCTCACGCCGGCGCTATTCAAAAAATATCCGACGGCCAAAGCTTTTGCTCAGGCCGACAAGGTCGAATTGGAAAAAGACGTCCGGCCGACAGGCTTTTTCCGCAACAAAACCAAAAGCATCATCGGCGCCGCCAGGAAAATCGTCGAGGATTTCGGCGGACAAGTCCCCGAAACGATGGCCGAGCTCATCACGTTGCCCGGCGTCGCCCGCAAGACCGCCAATATCGTCTTGTCCTCTGCTTATCGAAAGGCGGAAGGCATCGCCGTGGACGTCCATGTCAAAAGGCTTTCGGGCCGACTGGGGCTGAGCAAGCAGCTCGACCCGGAAAAAATCGAGCGGGACTTGCTCGAATTCGTCCCCAAAAAATATTGGCTCGATTTCAATTATTTGCTGGTCGACCACGGCCGGAAGGTCTGTCAGGCCAGAAAGCCTCGATGTCCGGAATGCAAGCTTAAGCGTCTCTGCCCTTCGGCGGATTCGTTTTAATTTGTGATTTATGCGGAGCGCGCACATGGTCAAGGAAGCGATGCTTTATGAGGTTTGCGACCATGACAGGATGGCCTGCCGGCTGTGCGCTCACCGCTGCCTGATTGCTCCGGGCAAGTTCGGCGTCTGCGGCGTCCGCGAGAACCGCGACGGCAAGCTCCTGACGCATGTCTACGGCGAAGTCATCGCCGCCCATGTCGATCCCATCGAGAAAAAGCCGTTCTTCCATTTTCTCCCCGGAACGACGTCGTTTTCGATCGCCACGGTCGGTTGCAATTTCCGATGCGGCTTCTGCCAAAATTGGGAAATCTCTCAAGCGTCCAAGAAAGAAAGATCGGTCTCGCGCGGCCAGGAGCTTTCGCCCGAGGACGTTGTCCGCAACGCCTTGGACCAAGGCTGCAGGAGCATTTCCTACACCTACACCGAGCCGACGATCTTTTTTGAATATGCCTACGACACGGCTGTTCTGGCCAAAAAGGCCGGGCTGGCCAATAACTTTGTGACAAACGGTTTTATGACGGCTGAGGCCCTCGAGACCATTCACCCTTATTTAGATGCCGCCAATGTGGACCTCAAGGCTTTTCGCGATGAAACCTATAAAAAGGTCTGCCGGGCGCGGCTCGAGCCCGTGCTCGATTCCATCCGGCTGATGCGGAAGCTCAAGGTTTGGGTCGAAGTGACGACGCTTGTCGTTCCAGGATTGAATGACGGTGATGAGGAACTGCGGGATATCGCCCGGTTCATCGCCGGCGTCGATCGCGACATCCCCTGGCACATCAGCCGCTTTCATCCGGATTACAAATATACGAACACCAAACCGACGCCGGTCACGACCTTACAAAAAGCTTTTAATATCGGGAAAAAAGAAGGTCTCCGCTACGTTTACATCGGCAACGTCATGGACGAGGGAGATTTCACGCTCTGCCCCAAATGTCTCAAGCCCCTCATCCAAAGGCACGGCTTTTGGGTCGAGGACAATAAAATCAAGGAAGGCCGCTGCCCTTTTTGCCAAACCCCCATCGCCGGCGTCTTTTAGGGGAGCTGTCATTGCGGGGCGCCCTGCGCCGTGGCAATCTCATCATTTATTTGCGATAATTGAGATATAATGGAAAAGTATCGAATTCTTCCCCACAGCGCCGACGGAAAATTCCGGGCTTTCGGCGCAACCCTCGAGGAGGCGTTCGCCAACGCCGCCATGGCCGTGGCCGGCTTGATGTGGGACTGGGAGAGGGTCAAACAAAAAATCTCTTTTTCAGTCGGCGCCCAAGGCCGCGACCTCGAACAGCTCCTCAATAAATTTCTGGAGGAAATCCTCTTTCTCCTCGATACAAAGAATTTCCTCCTGGGCGGAGTCGAAGACCTGAAAATCGAGAAGACGCCGGACGGCTTCCGGCTCCAGGCTGTTTTTTGGGGCGATGAGTTCGAGGGCCATTATGAGATCTTCGGCGACGTCAAAGCGATCACCTACAGCGAGATGAAAATCGAACAAAGTCATGATCGCTGGTCCATCCAAGTTGTGGTCGATATGTGAGGTGAGACCATGGAACTCAAAAGAATAAACGACAACACCTGGGAGATCCCGAAGTCCGGAGAGATGAAAGTCCCGGCTCTGATCTACGCTTCCCGAAAATTGCTCGAATCGGTGAAAGGCGATCAGACGCTTGAACAAGCGAAAAACGTCGCTTGCCTTCGTGGAATTCAGCTAATGTCCTACGTCATGCCCGATGCCCATCAAGGCTACGGTTTCCCGATCGGCGGGGTGGCCGCCTTTGATCTTGACGAGGGCATCATTTCCCCCGGCGGCGTCGGCTACGACATCAACTGCGGGGTCCGATTGCTGCGGACGGATTATACGGAGAAAGACATCGCCTCCAAGCGCAAGGAGCTTTTAGCCGGGATTTTTCAGGAAGTTCCCGCCGGCGTCGGCAAGGGCGGCGTGACAAAACTCAGCCAGAGCGTGCTCAAGGAAATCCTGGTCAAAGGCGCCGAATGGGCCATAGAAAACGGCTATGGGACAAAGGATGACCTGCAGATGACCGAGGAGCATGGCCGGATGAAGGACGCCGAGTGGACACATATTTCACAGCGCGCCTTGGAGCGCGGCATTCCGCAGCTCGGCACGCTAGGCGCCGGCAACCATTTTCTCGAGATCCAGAAGGTGGCCCGGATTTTCGACAAAAACATCGCCCAGGCTTTCGGGATCGACGCCGAGGGACAGATTACGGTTATGATCCACTGCGGGAGCCGCGGCCTAGGCCATCAGGTGGCTTCCGACTACATCCAGTCCATGGAGGGGAAATTCGGCATCCAGGGCTTGCCCGATCGGGAGCTCATCAACGCTCCGCTCAAGTCGCCGCTGGGCCAGGAGTATTACAGGTCCATGTGCGCGGCCGTGAATTACGCTTTCGCCAACCGCCAGATGATCGCCCACTGGGTCCGGGATGTCTTTAAGAAAGTCTTGGGAAGCGCGCAAGGCATGAGGCAGGTCTATGATGTCTGCCATAACGTCGCTAAAATCGAGACGCATACGGTCGGCGGCAAAGAGAAGAAACTCTGTATCCATCGCAAGGGCGCGACGCGGAGTTTTGGTCCGGGAAGGATGGAGATTCCCGAGGCTTTCCGAGCGGTCGGCCAGCCGGTCGTCATCCCCGGAAGCATGGGGACGGCGTCCTATCTCTTAGTCGGCACCGCCGAGGCCGAGTCTCTGAGCTTCAGCTCGACGGCCCATGGGGCGGGACGACTCATGTCCCGCCACGAGGCGCTGCGGCGGTTCCGCGGCGAGCAAATCAGAGACGAGCTTGCGGCGAAAGGCATCGAGCTCAAGTCCGCGAGCTGGAAAGGCGTCGCCGAAGAAGCGTCGGGGGCCTACAAGGACGTCGACGAAGTCGTCAGAGTCTCGCACGAAGTCGGCCTCGGCCGCCTCGTCGCCCGCGTCGTCCCCGTCGGCGTGATGAAGGGTTGAATATTTTTCGGTCCGGAGTCAAACGCAAAAATTATCGAGAAAAAATGCGAGCGCGAAGAATCGTCCCTGCCTTGGCGTTTTTAATCGGGCTCATTGTCTTGTTTTCCTGTTCCCAGAGTTATTCTTCTCCCGAGAAAATTGACATCGTCGTCTTGATTTCCGCCGACGCCGAATGGAAATCCTCAGCTGAATATTTTACGGGCATGAAGCCCGGTTTGACTCCCTTCGGCGAATTCTTCGTTTCCGCAGTAAAATCCGATCTCCGGACGAAATCGGTCATCTACTTTCATGGAGGATGGGGCAAGATCAACGCCGCCGCCTCGACCCAATATGCCATCGATCGCTGGCAACCGACTCTTTTAATAAACCTGGGAACGTGCGGAGGATTCGAAGGGAATATCGACACCGGCGACGTCCTTGTCGTCACTAAAACCGTCGTCTATGACATCATCGAGCAGATGGGAAACTCAGATGAGGCTGTCGAATATTATTCCGTGGTCCTGGATCTTTCCTGGCTCAAAAAGCCATATCCGGCGGCCGTCAAGGAGTCGATCCTTGTTTCCGCCGATCGGGATATTATGGCCGGAGAAATTCCTCGATTGAGGAAAAAGTTCGGCGCCGTGGCCGCCGACTGGGAATCCGGGGCCATCGCCTTCACGGCCAAACAAAACAAGATTCCCTGTTTAATCCTGAGGGCCGTGAGCGATCTTGTCGGGTCCGGAGGCGGCGAAGTTTATGGCAATATCGAACTTTTTGAAAAACGGACGCGCCGGATCATGGCCAATTTATTGGCCGGCTTGCCTGCCTGGGTCGGTGCCGCCGAAAATTTGTTCGCTCGCTAATGTATTTCAGAAGAGGGCGCGTGCTAGCGTTATTAAACCTGCTGAACGTCGGTGCTTCCCTTTTTTAGATAGAATATCCGCCCTCCGCAGCGGCTCGGGAATTCTGTATTTTATCGTGCAGGCGAGCACAATATCGATCGAGTTTTCCAGATTTACCTTGTGGCCGGGCGAAACAAATAGCGGCCGGACTCTATCTCGTGTCCTCAAAACGGCGCCGATGATTTTCTTTTTATGGAGCAGGGGAGACCAAAAGCCTTTCTTCGGCCCGGGCTCGATGAATTCTCCGATGAGCCGGGATTTGGCACAGCCGACTGTCGGGATGTCGAGAAGAACGCCGAGGTGTGAAGCGATGCCGATGCCGCGCGGATGGGCGATTCCCTGTCCATCGACAAGAATCAGGTCGGGCTTTGTTTTAAGTCGCCGGACGGCCTGAATGAGGGCCGGCCCTTCGCGGAACGAAAGAAATCCGGGGATGTAGGGAAAATGAATCACAGCGGCCGCAATGACTTCCTCGATCAGCTCGAGATCGGGAAATGAAAAGAGACAGGCCGCCGCGAAGACATGACTATCTGAAAATGCAGCATCGACGCCGGCGATGAATTTCGGTCTTTTCCCGAGCGCAGCGATTTTGACTTTTGTTTGAAGCCTCTCTTGGATTTTTTTTGCCTGAGCGATATCTTGCGGCCAGGGTGTGGACATAAAAAAATCGTCATTGCCGGGAGCAAAGCGACGCGGCAATCTAAAAATTTTATTTTATTTTTAGCTTATAAAATCTGCGCTTGCCGACTTTAAGAATCCGTTCTTGGCCGGGCTTCAATTCGAGTTCTAGGGCAATGTCCTCGACGCGTTGGCAGTCGAGGTAAATGCCCCCCTGGCGAATGAGGCGCTTGGCCTCTCCGCGCGAGGGGCAAATACTTTTATTGACAAGGACATCGATAAAATTTATGGTTGAAGAACCAGGCTTGCCGGATTCGAGCCGGATTTCTTCGATATCCTCCGGAACCTCTCTATTTTTAAAAATCCGGTCGAACTCTTCGGCCGCCTTATCGGCCTCGGCTTTTCCCCGGAAATCGGCGATGATAGATTTCGCCAGGCGGACCTTGAGGTCTCTGGGATTCACCTTGTTTCCCGCAGCTTCTTTTTTCCATTGGCCAATTTGGGCCAGCGTCATGTCGGTTAAAAGCTCATAATATTTGAACATCAAGGGGTCGGAGATCGACATGATTTTTCCGAAGATTTCCGCCGGCGGTTCGTCGATGCCGACATAATTGCCGAGCGATTTGCTCATCTTCTCGACGCCGTCCAGGCCCTCCAGGAGCGGCAGGGTGATGATGACTTGGGGCTCCTGCCCGTAGGCTCGCTGGATTTCGCGCCCGACGAGCAGGTTGAATTTCTGGTCGGTGCCGCCCATCTCGATGTCGGCCCGCAGCGCGACGGAGTCGTAGGCCTGATAAAGCGGGTAGAGGAGTTCATGGACCGAAATGGGATGGCCCGCCTTGTATCTTTTCGTGAAATCATCGCGCTCCAGGATCCGGGCGACGGTATATTTTGCGGCGAGGGTAATGACATCGAAGCTTGAGAGCGTCCCCAGCCAGCGCGAGTTGAAATCGATGATCGTTTTGGCGGGATCGAGGATTTTGAAGATTTGGGCCTTGTACGTTTCAGCATTCTTGGCAATGTCTTCCCGAGTCATAGGCGGCCGCGTGGCTGACTGGCCCGAAGGATCTCCGATCAATCCCGTGAAGTCGCCGATGAGGAATACGACGTCGTGTCCCATGTCCTGGAAGTGCTTCATCTTGCGAAGGATGACTGTATGGCCGAGGTGGATATCGGGGGCCGTGGGGTCAAAACCGACTTTGACCTTGAGGGGCTTTTTGTTCTTGACCGCGCGGCTGAGCTTCGCCTTAAGCTCTTCTTCCTGGATGATCTCGACGCAGCCCTTCTTCAGGTATTCTAATTGTTCGTGGGCGGATTTCATGTCTTCATTATATTAAGAGCGCGGCCGAATTTAAAGAAAATCTTTGGGGTCTGGTAGATTATTCTTTGATGAAAACGCGTCTTCCGCGGACTTCGAGCTTGCCCTCGAAAAACAGCCGTACGGATTCGGGATAAATTTTGTGTTCTTCGACGAGGATGCGGGCGGAGAGCGTTTCCTCGGTGTCGTCTTGAAGCACGGGCACAACGGCCTGGAGGATGATGGGGCCCATATCGACTTCGGCTGCGACAAAATGGACCGTGACGCCGGAAAAGCGCACGCCCCAGTCGATCGCTTTCTGCTGGACATGAAGGCCGGGGAAGGCGGGGAGAAGGGCGGGATGAATATTCATGATCCGGTTTTTAAACTCGTTGCAGAACAAAGGCGTCAGGACTTTCATGTAGCCGGCGAGGCAGATGAGGTCGATATTTCTTTTGCGGGCCTCGCGGATGATTTCCTTGTCGTAATCTTCCTTGATGTCATAGAGCTTGGGATTGATGAACAACGTTTCAAGGCCGCGCTCCCGCGCGATCTTCAGGCCCGCCGCATCTTCCTTGTTGCTGAAGACGAGACTGACCTCGGCGTTGATCCGGCCGTCCAGGATGGCGTCATGGATCGCCTTGAAATTCGAGCCGCGGCCCGAGATCATGGCCAGAATGCGGCCTCGCTTTTTGGGGCTGACGAAGATTTCTTCGGCCATGAGTCGTCCCTTATTTAATCCTGAAATAATTGGGGATCGTTTCTTTCCAGGTTTTATAGCCGTCTTCGACGGAGATATTGACCAGTTTTCTCTCTTTGTGCTTGATGACGAGATTTTTTCCGCCGGTCCTGCCGATGGCAGCGGCTTTGACGCCTTTCTTTTCGGCCAGACCGAGAAGCTTCTTCAATCGCCAAGGCTTCACGGATGCCAATAATCTGGACTGTGTTTCGCCGAAAAGCAGGGCATCGGACCTGATTTCCTCGTGGAGATCGATCTCACATCCGAATTTTTCTTTGCTGAAGAAGCTGCATTCGGCGGCGCAGACGGCCAGGCCGCCCTCGGAAATATCATGAGCGGATTGGAGAAGACCTTTCTCAATGGCTTCCAGGCAAAGCTCTTGAACTGCCTTTTCCCGGGCGAGGTCGATCGACGGCGGTCGTCCCTCTTCCCGGCCGAATCTGACCTTAAGGTATTCCGAGCCGCCCAGCTCTTCCCGGGTTTCTCCCAGGAGCACGACCACGTCGCCCTCTTCTTTAAATCCGGGCATGACCAGAGCATCAATGTCAGCGATGAGGCCGACGACGCCGAGCACGGGCGTGGGATAAATCGAGACGCCCTCGGTGTCGTTATAAAAACTGACGTTGCCGCCCGTCACCGGGATTTTAAAAGCCCGGCAGGCTTCACTCATCCCTTCGACCACTTCCTTGAACTGCCACATGACCTCGGGCTTTTCAGGATTTCCAAAATTCAGGCAGTTCGTTACGCCGACCGGCCGCGCCCCGTGGCAAGCAAGATTTCGGCAGGCCTCGGCGACGGCGATCAGACCGCCTCTCCTGGGATCAAGATGAGCATAGAGCGAATTGCCGTCCAGCGTCATGGCCAGCGCTTTTTTGGTGTCTTTAATTCTGAGCACCGCCGCGTCCGCGCCGGGCAGGATCGCCGTATTCGTCAACACCATGTGGTCATACTGGCGATAGACCCATTCCTTATCGGCGATGGTCGGGGACGAGAGGAGCTTCGTGAGAATGAGACCGTAATCGCCGGCAAGGGGATGAGTCAGCTCCTTGATCTCATGTCTGGATTGGGCGGCCGCTTGGACCGGCCGCTCGTACATCGGGCAGAGGTCTACGATCGCCGCAACCGGCAGGTCAACAGCCAGCTTGCCGCCGAACCATACTTTGAGCTGTCCGCCGTCGATGACCTTGCCGATTTCGACGGCGTCGAGGTCCCATTTGGCGAAGACGTCCTTGACGGCCTTGACCTTCTCGGGCTTGGCGCTGATGAGCATCCGCTCCTGCGATTCCGAAAGCATGATTTCGTAGGGCGTCATGCCTTCTTCGCGCTGGGGCACGAGGTCGAGGTCGATTTCGATGCCCGTGCCGGATTTGGCCGCCATTTCCGAGGTCGAGCATGTCAGCCCGGCCGCGCCCATGTCTTGGATGCCGACGATCAGCTCTTGGGCCATGACTTCCAGGCAGGCCTCGACGAGGAGCTTCTCCTTGAACGGATCGCCGACTTGGACGTTCGGCCGTTTATGCTCGGTTTCTTTGCCGAATTCCGCGGAGGCCATCGACGCGCCGTGAATTCCGTCCCGTCCCGTTTTAGAGCCGACATACAGGACGGCGTTGCCGCTGCCCCCGGTTTTAGCGTAGAAGATTTTTTCTTTTTCCGCGATTCCCAAGCAGAAGACATTGACCAGAGGATTCAAGGAGTAGCAGTCGTTGAAATAGACCTCGCCGCCGACGGTCGGAACGCCCATGGAATTGCCGTAAGACGAGATGCCCGAAACAACGCCGTCCATGATGGCTTTGTTTTTCGGCACGGTGAGCGGTCCGAAACGCAGAGAATCCATGAGGGCGATCGGCCTCGCGCCCATGGTGAAGATGTCTCGGAGAATGCCGCCGACGCCGGTGGCCGCCCCCTGGAAAGGCTCAATGAACGAGGGGTGGTTGTGGGATTCGATTTTGAAGACGATGACCTGCCCGCCGCCGATATCGATGATTCCCGCGTTCTCGCCCGGCCCCTGGACAACGTTTTTCCCCTTAGTCGGGAGCTGTTTGAGGTAGAATTTCGAGCTCTTGTAACTGCAGTGCTCGGACCACATGACCGAGAAAATCCCAAGTTCCGTGATATTCGGCTCGCGGCCGATGAGTTTGACGACGAGATCGTATTCATTCCGGGTCAGGTTGTGGTCGTCGAGAATTTTTTGGTCGATCATTTAAAACCTTGCGATCAGCGATTCAAATATGACCCGGCCGTCCGCGCTTCCCAGAAGCGCTTCCGAGGCGCGCTCCGGATGGGGCATCATGCCCATGACATTGCCCCGTTTGTTCATCAGTCCGGCGATATTATGGAGCGAGCCGTTGACGTTGGCCTCCTCGGTCAGGTTTCCGGCGTCGTCAGAATACCGAAATACGGCCTGGCCGTTGGCCTCGATCTCTTCTAAAGTTTCCGGCGGAGCGTAGTAATTGCCGTCAAAATGAGCGATGGGAATGCTCAAGACCTGGCCTTTTTTGCCCTTGTTCGTGAAGCGCGTTTTTTCGTTTTCGATGCGGATCCGGACGAACTGGCAGAGGAACTTCAGGTTTTTATTTCTCAGCATGGCGCCGGGCAAAAGGCCCAGCTCAAGCAGGACCTGGAAACCGTTGCAGATGCCCATGACCAAGCCGCCCCGATCGGCAAATTCCTTGACTTCCTTCATCAGCGGCGAGAACCGGGCGATGGCCCCCGACCGCAGGTAATCGCCGTGAGCGAATCCGCCGGGGAGAACGACGCAGTCCACGCCCCGCAAGTCGTGGTCTTTGTGCCAGAGGAACGTCGTCGGCTGTTTGACGACATTCTTCAAAACGTAAAAAATGTCAAAATCGCAGTTTGAACCGGGGAAGACAACGACTCCGAATTTCACGGCAGGCCGTCCTTTCTCATGCGTCGATAATCTGCCAGGTGAATTTTTCGATGATGGGATTGGCCAGGACTTTGTCCGCGATTTCCGGGATGGCTTTTTCCGCGTCGGCCCGGCTTATGCCCGCCAGCTCGAGCTCGAAGACCTTGCCCTGCCGGACGTCCTTGATAAAGCCGTAGCCCAGCGTGTGAAGGGCGTTTTTGACCGTCTGTCCTTGAGGGTCGAGGACGCTGTCTTTAAAGGACACAAGGATTCTAATTTTCATGGCCGAGGACCCTTTCGAAGATATAATCGATTTTTTCAAGATACGGCTTGATCGAAAAGCAGTGCTCGATCTCTTTGGCCGAGAGTGTTTTCCGGATGTCCGGATCGGCCTGAACCAGTTCTTTGAAATCGCGATTTTCGTTCCAGGCCTTGAGGCTGTTTCTCTGGACGAGCCGATAGGCATCGTCACGAACAACGCCTTTCCGCGTCAGCGCCAGCAGGACGCTTTGGGAAAAAATTAGGCCTCGGGTGGCATGGATATTTCTGTCCATATTCTCCGGACGCACTTTCCAATTTTTAATGATATCAATGGTCTCGGTCAGCATGAAGTCCGCCAGAATGAAGGAATCGGGAAAAACCACGCGTTCGGCGGACGAATGGGAAATGTCCCGCTCGTGCCAGAGGGGGATGTTTTCAAGGGCTACGTGGAAGTTGCCGCGGATGAGGCGGGCCAATCCGGAAATGCGCTCACAGCGGACGGGGTTTTTCTTGTGGGGCATCGAGGACGAGCCTTTCTGGCCTGTGGTGAAGGGCTCTTCGAGCTCGAGGACTTCGCTCCGCTGCAAATGCCGGATTTCGACGGCGAATTTTTCGAGGCTGGATCCGATGAGCGCCAGCACGC
>Ga0315281_10009643_pt1 | contig 13382 bp, 15 predicted proteins | sample YL17G07_0_MG_FD_204540 | JGI IMG/M metagenome (GOLD analysis project Ga0315281, IMG submission 204540) | Sediment microbial communities from Yellowstone Lake, YNP, Wyoming, USA - YL17G07_0 | ecosystem: Environmental > Aquatic > Freshwater > Lake > Sediment | place: USA: Wyoming | collected... | reverse complement strand
AAACTGACGAAATACTGGAGGGTATTTGGCACGAGACCGATATCGGCCGGACTTGTTTCCTCTCATAGTGCAGTCGCGCTTTTCCTGATCCTTGCTGCTATCGCTGCATGCCTTATAATTACCCTCCCCGCCCCGCATTCGGTCTACGTACTCCTTCTGATGGGCTACTGCTTTGCGATCGAGTGCTTCTACCAGGAAGAAAAACGCGGGCAGAAGTTTCCGTTTGCACAACTCATTGGCAGGACGGACTTTGCATTGTTCCCGGTGGCAGGGTACCTGTGCATTGGCAGCCCGGACCTGAATGCACTCCTGTACTTTGCGTTCTTCTATCCGTTTGCCCTTGCCCATCTCGGTGCAAATGACTTAATCGATGTGGTAAACGACCGGGCGCGGGGCATGAACACGATCCCGACTCTTTTCAGTATGAACGCTACTGCGTACTGGATCGCCGGTTTTACCGCAGTCCACGTGTTGACCGCTATCCTGTTCATGACCCGGCTTGGCTGGATCGCACGCGCCGGTATCCTCGCGGGACTGGTGCTCCTGCTCTATGCAAATGTCATAATACTGAAAGAGAAGTCTTCTGATGCAACACTTAAGGTACTGCCGTGCTTCCACGTTGCGATGGTGCTGTACGCGGGGGGAATTGCGGTGGGGGCGTTATTATAGAGAATACAGAGTAATATCTTCGCGGTTGCGATACCCTACACGAGAAAACGCCCGATCTGATCCTGCACTCTGCATTTTTGGCCCTGCAACCCCTTTACCCGGGCCCGGGGCGGTATCCGTTCCCTCCGTAATGGGGGGGTCGGATGGGTATTTTTCGTTTCCACTCCTGAACGGGGGGAACAGGAAATTATCATCGGAAAATTCCGGTTTTTTCAATGTCGCCGGGGCCGCGATTATTCAAAAAAAGTGGTCCGACCCCCTCCATACCATTTTGATTTCCGGGCCTGAACGCAGCAATTTTACTCCTGGTAATGGGGGGTTGCGGGAGTCTGATGTGCTGGGTGGGTCGGGCGGTGTACTTTGGGTGACCACTCTGACTTCTGGCTCTAGTGGAGTTGTAATCCTCCAACGAAAAAGCGAGGACTTACGCGAGAAAACGCCTGTCGGGTATTGCGTTGGCCGGTACGCGGTCAATTCCCTTGAGATTTTGAAGATTTTTTAGATATCTTTTTGGTAAAGAGCCGGTTTGGGGTTTCTTCGGCTTCATGATGTCAAACAGGATCCAATCGTTCGAGTATATGTGTCTTACTCGTTCGCACGATAATTGTAACACTCTTTATAGGATCGGGAGTATATTTTCAGATATCTCTCGACTATTGTGTCAAGATTGAGATTGATAATATGGTAAATTGCCCTAAGTGTGATGAAAATATTTCTGATGACAAAAATTTTTGTTCAAATTGTGGAACACAATTAATTAACGATAAAAGCACCAATCAGAATAATTTTGTTTTTCGAAATAAAATATGGATAATTATCCTGCTTATCATCATCATAACTTCTCTTTTTTTTGTTTTATCAACATTCAACGAAAAAGGTGGATCGTCAATACCGGTAATAATTAAAAAAGCGGAATGTGGTAACGGCCAATGCGAAAACGGAGAAGATTCATCAAATTGTTGTCTGGATTGTGGCTGTCCCGGGGGGTATTCGTGTGATGGAAATGTCTGCAAAAAAAATGCACAATGTGGTAATGGAATTTTAGAAACAGGAGAGAACACTGATAATTGCTGTGCTGATGCCGGATGTTCTGTTGGTCTCACATGTCAGAACAATCGCTGTGTTGAATTGAACCCTGTGATTGATGGAACATTTTCACAAACAACGGAATCATCTTCGGTGACATTTCTCAAAGCAAATGGTCAGGGTATTGGAACGGTGACATTAACCAATTCAGGAAATGACGATGCTCATAATATCAAAGTCGTGTTATCTTCACCGACGGGATATTTCGCGGATAAAACTATAGATTTTGGAACAATTAACAGAAACTCTCCAATAAAGAAAACGGTTGATTTAACTTTTTTAGATAAGGCTCTTGATGTTACAACTGATGAACAAACTACCATCAAAGCGAGTATTACCTTCTCAAATAGTGCCAACAAACAATTCAGTTCCGAAGAAAATTTTATTTTTCACCTCTCTGGAAGAAATTACATGACGTGGAACAAGCCGGAAATGGTTGCTTCATGGATTACCCCGACACAACCTACAATCCGTGAATTTGCAGCAAAATCAACATCAGGATTGCCCGCAGGCATGGACACAAGCGATCCGATAATCCAGAAATTAGCGGCTCGATGGCTGTTTGAATCGATGAGAGCGTATGGGGTCAAATATGTCAATGATGCGCATTCTTCAGCGGACTATGTCCAGTACCCGGTTGAAACATTGAGAAATCAGGCAGGAGACTGCGATGATAATGCGGTATTATATGCCTCCCTTTTGGAATCAATTGGATTGAAATCTTTTTTGATGCTTGTCCCGGGGCACATTTATGCAGGGTACATCGACAGCAATGGTACTGCAGTTCCGATTGAAACCACGTCGTCAAATTTTGATAATGCACTTTCTGCAGGAAATGCCGAGTACGTAAAAAACCAAGACCAATACCCATTGATTTATCCTACATCGGCCTGGTCAGATTATCCCTCAGTGAACCTTCCAGAGAAAAATCCGTTAAATATGCCTTCAATAACAAAACAGATCGGGACATGCGGGCTCAGTTTTAATCTCAAGAATTTTTGGGTTGCCTCAGCGAACGTCAGATTTATAAATAGCGGAAGTGCTCCGGGTGCGGGTTGTGCTGCAATCGCTACTTATCAAAAAGGTCAGATGAAAGATATTGCTTATAATTGCTGGGCACTCAATCCTGGCGAGACAAAAAATGTAACTTTCCAGCCTGACATATCAATTTTCAGTGGATTTTCATGTGTGGGTTATTAAATAAGTCCATACTTAGGATAAATTCTATCCATTAAGATCTCCATTTTTTGATTTTTTGGCATTAAAAAACGGTTTCAAAAAACCGTAAACAAATATGGAGTGTAATTTCTTTGATCAGGAGTTAAGATATTTTATATATGTATTGAGACAATTATGGTTCACATCATTCTTGTTAAAGGGTGAATGAATTGCCAGAAAAATCTGATTGGATAAAAATTATAATTGGAATAGTTGTCATTCTCATAATCGTTATAATTTTTCTAAATGTCCTAAAAACACAAGTACCATATTCAGATAGAGTATGCAATGATGTTCAAGTGCCTTATTCAGATCATGTATGCGAAAACAATCCATATGCATATAATGTAGAGTATGCCGCCTGCACAAAATATTCTCCCGGCTTTCTAGGTATAGGTTACCAACCAGCAACAGTAATATGTAAAGTTAATAATCTCGAAAATAAAGCCGGTATATTTAATATCCAATATGGATTAATTATCGCAGGAACCCCAATTACAAAGAGTGAAAGCACTTCCATCTATGCTAGTAGCTCCACGTCAAAAACATATACTTATGCCGGAGAAGCATCTAATTGTATTTGTGGGGCAACGCCCCCGATGAACCAAGTGTGTAGGGATATTATCCGTTACAAAACAGAAAAGCAGTGTAACGATGTAACGAAATACCGAACAGTTAGTATTTGGCAAAGTTTATTCTAATTTTATTATTAATTTTTTTAATCTCATTATATAACATCAATTTATTCGTCTTTGAACTGAATGAACACGTTGCGCGATTGGATTACGTTTTCCATAATGATAATCAATTATCCTATCCCATCTGCGTCGGTCTTTACTGGTTTTACTGTTTGCTATCCTTTCAAGCCATTCTGTCAAAGTATTATCGCTTTTACTTCGATTGCAGCCTCTACATGCCGGATATTCAGTCACGCCCCCCCTCACAAATGCTTGTAAGTGTTCTTTTTCAATCTGCCTATGACTTCCGCAATAAACGCATTCGCTCCAATCTAAATTTTCATACCAACCCATAATTGTACCAAATCTCGCTACGAATTGTCATAAATTTGGTTATTGTCGATTATTGTTCGTGCGAGTTTTCTTATAAATATTTTTAAACATTTTACGGGAATTTCTCCTTCAAATGTGGTTATTTTTCCGGAATATTTACAATCCCGGAATTTGATAGATGTAATTTCACAACCATTCCCATATGATGTTACACGAAAATGAGCGATAGAATTTCTCATGTGATGAATAATTTTTTTTAGATTTCGTTCATGTTCAGGTATCGTCCCCCAATTCGTAACAAATTTTTTTGGAAGTCCCCACTCTTCGAATTTTTCGAATGGGATATCAGGAATCTTGTCTACTAAGAGACGCTCGTTTGGAAGAACCAATAATCCAAGAAGGCAATTGATTAATAACGTGACTTCATATTTTTCATCAATTGTTGATTTTTTTTCAATATGAGTCTCATACTGCTCGATAATTTTGAGAGTTCTTTGTATGAAATCACATTCAAATTGTTTATATTCCATATCACACCTTTGCCAACTACCTCTATTATCATATTTTTAATATTAATAACGGTTTTTTGCAGAATACTCATCGTTCTGCATGGTCCACTCAAGTGAATAATTAACAAATAGTGGATTGTAATCAATTTCTGCAGGTTAGCAATATCTAATAAATACCAGAAATTACTATGTATTTTCCTATGGAATTGGAGAATTATTATGAGATTTCAAGAACGGGGTTGGCAAGGAAGATTTCCAATTGAAGAGGTTTATGAACATATCGAAGGAGAAAAAATTGGAGTCTATATTCTTACGAAGGGCCAGAATATTGTAAATTATGTTGGACGTTCGGATACCGATATTCGTGATAGATTCCACAAATCACGATATGAAGGTGAGGATTATGGATATTACTGGTTTAAATATACAACTTCGGTAAGAAATGCATTCCTTTTAGAATGCAAAATATATCATAAATATCAACCTTCAGATAATACAAACCATCCGCAGGTACCTAATGGTACCTATTGGCGATGTCCTCAAAAAGATTGTGAGTGGGGGAAATTCTGATTATTCTCTCAATTAATACGATTTATTTGAGAATTTTAACAACTTATTCTATGAAAGATCTGTTTCTCATTATTATCTGTTAAGATTCCCAGTGAAAATGAGTCGTATAAGGGATTAAATTCTCAGCAACCGCTCATTCTCCCTCAGCCATTCTCTCCGCCTCTCGTAATCCGGCATGATCTCACGCACCTTCGCCCAGAACTTTTTTGAGTGGTCGGGCTGCCGGAGATGGATGAGCTCATGGACGATCACATAGTCCACAATTTCGAGCGGTGACTGGACCAGCCGCCAGCTGAAGTTGAGCCCGCCCTTGTGGGTGCAGGAGCCCCAACGCTGGCAGGCATCCGTGATACGGATCGACGTCGGGGTATACCCGGTCATCATCGAAAACCACATGCAGCGGGCGAGGATCTCTTTACGTGCTTCCTCCATGTACCAGCGCTTCAGCTGGTTGCGGATATCGGGTATTACTGTCTTGCATACGCACAGCCGGTCAGTGCGTTCGATGCCCGCATCTGCATAGTCAACGATATGCAGGGGGTAAGCCCGCCCGAGGAAGAAGAAGATCTCCCCGTCTTCATAGGTATGGACGGTTGCTGCGGGCCGCTGTTTTATCTCGCCGATCTTCTTTTTGATCCAGTTTCGTTTTTCCCGGATAAACTCATCGATCATGGCGGCCGGTGCCTTGAGAGGTGCCCGTACGATCAGGTGTCCGTCCGGCGTGATGACAAGAGCAATGGTCCGGCGGCGTGAGCGGATGATCTTTTCAACAGGGATATCGTCCATGGCAACAGCGATGATAAGAGTACTTTAAACCGGGAACAAAAAAAAGAGCAGGATTCGGCATTCACCCATTAATGTGCTGATGATCCGTTTGTGCCGTCGCTGATAACGTCAGATGCCTGCGGTGATGTCAGGGCGCAAGGATGTGGTTTTCGTCCCGTTCGTCCCGTCGCTGATAACTTTCCCGTCCTTAAGCCTGATGATGCGGTGGAAATAATCCTTGTGCCAGTCCTCGTGGGAGACCATCACGATCGTCTGGTCGAACTCTTCATTAATCTCTTTGAACAGGTCAAGGACAAGACGCGAGTTTTCCGAATCAAGGTTGGCACAGGGTTCATCGGCAAACAGGATGTCCGGCTTGTTCACCATGGCCCGGGCGATCGAGACACGCTGCTGCTGGCCACCGGACAACTCACGCGGGAGATGATCCCTGCGGTCACACAGGCCGATCTTTTGCAGTACCTCAAAGCTGCCTTCCCGGTACTGCTCTTCGGTGCGGTCCACCCGCAGCATTGCGGGCAGGGAGACATTCTCCATAACCGTGAGATCGGGGACAAGGGCATAATCCTGAAAGACATACCCGAACTTGTAAAGCCGGAACATGGTCTTCTCGTAATCGGTCAGCTGGGATACATCGGTCCCATCGATCACAATCTTCCCGGACGTCGGAATGTCCAGCAGCCCCAGCATATGGAGCAGGGTGGTCTTGCCGCTGCCGCTTGCGCCCATAATGCCAAGGAACTCGCCTTTTTCGATATCGAGGGTTACCCCATCGAGGGCTCTGACTTCCACGTTCCCCATATGATAGGTTTTCCGTAGTTCTTCGATAGTTATCATGGCATCAGGCTCTCATGGCAGTCTGGATATCCTCGCGTGAGACCTGGTAGGCAGGGACATACCCGGCAACAACAGCCGCACAGAACAGGATCAGGGAGTTCATGACGAGGTCCATGGGTGTCAGGTACAGGGTTGCCGACCATTCGGGAGTCACAATGGGGTGAATTGCCATGTACGCAGCGAGAGCCAGTGTAAGGAGGATCCCGAGGATAATACCAAGTATGCCGAGAATGATGACCTGAAACCCATAGTTATGCATGATGACTTCCTTATCCACACCGATCGCCTTTAAGATCCCAATCTGTTTGCGGCTGTTGATGGTCTTGATGGTGATGACGATGAACAGTACGACTGTCGTAATGATGATGCTGACAACCAGGGACACCATGTTGATGATGGCAAAACTCTGGAGCGCCTTTCCCATGCTCTTACTCAGCAGGTCAGACGTGGTCTGGACTTTCCCGTTCCCCCCGACCCCATACGCGAGGAGTTCGTTCTTGATGAACTGCTCGGAATACCCGGGTTTTGCTTTCACTGTGATCGAATCGGCATTGTCCAGTGTCTTTCCTTCCACCTGCTCCATGTCCGTCCATGTGACATACGCACCGCTGTCTACGGGACTCCAGCCGGTTGCATAGATGCCTTTTACCCGGTAGTCTTTCGTATACCCGTTGCCGTACTCGATGGTGATCGAATCCCCGACCCGGACACCGCCCAGAGACGGCTGGAATTCATCTTCCTGACGGATCGAGGAGTCCCCGGCTATCGGTCTCCCGATTATTACTTCACCGGTATCTCCTTCCCCGAGATAACTGCCGGCAACCATTTTTGTGTAGACCGGAGATACTTCCTTCTCATCTGTGGGAGTTATGGCACGCACGGAAACCCCGAGAACCCGCTGCCGGTACTTAAAAGTCGCTCCCTTCGAATACTGGGGCGATGCCCGTTGCACGCCCGGCATGCCATTGATAAGATCGAGTGTGGTATCAAGATCGGTGATGTACTGGTTGCCCGATTTGGGGCTGACAAGGACATTTGAGACCTCATAGTCCACGACCTGTTTTGTGATGCTCTGGCCTATCCCGTTGAACATGGAGGGTAAGAAGATCATGTTGGTAAAGCACATCCCGATGATCAGGACAGTCAGGATCACACTTGAGCGGCTTCCCCGCTGGAGCGAGCGCAGCGCAAGCAGGAATGCGACCTTTAGTTCTTTTTTACCCATGGGAATTTTCCGTCCCCGTTCTTTTTTGGCAGGTACCAGTACCGGTAGGCAACGAACCCGAGAATGACAAGGATGATGAGACCGAGGATGATGTTCCCCGAATTGTCTGCTGCCGGCACCCTGGTATTCATCTGCCGGTTCATCGTGTGCACACCCATGTCATCGGTATAGGTGATCGTAAGAGTATAAGGGTGATTACCTGCCTTTGCACCTTCGAGAAGGAAGATTGCAGGAGCATCGTTGCCGGGCTTAATCTTACCAATGAATGCCTCTTTGTTACCTTCTGCCGGGAGGTCAATCTTTGCTGAGACCTGTTTTGCCTCGCCGGTTCCGGTGTTCTCAATACGGATCGTGAGATCAAAGGGAGTATTTTCAGTAAGCCGTGGCGGATTGGTATCCACGGATACAAAACCCAGTTCAGCTTTGCCTTTCATCATCAGATCGATCCCGGAGCTCTGGGTGCGGGGGATGCCATCGATTGTACTGTAACTGATGGTCACGGGTATCCGGACAAGACCGGCGTTTGCCTTCTTATCGGACAGCAATACCAGTTGTACCGTCTGCTGCCCCCCACCGCTGATAGCTCCCAGATGGTAGAGATCGGCGTTCTTCGGCGCTACTACGGTGCTCATATTCTCAATTTTTATGGTCACATCATCGGCAAGGGTCTGTCCCGCATTCCGGATCGTGAGGGTGACGGGGATCTCTTCACCGGGGTTTGCAGTACCATCAAGCGATGTATCCATGATCAGGATCGCCTGCCTCTGGATTCCTACCGCAGTGTTGACATTGACCGGTATTGGATACCGGGTGCTCTTTCCTCCGGTAGTATCGATCCAGACTTCGGGATAATACATCCCGCTCTTTGAGGGAGCACGAATCGAGAAGCTGATGGGGATTGACTGTCCCGGCCCGATCTCACCTACGCGGTCGAAATCCTTACTCAGGACTTCAATGCCATTTCCTTCAAGTTTGACATTTTCAATATTGACATTGATATCCGTGGTTTTTACCGTGGCATACGTGGTATCCGATAACTGCCCGGATTTTTCACTGACAGAAGCACTGGTTGCGGTATTTTTTATGGTTATTGAGATTGTCCCAAGACTGTCGGGCATAAGCACCGGTGGGTTCACTTTATAGTCGGTTATCGTTACGGTGGGTACACCCTCTGCTGATACCGGCAGAACGAGTGAAACAATGAATACCATAACGAGTGCTGATGAAAAAAACCGCACATTCTTTCCCCATGTGTCGGAACAGGGTACGCTCCTCTTTCCCTTGACGGGTAATGATTTCACTGGCATGGAAATACTTCACCACCGGCACTATGCCGGTCTTTGTTGTATATCAGGTGCACTACCCAAAGTTATTAAACTTACCATGGGTAACTTAATAATACCAAGGGTTCATCAATCCAAAGCGTGATTTTTATCCAAACGCGCAATCCGGATGTTTTCTCTATGCCACGCATTATCCAGGAATACCGGGAAGAGGTCGGGAAAAAGATCGTAGAAGCTGCGTACAGTCACTTTCTCCAGAAAGGGTACCATGGTACAACCATGAGTGATATTGCAAAGAGTCTTGGCGTCACAAAGCCGGCACTCTATCAGTACTTTTCCGGCAAAGTGGATCTGTATGCCGCGGTTGCCGAACACTCCCGGGAGGAACTGGCCACAATCCTTGAACGATCCTTCAATAAAAGGGATATACGGAGTGGCAGTGAGGTTCTCTTCGATACTCTGGCACAGTTTGCACCCCAGTTCAACAGCATGTATTCAGAGATAGTGATGCTTGCTATCCATAATGAACGGATCCATACCCTGCTCTGCCAGGATATGATTGCGCATATTCATGTTGTCGAGCGGTTTATTGCACGGCAGCAGGAGAGGGGTCTCATTTCCGGCCAGCTCGATCCCCATGTTCTTGCCATAGCCTGTGATGCACTTATCAATGGCCTCTTTATCGATATCATGGCCGGAATGGATAAAGAAGAGGCCAAGAAGATCTGGATCGCAACCGTCACACAACTGATACAGACTGATGAGAAAAAACGGAATTTTTAAAAAAAATGAGAGAGAATTGACTCCTCCCTCTTCCATGGGTATGAATCAGTTTAAAAAAATGAGGACCGGAATTGTTATATTTCTGACAGGTAGAGATCATCCTGCCCATAGTCTTCTGATATACCCTTTAAGGGTAATTTCTGGATATAATCATAGGATCGCGCGATGATCTCTATGAGTGTTTCTTCATCAGGATAACCGGCGACGAGGCGCTGAATTTCACTGATACTGGGTAACTCGGCGCTGAATTTGTAATAATCGGTCATGCTGTTCCCTTCACCAATTTTTAGTTTTCCGGTGTACAGTCGGCCACAAATAAGCCACTGCACTCCCGATGCCCTACAAAAATATATTCATACAGATACTTGTAATGATCGAAATGCGTGCAGCTGCATTTCTCTGACGAAAAAATCGATTGGCTGAAGCGTTACTTGTGACTGAAAAATCGTTTGTGATGTTCCCCCCCCTTCGGGGGTCGCTCGGCCGCCTCGCCGGGGCCTCGCTGGGCAGGTCGAAAGGGATAACCGGATCGTACAGCCTGATCAATCCCTGATCCGTGGTATCCTTGATGATACGCGAAGCCATAGGATAATTCTGGTCGTAAATCCCCAGCCGCTTCCGGAGAGTTGCGTTTGTCATATAATCCCGGCATACCCATCATGCAGGGAATTTTACCGCAGGAGCACCCCTTGGCGCGGTCTGCCGACAACGCTGGAAGGGGTGTTGCCATAAACAACAGTTCGAATAATTGAACATAACGAACCGGCAATATTCCTGCATGGTAAGCGAAGTGTTGAGTGCTTCCCAGATTATTGAGATTCATAATGAAATCATTCAGGAATTTGGCGGGGAGCACGGCATGCGGGATCCCGCAACACTGGATTACACCGTTTATCAGGTGAACCGTTCATGCAACATATACAGGAAAGCAGCCATTGCACTTCATGGAATCTGTACCGGTCACCCGTTTATTGATGGCAACAAGCGATCCGCGCTCGTAACCGCTGATAACCTCTTAAGGGAACACCATTACAAAATCAGTGCATCAAATGATGATGTAGTTATATTCATGCTGGATGTAGCATCGTACACCCATAGCATGGAATCCGTTGAATCCTGGATAAAAAAGAATACTGTATTGGATGATTAAAGCCGGCTGAGCTTCTGCAGTGCTGAGCGGTATTCCATCTTGGTTTTGTTGAGGTTTTCCCGCTGCAGATTAGTGAGATGCTCTGAAGATTTTTTCTCACTGCCCTGCTTCTCTACAATCTTTGCCATAAATATTCATTCATGTTCTGAAGTCTTATTAATTTCCATTGGGAACCCAATCTTTCAACATCAGCCCATAGTCCGGGCAATTTTTCGACCGGACTCAGCTCAATATTCTTCACGCAGCCATGGGGTTAATCCTCTGGTCTGGAAAAATGGCTGGCACCTCCTCCGGAAATCGCGTGACCTTCCTTACATCATGCAATACCGCTAACCTGTTTTTGTGATTGATATGAGGCGGTGGGGATTTCGCGGAACGGGGCAGGCGCGGACAATGGGAGCAAAATGCGGGAAGTCCAAAACCATTTGGAAAAGAGATGCCCGTTCATCAAAACGTCATAATAAGGTACCTTGAAGTTCAGCGGTCATTACCTTAATAATAAAGAGTCAAGTAATTCAGTACTACTAAAAGGTGGTCAGACATGGCAAAACAGATCGAATTAGGGACTGTATTAAGAGGTGAAGAAGCACGGGCATTCAACAAGTACGTCGATGCCCAAAAGCAACACTTCACCCCAGAGAGCCGGGCACTCTTCCGGGAGGCCCGCCAGCTCTCAAAAGAATGGCCATAACAACGAAATGGCAATTGATCTTAAATATCTCATTTTTTCTAAATTTTCTGACTATTCAGAAGGTAGTCGATATCCTTATTTTTCTCCGGAGAAATATGCGCAATATTCCTCCTGGGTCATACCGGCTTTATCGATCAGCTTGCATAACAATCCAATACCGAGATCTCGTCCGGCATGCACCGGGATTGAGAGATGAACCAGACTTCCCTTTTTTGTCAGGATATGGTGACTGCCCTCAACGTGGTTCTCCACCCATCCTGCCCGCTTGAATGCAGCAATGTGCTTTTTCCCGCCAGCCCGCGGAAGTTTAGGCATAATTTATACCGGAAGTATCGACATCGATACTCATATGGGAAGGCAGGGACGTGATGTGGATTTTATCCGATGCCGTCTTCAGCCGGGACTTGATGCAGCCAACAATTGCCTCATTGATATTTTCAATTGCTTCCTTGAGGGTATCGCCTTCAGTCATGCATCCCGGCAGATCGGTGCATTCCACAACATACCGCCCGTCTTCATCCTGTTCGATAAAAATGGAGAATTTCATAATCTGATCTTATATTTACCATATGCAGGGGGCTTCAATAAATATATGTGAGTGGGAGGTTTGTGGCTGGCGACTTATCCGAAAATCGCGTGGCCTTCCTTACATCATGCAATACCGCAAACCCGTTTTTGCATTTGATATGCGGCGGTGGCGATTTCGCAGAAGGGGGCGGGCGCTGACAATAGGAGCGAAAATGGTGGATTCTACAGCAGCCGATTCTTCGATGGCAATTTCAAAAAAGGGGACAGTGACAACTGCGCGGAAATGTCGGGTTTTTCGGGGTCGTGGCGGGTTTGGCGGGTTTAAGACGGGGTCGTGGCGGGTTTGGCGGGTTTAAGACGGGGTCGTGGCGGGTTTGGCGGGTTTAATTTTTTTAAGAAGATATACGATATTTCTTCCAGTGGTTCCCTGTTTTATTAAAATTTCCCGTGTGCAGAGATCCGTCAGCTCCCTGAGGGCAGCACGGGGACTCATGCCAGTAAGTTCCCGGTATGCTTTATTTGTAATCGCACCTTGGTCCCTGACATAGCGCACTGCCTGAACCTGCCGTTCCGAAAACCCGAGCGCGAGAAGTCTCTCATCCGTGTAGAAATCTTTGTCGAATGTCACGCTGAACCAATCCGGATGTGCAGAAAACTCTGGTTCAGGTATCCCATGATTCTGACATAGGGTAATCATGCGGCTCGTGCCCGTGCCCCACTTCTCCAGCAATTCCCCGTAATAAAAGACCTGGGCAAGCAGCGTATTTCGCGGCAATGAACGATGTCCCTCCTGCCGGAGTTCCTCGACAGTCATCCCTCCCGTAAGCCCACCGGGGTTCGTGATCACCACGCGGTCATCGTAAACGCGGATCTGGATCTCGGAACCGGTCTGGAAATAATCCCGGTGGATAAGCGCATTGATCACCGCTTCACGCAGGGCTTTGATCGGGTAATCCCAAATCTCGGTTCGTTGCATTGCAGACAGCGGCTCTGTTTTGGCCGGCTTTTCATTGAATTCATACCGGACCTGCATATATTGC